>Ga0255772_10000015_pt1 | contig 156317 bp, 158 predicted proteins | sample 071ome_34_FD_179970 | JGI IMG/M metagenome (GOLD analysis project Ga0255772, IMG submission 179970) | Coastal salt marsh microbial communities from the Groves Creek Marsh, Skidaway Island, Georgia - 071411BT metaG (version 2) | ecosystem: Environmental > Aquatic > Marine > Intertidal zone >...
ATTTTTGCCCACCTGCCTCGGTGGCGGAATTGGTAGACGCGCTGGATTCAAAATCCAGTGGTGGCAACACCGTGTGGGTTCGATTCCCACCCGAGGTACGATTAACTTGAACACCCCTCTGTAAAGCCTTTATTTACAGGGGGTTTCATTTTTTTAGGGGTTGTGACTTTCTGTATTACCCAAGTATTACCCAAGTTATAAAAATGTATCCTATTTATTCTCATAATCTACGAGTGCTTCGGGGCTGATTTTCCACTTTGAACTTCCCTGTGATTTGAAACCTTTTAGCTTTCCTGTTGAAAGTGCTTCATAGATTTTTGTTTTTCCTTGTCCTGTAATCTTCATAACCTCATTGGGGGTGTAATAATCCTTTACTGGTAAAGCATCAATAATCCTTTGCTGATTTCTAATGATTTGCTGATTTTGTAGCCGAAGCATTGCACTCTCAACTCGTTGGGGTGTAATGGGAGGGAAGCCCCAAATGGTACAACCCGTTCCTACTATACCGCTATACTTCTCTACTAACTCTTTATCGTTCATTGAATATTATCAATATTATAGGTTGAATAATCGCTCGGGTATAATCCATTTACTTGACTATCTACCATATTTTGAAAATCGTACCATTCATCTTTTTGGTATTCCATCTCTTCGGCAACATTAGATATAATATGTCCTAAATCTCCTACGGCATCTTCTACCTTCGCTATTGCTTCTCTTACATCTTCTCTTTGCAAGACTTCCTCTACTGATAATCTTTGTTCTGTTTTTGTCATAATATTTATTTTTTTAGTTATTCCTCCTTTGTTAGAGGGTTATACTATAATATAACGATTTTGACTGGTGGATGCAAGTGGCTGATACTTGTTTTTACCAGTCTTTCCGCTCATTATATAGTCGTCAAAATATTTATTAGAACCTCTGATTTAACAGGTAATATATATTTTACTTGTGACTGATTTTTGGTTGTCTCTATGAAAATATCCCTGAACTAATCTACTACTGAAATAACTTCTTGGTGATTTTAAGTAATCGTTTATTTATAAATCAAGGCTTTTCACATTAGCTGAATACCACTCAAGATACTTGCGTTTGTCCTCAGGATTATGGTTATCACTCTTAGCAATATTATCACTACTCCATAACGGTTGAAGATTTTTGTAGTAAAGAAGAGCATTTAGTTCCTCTTCATTATTTGAAGCATTTAGGGGTATAATATGGTCAACTTGCCATACACCTTCATTTTCCCAACTCATACCATCAATAAACTGTTCTTCAATATGAGCTTTGAGAGTATCCCAACTGCATCCTAACATTTTTTGGGTTTTGCTTGTTTTTTTCCATCCTCTATATTCAAAAGCCATAGAAGTTCTTGTACGGAGCTTTCTTTTTAGGGCATAGAAAGGGTCAGCCTTACGTCTTTCTCTTTCAACCCTCGCATTATAACCGGGATTATTTTTATAAAACTCCTTCATTGAAGCTTTATGTCTTCCTTTATTTTCCTCATACCATTTTTTTCCGTAATCAGGATTTTTTTCTCTATAACGCTTATTGTCTTCTTGTTGTGTTTTTTTGAAACTATCCGTGTCCTTTACTTTTTCATAGTATGCTTTTAGTGAAGCCTTCCTTGCATCTTTATTTTTTTCATACCACTCCCTACCTTTGGCAAGCTTTTTTTCTCTGTTATTTTTGTAGTATTCCTTTGCCTTCTCAGATATTTCATCTTTGTTGCCCCAGTAATGTTTCCTATTTTTTTTGTTTCGGCACTCCCTGCAATAAAGGCGAAATAGTTTTTTGCCAATAGAAGAGGTGTATGGTTGAAAGTTGTCTTTATTCAACTCTTTTACAGTTTTACATATTTTACAAACTCGTGTTTCCATTATCACTAAAATAGTATTTAAAGTCTATCTATGAAAATAGCTCTTAACTACTTTACTATTCTATAAAGTTGTTAGTGACAATAAGTCTGGTTTTCTTTTGTTAGTTCGTTGAGTAATGCAGGATTATTGATATTCTTTTTTGATTTCTATATTTGTAACTCAACCTAAGAATAATAGCACAATGAAATACGCTTACAAAATGATTATGCTTGACAATGAAACTTTATGGAAAGACATTGGTATTATGCAAGGAGGTTGGACATCAAAAAACTCTGAAGAACCTGCTGAGATGCCATTTGCGAATGAACTTGGTGAAGATGGATGGGAAATGTTCCAAGTTGTCCAATATGCATTGAACTCTTGTTACTATTTTCGTAAAGTTATTTGATGAAAAAGCTTAGTTAAACCATTACCCTGTCTCTATCCTTCTGTATTTAGGCTGAAAAATAATCTGCTTGATTAGTTTCTCTACCCTTGAAACATCATTAGCTGATAATAATATTTTGGTTTCTTGTTTCATTTTTTTAGGCTTTCGTTGAATGCGTGTTAGGTGTGTTTGTAAAGTAACTTACAATTAAAAGACTATTAGATTATTGATGGTGATATCACTTCATTTCTTTTTATCCATTGCTGTAAATCCTTTTCTGGAATACGCACACTTCTCTTTCCTACTTTAATATAACCAAGCTCTTGTGATGCTAATGCTCTGTTGATTTTTGCAAGTGAGATGTTGAGTATTTCTGTGACCTCTGCCTTTGTATAATAATGTTGATTGTGTTGTAGTGGCATATCTATGTGTTTCTTATAAATATTCATATTTATTTCCAAATAGCCTCTCTATAATACCCTTTTAGTTCCTTTTTTGAAATGTAGCTTTTCGCGAAATGTAGGGAAATGTGCTGAGAGGATATACTATTAAAAATAATTACAACCAGAGACATTTTCTAGAATTAGAAGTTATTCATAATAAATTTTTAACTTACCAAATATTAAAAAATACCTGATTTTAAATTTTGATTACAACTTTATTTTCTGCTATACTTGCATCTATTCTCCACGTTATTTCAGGCCCCGACCATCTTGCTGCTGTAACACCATTAGCCATTTCATCTCAACGTAAAGGATGGAAAGTAGGGCTCGTTTGGGGTTTTGGACATTTAATAGGAATGCTTCTTATTGGTGTACTTTTTTTACTATTTAAAGAGGTTATTCCTATTGAAACTATATCTGGTTACAGTGAGCAGCTTGTTGCTATTGTTTTAATTATTGTAGGTCTCTGGGCGTTCTACCGAATATTTAATGAAAAGAAAAAACATACACAACCACACACACATTCTGACGGAAACACACATATTCACAGCTATGAAAGTGATAGTGAACATCATTCCCATAAAAAGGAAATGAAACAGAATATTCTTTCTTCACTTAGCATAGGGTTTTTACACGGGCTTGCTGGGGTAGCACATTTTATATTACTACTTCCTGTACTTGCTTTTGAAACAAAACTTGAAGGTGTTCAGTACATAATAGGATTCGCTACAGGTACAGTTTTAGCAATGACAGCCTATGCATTTATACTCGGCAATATTGCTAGATATTCTAAAAAAGCAAATGACCCAATATTCTTTAAAGGTATTCGATTTGCAGGCGGTTTATTCGCTATAGTTATTGGAATTTATTGGTTATACCTCACTTTTTAAATCACAAATAACCAATCTGTGGTTTCCTGTATCTGCAACAAATAAAGTGTCGCCTTCCGTAGTTATTGAAAATGGCCAATAGATAGCACTTTTAGTTCCGTGCATATTGCCTTTAAATTCGCTACTAGTCATAAAATCTTTTCTGCCTATAACCGCTTTCGCGAAAGCGTTATTTTCAGTAGGTATGGTGTCAAACTTTAAAATGCGGCTATTTCCTGTATCATTTACCAAAATACCATCTTTATAAAAGCAAGCATCATACGTCCAATTCAGCGTATTTGCTTCTGGAGCTAGTCTAAACTGATTTTGCCCGCAGGCATCAAAATTATCTTGCCCAATAATAATATCAGCTGGTTTTGAAAGTGCGTCTTCTTTAGAATTCCAAATAAGCACGCGATAAAACTGCGTATCGGCGACTGCCATTTGACCTTTACTATTTATTTTAATGGAATAGGGCCAAATAGGGTCGTCGTTATTATAATCTCGCGTCGTGAATGCAGGTTTCCCTATTACTTCATCTGCAGAAGCATAATTTTCTTTTGGAATATTTTTATAAACAAGTATGCGTCTATTTCCTGTATCTGCAATCCAGAGGCTTTTGCCATCAGAAAATAAGCCGTATGGCCAATTAAGTGTTTGAGCAGTTGGGTCACTTCCTATCCCTTTTACATTAGGCAAATTGGTATCAAAACTAGGCTGCCCTAAAACAACATCTGCTGGTTGGGCATTTGATGTAGGTATAGAATGCCATATAAGTATTCTGTGATTCCACGCATCTGCAACAATTAGGGTTTCGCCATCGCTCCATAAACCAGAAGGATATTGCAGCGTACTAGCATTCACATCGCCTCCTGAATTTCTTCCACTATCTTCAACTTCTAGTTGACCTAAAATAACATCAGGTTCTTGAAATTCTGTTGTTGGGATTGTATGCCAAATAAATACACGATTCTGTCCTGTGTCTGAAACAAAAAGCTTGTTTTTTGCCACAAAAACACCTCTAGGTGCTAGAAATGGTTTTTGTTCTGAACCTCTAAAAATACGTCCATTAGTGACTTGGTCGCCTAGTGTTTTAAAATCCATAGGCTAGCAGATTCTTGGTAACTGTTCTCCTGGTAACATACTTACCACACGCTTTCCGCCTATGGCACTTTCCATAATCACTTGTTTGGGATGCTCTTTGGTAACAGTTCCAATAATTTTTGCATTTGCGCCATTTTCATCTTTATGTAGTGCTTCCAGAAAATCATCTGCAATAGATGCATCTACAAAAGCAATAAACAATCCTTCATTTGCCACATATATTGGGTCTAAACCTAATAATTCACAGGCACTAGCTACTTGATTATCAATAGGCAAATCTCTTTGCGCCATATCTATTCCTAAATTAATAGACTGTGCGGTTTCTTTGAGTACGGTTGCAATACCACCTCGTGTTGGGTCTGTGAGTAAGTGTATGTGTTCTCCAAAGCTATCTAGCAGACTACTTATGGTATGATTGAGGTTTATAGTATCACTTAAAATTTCAGAATCAAATTCAAGCCCTTCTCTAACAGACATAATAGCCATACCGTGAGATGCGATATTACCACTCACAATAATTTTATCACCTGCTTTTATGTTTTTTGCTGAAATATTAGCTTTAGAATGTATGCTCCCAACTCCTGAAGTATTGATAAATATCTTATCGCCTTTTCCTTTTTCAACAACTTTAGTATCTCCCGTTACCACGTGAACGCCCGCTTCTTCACAAGCACCTTTTATAGCAATTAAAATCTCCCAAAACTCAGAAACTTTAAGCCCTTCTTCAATAATAAAACTAAGAGATAGATATTTTGGAATTGCACCACACATAGCAAGGTCATTAACCGTACCGTTTACTGCTAACTCTCCAATATTTCCTCCTGGAAAGAAGATAGGTGATACTAGGAAACTATCTGTAGAGAAAGCCATCTTGCCTTCTAATTGAAAGATTGCACCATCGTGACGTTCATCTAAGATAGGATTACTGAGTACATCAAAAACACCACTATCTAATAACTTATTGGTAAGTACGCCACCGCTTCCGTGACCTAAGGTAATTACATCAAAATCCAATTTAGGCATTGGACATTGCAACTGCATTCTTATTTTTTTATCTGTCATTAAATAAATTGGATTTTAAGGACTATGCTTCTACCAGTCCAGAGAAATGGTAGTAAGCAGCACAAGCACCTTCGCTACTTACCATAGGTGCTCCTAATGGGTTTGTAGGCTTACATTTTTTACCAAACTGCGAACATTCAAAAGGTTTCTTTAAGCCTTTCATAATTTGACCAGAAATACAATCAGGGTTTTCTGGTGCTTCTGGTATTTCAATCTGAAATTTACGCTTAGCATCAAAACCCCCATATTCAGGACGTACTTGATAACCACTATCTGGAATTTCTCCGATACCTCGCCATATTTGGTTTTTAATTTCAAATATCTGATGAATCATTTTCTGAGCTTCAGGATTCCCTTCTTCTTTTACGATTCTAGCATATTGATTTTCAACTTCCGCTTTGTTTGCTTCTAACTGTCGCACTACCATTAGGATGCCTTGTAATACATCTAATGGCTCAAATCCAGTGACAACAATAGGCACTTCGTAGGTTTTTGATAGCGGATGGTATTCAGAATTACCCATAATAGTACAGACGTGACCAGCAGCAAGGAAACCATCTATCTTACTTTCTTCATCATCAATTACTGCTTTAATCGCCGGAGGCACTAAAACGTGAGACGTGAGTATAGAATAGTTCTTTAATTCTTTACGGTGTGCGTGAATTACTGATAGTGCATTTGCTGGCGCTGTGGTTTCAAAGCCTACTGCAAAAAATACGACTTCTTTATCTGGATTGTCTTCGGCGATTCTCACTGCTTCTAATGGCGAATATAAAATGCGGATATCTGCACCTTCTGCCTTGGCTTCGAGTAAGTTCTTCTTTGAACCTGGAACACGAAGCATATCGCCAAAAGAGCATAAAATGACATTTTCCTCTAGTGCTAAATGAATCGCTTTGTCTATAATATTTAATGGTGTTACACAAACAGGACAACCTGGACCGTGAATCATTGTTACAGTCTTAGGCAACATCTCAATAATTCCGTTTTTTACTAGACTATGGGTTTGTCCTCCACAAACCTCCATTATAGACCAAGGTTGTGTAACTGTTTTTTTTATTTCTTCAAGATATTTTTTTGCGAGTTCTGGGTCTCGATATTCTGACATATACTTCATAGCAAACTCTTATTTCGGTAAATATTCATCTACATCTGTGAGTTCGCCTATTTCTCCTAATTCTTCGAGATATTTAAAAGTTTTATGCGCTTCTTCTTCATTTACTTTGCTAATGGCTACACCTACGTGTACTAAAACGTAGTCATCTACATCTGCATCTGGTAACATTTCTAAGCTGGCTTCTTTAGTAATCCCGCCAAAAGAAACTGTTGCCATCCGTACCGCACCACCATATTGTAATTCAATACTCTTTATTTTTCCTGGGATTGCTAAACACATATTCTAACTGGTATTAATTCTTAATATTCTGAAAATACATAAGCTGTCCAAACGAAATATTTTCATCATTTGAAGACAAATTACAATTAAATTTTAACTTTATTTTACTATTTCGACACAATCGAGCAAGCACCTGAATTAGAACACTATTTTGAAAAACACCTCCACTACAAGCTATCGTATGCGTGTTATGCTTTCGCGAAAGCGTAATAATACTTTTTGCAAGTGTGTAAATGAAACTGTATGCCAGTCGCTTCTTGCAAAAGCCTTCATTATATGCTTTAAAAAGCTCGTTTATTATTCGTTTTGACGGGATAATATCATAGGATACATTGTGTAAAAAATCTATGTAATAACTCTTTGAGTAGGTCTTGGCGCAATTTTCAAGCAGCATAGCTGCCTCTGCTTCAAAAGTGTTTACATCTTTTATATCTAAAGCTGAAGCTACCGCATCGAACAATCTTCCCACCGATGATGTTTTTAAAACATTATTATCTAACATTTTTGTATAAATCTTCCATTCAGTGTCAGAGAACTTATCTGATATATCTCTCCTGTTTTCATTATATAGCAGACTCAATAAAGAAATTCGTGGCTCTTTTGCCATCTTATCATTTGCTAACCAATCATAGTATTCAAAATGACTAATGCGCTCCATTGTGTGATTTTCATAAATAAAAAACTCACCACCCCAAATAGCATTATCATCTCCATAACCAGTGCCATCCCAAACTACTCCTAATATTCTCTCTTCACTTTCAAAAAGTTGATGCTCTCCTAATACACTGGCGAAATGCGCTTTATGATGCTGAATTTTAAAAATTTGAGCATTATACTCTTTTGCTATTGTCTCGCCAGCAATACTGCTTTGATAGGTGGGATGCGCATCTATAAGAACAGTTTTAGGACTACAATTAAAGACTTCTAACTGTTTGTCTATAGTCTTTTTATAGCGCTCTAGCACATCATAATTATCTAAATTTCCAAAATACTGACTCACATAAATGTGCGTATTCGGCACTAAAGAAAAAGCGCTTTTTAAGTGTGCACCCATTGCCAGAATACCTGATTCCATTTTACTTCTTGGCATCAAATAGTTTGGTGCTAAACCACGTGAACGTCTTATAAAATGTTGTTTCCCATCTATTATTTTTACCACAGAATCATCTTGAGGAAACTGAATAGGCAAATTGTGATGTAGAAAATAATGAGCTATTGTTTTTAAATGCGCTTGAGCAATGTCGTTTTCTGAAATTATTGGAGAGCCGTGAATATTTCCACTAGTGCATACTATCGGTTTTTTAATGATATGCATTAATAATTCCAAGAGCGAAGAGGAAGGTAAAAGTACACCTGTCTGGTTTAAACCTGGTGCAATAGTATGTGCTGCAATTTGCGTGTTTCTTGTGTTCTCTAGTATTACAATAGGTGCAATGGTACTTGTGAGCAACTCTTTTTCTTGTTCTGATACTTCAAATTCTTTCTGTACAGTATCAATGTTATCGTACAATACCGCAAATGGCTTGTTAGGTCGTTTCTTTTTCTTACGTAGTTCTAAAATTGTCGATGGATTTGTAGCGTCACAACATAATAGATAACCATTTGTATTTTTTATAGCAACAATGTGTCCTTCTACAATTAGTGCTGCCGTTTTCTCAACTATTTGATTTTTGCTAACATTAAGTGTTTTCCCTTTGCTATCAGTGAGCTGTAACTGTATACCACAGTCAGAACAACTATTAGTTTGTGAATGAAACCTACGATTAGATGGGTCTGTATATTCGTTCTTGCACGCGGGACACATTTCAAAACCAGCAAGTGATGTATGCGCTCTTTCAAAAGGAAATTTTGTAGTAATAGCATATCTTGGTCCACAATGTACACAGGTAGTAAAAGGATATCCATAACGTCTATTTTCTTTGTCTTTTATTTCCTTTTTACACGTCTCGCAAACAGCAAAATCAGGTGTTAAAGGTATATTTATAGATTGCTCCTTTTTTGAAGGAACAATGCTAAATTCTTTGAAATTCTCTGTTGTATTTTTCTCTAGTTGGCAGGAGTTGATAACTGAAACAGGAGGTGGGCTTTTCAGCAGTGTTCTTAAAAAAGTATTTGCTCTTTCTTCTGTTGTATGGACTTTGATAATCACACCACTTCCATTGTTAGAAACGCTACCAACGAGACCTTGTTGTCGAGCTAAATTAAATACAAAAGGACGAAATCCAACTCCTTGAACCCGTCCTTTTATTTGTATTTTATATGTGTGCTCTTGCAATCTTTTAGGCTTCTTTTTTAGCTTTTACTTTCTCAACTAACCAGTCACACCAGGCATCAATACCTTCTCCACTCGTAGATGATATTTGTAGTACCTCTAACTCGTGATTTACTTCGCGAGCATCCTTAGTTACTGCTTCCACAGAAAATGGAACATATGGCAATAAGTCTGCTTTTGAAACTAGCATCATATCACTGGTCAAAAACATTCTAGGATATTTCCTTGGTTTATCATCTCCTTCTGTAGTTGCCATTAGGGTTACACGATAGTCTTCTCCAAGGTCGAACGAAGCTGGACATACAAGATTGCCTACGTTTTCAATAAATAATAAATCAATATCATCTAGTTTGTATTCTGGTAATACCTGATGAATCATTTGAGCTTCAAGATGGCAAATTCCTCCAGTAACTATCTGTAAAGCTTGTATTCCTGTTTCTCTAATACGTTCTGCATCACGTTCGGTTTCTAAGTCACCCACCATTACAGCCATTTTGAGTTTGTCTTTAAGGCGTCTTGCTGTTTCTTGCATTAAAGTGGTCTTTCCGCTTCCTGCAGAAGATGTAATGTTTACCAAAAGTGTTTTAGATTTTACCATTTCTTGCTTAATGATATCTGCTACAAAATCATTAGCCTTTAATAGATTAATATTTGTGTTTTCACACTGTACGGTACCGCGAGCGGCTTTTGTTGATTTTTCTATACTCATAGTTATATTAATTTTTTTTGAGGTGTTTCTTTTAAAAAGTGATTATATGCAATTGTTAGTCCAAGTACGAATAAGCAAGCTACTACACCTATTCCTACATTATAATAAGTCTCTGCAGAGAGTGAAATACGGATTAGAATGGTTGCTAAAACAAATGCAGAATATCTAAATATGCGATAGTAATTAAGTGTGTATCGCAAGGCGATTAAAACGATAATGATATCACTAAAAATAAGAACAGTATAAAAGGTTTGAAACGAATGCAGGTAACTTCCTGTAGAAAATAATATTTTTAAATCATTAACGCCTACAGCAGCAAAAGCGACTAAAAGCAACAGTGCTAATAGTTTTTTTAGACAAATAAACTGTGTTTGGTCTTGTTCTGTGGATGTTAATTTATAGCGTTTTTGGAGTGACCCTGTAAAGCTAATGAGAGCAAAAATGATGATTGCTCCAAAACCATATACTACCATAGGTATCAAAGAATCTTTCATTGCATTCCATTCAAAATTAATTCCGATATGGCTGAACTCTTTAAAGCCATCCCTTAGAAAAATAAGTGAAAGCAACTCAAATTGTTTACTTACTGATTTAGCAACAGACTGAGGCAGTATAAAGATGAGTCCAAATAATTCAACGATTAAAAGTAGGGTAAACACAATCTCAATAGAAAAAAAAGGATTTTCAAATTTCTCTTGATAGTCTCCTAAGTTAATATAGTCTGAAATCACTAAAACGCTTAATAACGAACAAACAATAAATACAGTAACAAGAACATAACTGGTAGCATAAAGACTGTTTTTACTTTCGTAAAAGTCTCTACTCCAATTAAAAATTGGTTCTGCATATGTCAGTGTTTTTTTAAGCATTTTTTAATCATCAAATTCTACTTTGTGAATTAACATCTCTTCGCCTTGAATTACATTTTTACTCGGCTTCTCACACTTTTCGCATATAAAGCGATAGTTCTTTACATCTGTTATATGATTACAACTTTCACATTGTATTTTTAGCTCTACCATCTCAATATGTAATTTTGAGTGATGGTATTTGGGATTAGTCATATGAGAAGCTTCATAGGCATTTAGCAAAAGACGCGGTTCTATGTTAGAGAGGATGCCCACTTTTACATAAATACCCGTCAATTTATTTAGCTTTTCTTCTTCAAACTCTTGTTCAAGGGTTCTAAATATTCCGTTGACTATTGAGGTTTCGTGCATCGTTAGTTTAAAATTGTTTTTAGGTTTTTAAGTTGGTTTAAATGCTGATTTGCTTGCGCTATTAAATTTTCATCATTAATAATCTGAGCAATAGATGTTGCTTTTTCAACCATTTGATTATATTTCTTAAGTTCTGCGGCTTTATCTTCATTATGCATTAACCAATATAATTCTAGCTGATTTAATAAAGTTAATGCTCTTTCAAAGGGATATTTTTTTTCGGTTCTAACAGTAAGTGCGTCTTCAAATAAACCAAAGGCTTTATCTAGATTGTTGTGTAATTTGGCTTCAGGAAAATTCATCAATGCTGTGGCATAATTGTGACTAGCCATTGCGTTTTCATAAGGATACGCTTCTTTGGTGTAAAAAGCTAATACCTCTTTAAATGAAGAAGCACAAAAGGCAGTCCAAATAGGTTTTTCTTCTGGCGACACAGGAATCTCTGAATATATAAGTGCTAGATTATGATGTACATCTGCAAACTTCTGTGGATGTGTATCACGTTTAAATACTTTTAAAGTATCCTGAAATGCATTAATAGCTGGCTTGTAATATTGCGGGCTTCCATTTTTAGACCAGGTATATAATAATGTTGCTTTACGTAATCCTGCTTCTCCAAGAAATTCTTGAATATCTGCTTCTTTAAAATATAAAATTGCTTTGTTGATATAATTTTTTGAAGCTATAAAATCCTCTTGAAAATTTGCAATTTCAGAAGCGTCTATTAATAACAAACCGGCATTTACTTTGAGTTCTTTTTCTTCATAAAAAGCAATGCTTGCTTGCTGTAACTCTTGTATTTCTAGAAGCGCATTTTTGTCATAGGGCATTTTAATTTGCGGCATTAGCGCTGTAGAGAGTAGAGTTCGCATTGCATTTTGAGCATCTGTAGAGATTGCTTTGGGCATTGCTATACGTATCACTTTTTCAGCTTCATCATAAGCCTTTATGTCTAACAGAAAATTTACAAAATGTTTTATGGTAAATACGCGATACTCGTCATTAGGCGCACTGGCTATAGCTTCTGCATAACTCGCCTTCAATCTGTTACTATCTTTTTCTATTTGTCCTGCGCCGTATTGTTGTACAATACATCCATTGTGTTGAGATTCCGCTTTCGCGAAAGCGTACATATCTTCAGTAATGTCATAACCGAATTGCAAATGCGTAGCAATGAGTAAATGATTATAAAATGAGTTTTCTTGAGAAACAAACTCAAATGCTTTTTGATGGTTTCCTAATTTATAGAAAATCATCGCTAATAGGTTCTCTTGTGTAAACTCTAGTTCAGGAAAGAGATAGGGTGGCTCCGTATCATCCCAATCTAAATGTGAAGTAATTGAAGTATCTGTAACAACGATTATTTTATGGGTATTAGATAATTGAGTTTCGTCTTGCTCAACGGTCACAAGCTCGCTCAATCTCTCAATAGTCGCTATTGCTGCTAGTATTGCATCGTTTTTATTAGTTGTTGAAATTGTAAGCACTTTTATCTACTTTTTGCGTTCCTCTTATATCTTTTGCTGCAGTCTTTTGCATATTACGTGCATAAATTTCAGCTAATTGTTTTGACCTGTAATCACCTATTTTTCTAACTAATAATTGATTTGGGTCTGTGGTATTTACAAATACCAATGATACTTCCCAACGCCCTTTGATTTCTTCAATTTTAGTGCGCACTTCTGCATCTAATAACCAAGCATCTTTAGGGTCGTTTCTTCTTGCCATCACATTGATATTTTAATGAGGTTTGTTTTTTCTACAATCTCATATTCTAAATCTCTATCAGTTGTATCTAAATCATTGTCGATTAAAATTTCTCTAATCGCTAGGGTTCTATCTCCTTTGAGATTCCTCGACTTGAGTAAAAACTGAGTAGGTTTTTGCATTTTCACAAACCACTGGCTACTCACAGGTGTAATCAACATTTTTTTTTGTTCTGGTACATAGGTTACATAGGCATAATGAATGGTTTCAAAAATACGCTCAACAATAGCAGCGTTTAAATACACGTGCGATGATTTGAGTATAACCTTATCTTCTTCCATTATACATTAACAAACTTAATATCTTCTAAAATATGTTGTACCACTTTGTCACCCGCTTTTTTTACTGCGTCACTGATTTCAGTTTCTAGTTTTGTATTTTCTACCGCAATAAGATACACCTGTATGTCCTCTGGATATTCATCACCAAGTATTTTTTTTGCATAAGACAATGCTTGGTCCCACTTCATACCGTGTAAGAAAACCATAGGGTCGTCTTGAGGTGTTCTCAAAACCTCTTCGGCAGGAACTTTAAATAATGTTCCTACAGGTTCGTTAGTATTTATAACAGCATCTACCATTAAAATTTTAGAATGGCCTTTTAAGCCAAATAACACTTCAAAAGCAGCCGTTCCCATATCAAAAATGCTGATATCATCATTCTGACCTATAGTTTTCTGTAACTTCTCAATTACGTACATTCCTATACCATCATCGCTTCGTACTGGGTTTCCAAAACCCATTATTGCTGTTTTCATTTTATATTCTTTTTTACACTTTACCGCTTTCGCGAAAGCGTAATTTGTTTTAAAAATTGCTGTTAAATAAAAACTTTCTCAAAACAAAGTCCTGAGAAAGTTTTAAATAATTGTTTGATTTTAAGACTTCTACAGCTTGAACCTAGATAGTTCAACACCCGAATTTTGGTCGTGTGCGTGTACCGTACATACGAGACAAGAGTCAAACGACCTTGCTACAATGCCTACTTCTACTGGGTCACTAGGGTCTTCTATATCAATACCTTCAAGGGCAGCTTCAATAGGTCCAGGATTACCATTTGCATCGTTAGGTCCTACATTCCAAGTTGTAGGTGCCATTACTTGGTAGTTTTTTATAACACCGTCTTTAATTTCTATCCAGTGTGCTAATGCGCCACGAGCCGCTTCTGTAGCTCCAAAACCTTTTCCATCCTTTTCTACAGGTTTCGTATAGAAAGGGGCATCAAGGTCAATTTCTGACAGCCACTGGTCAATAAATTTATATAAACGTGGTGCTTCGTGTACTCTAGCTAAAACTCTAGTAAATACACTTGGCCCCATCTTTTTCATTATATCCCCAAATAATGGGTCTTTAATTTGATGGTCTTTATTATTAGGATTTGCATTCATAATACAACGTGCTAATGGGCCAGCTTCTGCAGCGTGACCATCATAACGCGGTGCTTTAGACCAACTGTATTGCCCGTCAAAATCTGTATGGTGCAATGGTTGTGATTTGGCTGGTGTAGGAAGCGGCTCATCCCAAGGGTGTAAACCATCTTCTTGATTATCGTACCAAGCGTGCTTAACGTGCTCACTTATTTTCATATGGTCAAACTCGTGATAGTTCTCTCCATCAAAAAATCCGCTTGAACTAATTAAAGCATCATTTCTACCTTCGATTGTTGGATTATTGTATCTGTCTTTATGTAAATAAGTTCCTGTAGCAACAAACTTACCTACACCTTGTCCAAATTTATCTAGACCAAATTCAATTCCAGCTCTAATTAATAATCCTAAATCACTATTTTTTTGTGACTCATTTTCTTCTACCCAAGCCAGCATATCATCCCAAGACTTAATCTCTAGATAGCGCTCAATGGAACAGCCTAACCATACTGGTTCTAACCAGTCATTTTTAAACTGTGTCATAATAGCGTGTGCTCTTGTAATATCTTTTAAAGTAGGTGCACACATTACTCCACCTGGTACCATATAACTTGAGTGTGGCCACTGACCACCAAATAGGGCATATACTTGTACAGGTAATCCACTAGCAGTTAAACCTATCTGAAAGGTTTCACCAACATAAGCAGACCATCTTTTTACAACCTCTTTATAGAGAGGTTGGTTTGCATATTTTTTATTTGCTAAGTCTGTAGCAAAAATGGCATAAAACCATCTTGGTATACTTTGTATGGTTTCAGTAGCTTGACCTATAGCTCTTAGAAGAAGTGCATTAGGAGTTAATTTTGTTCCCCAAGCAGTGTCAAGAGCAGAAGATGCACAATACAAGTGCGACCCTCCACAAATTCCGCAAATACGAGGTGTTACGATAAGCCCTGATTGTGGGTCTTTACCTTCCATTATTTTCTCAAACCCTCTAAACATTGCTGCTTGAGTATGAGCACGTGTCACTTTTCCGTCGTCGATGTAAACTTTCACATCTAAATCTCCTTCAACACGTCCTACAGGTGATATATTTAATTCTTTTACTGACATTTTCTTGTGTAGTTTATGATGCTTATTTAGAAGCCTCTGTTATTTTCCTATTAGTTGGTAATACTTTTTGGAATCCTGCTTCCATATAATATGCTAGCTTGCTTCTTCCTTCTGGAACTTCTTTAGGAAAAACCCCTAAATGCTTCATAGTCTTAAACACACTACCTTTCATTAAATCGTTATGAGGGAAACCAGGTTCTGTACATCCTAAACAAGGGTGATTAGAACGTGTTTTACTTGACTGTCGATTCCAAAGAATGTTATTACAACTTGCTCTCGTCATTGGTCCACGACATCCCACTTCATAGAATAGACATCCACCTCTAGTTCCAAAACCGCCATCTACTTTTTGCGCAAAGTTGGTCACGTTTGTACAACCGTCTTGAACGAAGTCTGTAAAGAATGTTTTTGGCCTATGGTAATCATCGATTAAAACATCGCCTATTCTTCCTACAGAAATTGCTACTAGTATTTGAGTAATCCAATCTGGGTGTGCTGGACAACCGGGAATATTTATAACAGGCAATCCTCCTTTAGAGACATAATCGTGTCCTAGGAAACCACCTTTTTTCTTTTTATGGAATTGCAGTCCTGTAGATTCACTTGGATTAGGAGCTACAGCAGGAATTCCACCCCAAGTAGCACAATCTCCAATAGCTACAACATAACCAGCTACCTCTGATAATTCTTTAATCCAGTCCATCATTGGTCTATCGGCAAAGTAATTCATAGTACCTGTGTTATTAGGACCTTGAATTAAAGAACCTTCATACACAAGAATATCCATTTGGACCTTTCCCGCTAGAATATCTTTAAGTAAGTCTTGAACTTGGTCTCCTATTTGCAAACCCGTAGTTGGGTGCCAGAGAATATTTAAACCGAAGTCTGTTATAAGTTCTACAACAGTTGGTTCTTCTGCGTTAAGAAAAGACATTGTGTTGCCACTGCAAGCCCCTCCTTGTAACCATAAAACATTTGCCATATTTTTGTATAAAAATTAGGATTATTTAATAAAAATAAAAAAAAAATATAAATAAAAAAAATAAACTGTTAAAATTTTGTAAATGGTACTACTGCAATAACACTTACCTTTGAAATACACGGTGATTTTTCTATTTTACCTTCTACATTATTCCGTGGGGCTGGGTGTTATGAGTGTGGAAGAATAGAAAGCGGTAAAAAAAGAAGAGAGGGAGTAAAAAAAAAGTTTATTGAAAGGTCAAATAAAGCCCATAACTTCAAATATGATTATTCTAAAACAGAATATGTCCGCTCAACTGAACCTGTGATAATAACTTGCCCTATTCACGGAGATTTTACCCAAAAACCAAGTATTCATTTTCAGGGTAAGGGTTGTAAGGAGTGTGGAGAGCAACAAAGAGTAAAAAAGATAAGGTCTAATACTGATGCATTTATTGAAAAAGCCCGAAAACTTCACGGTAATAAGTATGACTATTCCAAGGTGGATTATATAACTATTGATGACCCAGTTATTATAATATGTCCTTCTCACGGTGAATGGTCTCAAAAGCCAGGAGTTCATCTAAAATCACACGGATGTTTCAAGTGTGGGATTGAAGAGGTAAATAGAAATAATATGACTTTATTTGAGGACTTTGTTGAGAAGGCAAAAAAAGTTCAAGGTGCTTATGCTGATAGATATGTAGTTCAAGAGGAGGGATTTTATTCAAGTGGTGATGCTTCTATTACAGTTTATTGTAAAGAGCACGATTTTTACTGGGATACTTTGAAGATGAACTTTATAAAAGGGAGGGGATGTCCTCGTTGCCACGCTTCAAGTTATGAAAAAATAGTGATGAAATGCCTTGATGATAGTGGTTTAAAATATGATAAAGAAAAAGTTTTCAAAGACTTGGCTTATGATGGGTTTTTACGCTTTGACTTCTATATACCCTCTCTAAAACTTTGTATTGAAGTAAATGGGGCACAACACTATAAGCCTGTTGATTTTTATGGAGGTGAAGAAGAGTTTGAAAAGATGAAAGAGCGTGACGCTATGAAAGTTGAATATTGCTCTAATAATGATTTGAGTTTAGAAATAATCCGTTTTGATAGTGATATTGAAAGTCGGGCTATTGAAATACTTGAAATGTATTACTGAAATATTTCCACATTACTTCTCTTTGATATCCTTTCAGTTCTTTTTTTGATATGTAGTTTATCCATCCTTTTTCATCCCATATATTCCTAACAAGCTCTATCATTCCAAAGTGTGGTCTATGATTTTGATATCTTGCTTCTATTATAGTTTCAAGTGATTTTGAGGGCTCATACCATTCTGTTTTTTCTTCCCACCTATCTGCTCCAATAAACTTTAAAAGTGCGTTAGAGATAACCTGTGAAGCCGAGGTGGGGTACTCTAAATAGAAGTGAAGATGATGATTTCCAAATGCTGTATCTGGTTCTACGCTATATTCAAATCTCATTTGTTCTACTCCTTTGGTTATTCTTTTTCCTATTGTTCTTGCTTGATGATAATAGCTTTCTGATGTTATTGATTTGTTGTTGTTATTATACTTCCTGATTGTTCCTCCTATTGTTTCCATAGTGTTATATTTAGAGATGAAAAACCCATTACCACGTATGATGGTTATTAGTTTAATAAAAATGAAAAGCTTGAAAAAGTGAATATTCCACTCCTAATGGTTCAGCACTTATTTGTTGCTAATCCATTATAAATATGTCAGGAAATCTCAAAAAGTATTTTGTTAGGGCTATAAATATTATTTTTCCACCACAACTTGCTTCGCTTTTACAACCCTGCACTAACGAGAGCATCGTAGTTCCTCACGGCAATCTCTTTTTGTGTTCTATTTTCACCTATGTATGAGTACAACTGCTCTGCTTTTTTGTGTCCGCTAATACCCATTAGCATCTCTTCACTCCACCCTTGTTTTTGTAAAATACTCAACCGTGTTCTACGGAGCGTGTGCGTTTGGATGAACTCAAATCTTGCTCCCTCGTATGGAAGTTTTCTCCATCCCATAGTCCCATCGGGTTTTTCCTTTGGTTGAAGTAAATAGTGATTCATTTGTTTTTCTATCCCAGCCCTTTTACCTAACTCTTTGTAATAATCGTTTAGGTTTGTATCGGCAATAATATGGAACTCCTTTCTTTCAAGGATTTCTAAAATGATTTTATCTGCTATTGGGATTGTGATTTCACTATCTGTTTTTCTGTTGTATAGAATAGCCAGTTTTCTTCCTTTCTCCTCAAATACCTCAATAACTTCTACTTCTACCAAATCACTTACTCGTAAAGCGGTGTAGTATTGAAGCAGGAATAGTTGCCTTGTATTTTCTAAATAATGGATTTCTCCCTTCACTCCCTGTTTTGTTAAGTCTAAACTTGAAATAGATTTGATTTCCTCACGGGTAAGGGTGAAAATATCGCTTGTTTTTTTGCGTGGAGCAGTTGGAACAGTATAGCCCTCTTTGTAATCCCTATTGACTGGAACCTTGAAATGATTTTTAGCGTGATTGATAATAGAGCAAATACCTTTCATATCAGTCTCTATTGTTCCCTCTGCGTGGATTTGGTCGTTTCTCAACCAGTCCTCATAGGATTGGAGGTCATCTGCGTTGATTAAGGCTAAAAAGGGATTGCACCCAGTTTTCTTTGTGAAGTAAATGTACTTCTCGCATATAGATTTCAAGTTGCGTTGTCTGTTAGGGGCAAATCCAATCTTTGTAATCCCATTATGTTTATACTTGATTTTTCCCATTTCGGGGATGAACCTTTTTTCCATAAATGCTGAAAGAGTACCTACTTCCTTTTCCTCCTTATTAAGTCTCTTCTTTCCCTCACTAACTAAAAGTGCTTTTGAAATAACTTTATCTCCAAAATCTTTTGTGATTGGAAGGTTTTGCTTTTTGTAATCATTCAAAAGACTATTATACTGCTTCTCAATCTCTAATAATCTATCCTTTATCTTGATGCATTCATCACTTCTACCACTTACTTCCCCTTTGGAGTTGTTGAACTGGGTGGCTGGTAGTTTTTCCCCTGTTTTGATTTCGGGGTATTTCCATTTTTCAGCGTTTTCATCAAAATAAGAGAAGCGGAGGTAGATGTGATGCTCCTTTTCTTCGTATAATCTATTCTCTCTTGAAGTCCAGTCCTTTTTAGGTTTTAGTTGTTGTCTAAATAGTTTTCCCATAGTTCTAAATCTATACTGTAAGATACAACATTTACCCAAGTAAAACAAGGTATATTTACCCAAGTAGTACCCAAATGAAAAAGGAATAGTCGGGAAAGCCTTTTACCATTTTATGCCAAAAAGTCTATCCTTATTGGTATTAAAGAGGTGCTATTTCTTATAAGTGATTGATTGATAGTGCAAGGGGTGAACATACATCCTACTCCCACCCGAGGTACTTTAAAAAATCGCAATTTCTTAATTTAAAAGAGATTGCGATTTTTTGTATGAAAAAGCCAAACGATACCCCACTATAATTCAAAAAAATTATTACTAAAGTGTAGGAGGGTTACCCAGCGTTAGCTTTATTAAGAATCCAGTGCATCTTTACAATAGGCAATACTTTTTTTAATCTCTTCAATTACAGTAGAGTCGTCTGGTGTTTTGTATTCGTACTCTACGGTAGCTGCAAAACCATAGCTTTGATCACGCATCATTTGAAGGACTTCCTTGATCGGAGTATCGCCCTGACCAAAAGGCAAGTTCTTTTTACCGTTTTCAGGATTTTGCCGGTCTTTTACATGCATGCTCAGAATGTTTTGATTGTTTTTTTGGATGAACTCCATGCTGTCGGTATTTCCAGCCGCAGTATAATGTCCCAAGTCGAGGTTGATGGCGTTGTGTGTGGATTGTTCAAGCGCAGTATCCCACCAATGGGCATGTTGTTGTTCGTGTCCGTGATAGGCTACTTTAATATCGTTTTTTTCTGCCAATTGCCCCAATTTAAGGGAGTGAAGCGGATCGTTTGGAAGTTCTAGGGTAACGTGGCTGGCACCCAGTAATTTTCCTGCTTGCATCGCATAGTTGATGTCCGCATCTGAATTTCCTTTGCTCAATAGATAATCTGGTTTAAAGGCGTAAATTTCAACTCCAGCTGCATTGTACATTTTTTTGAGTTTGCTAAACCCCTCAATGGACCGATTTTTTTTCCAGTTTTCAATTTCTTTATCGTAAGAGGCTTGTTGTTTTTTGAGTTCAGCATAAGCTTTAGTTTCTTCTTCCGTCAAAGAGTTATTTTGTTCTTTTCTCCTGAGGCGGTAAAACATTCTTCGGTCTAGTTTGCTCTCCGGACGTCCGAGGAAAGATTCTGCGGTGCCTCCCATCAACTCAACTGAATTTGCTCCACAGTCTAAAATGTATTGAAGTGTGGCTTCTGCACTTTGGTCTTCTAAGGCTCGGAAGGAATACGTGATCAACCCAAGTTGGACTCCCTTAAACGAAGTGCTGGGGTGAAGCAGCCTAGGGAGGTAGGCAGGCGCCCCCCAAATTTTTGAACTTCCTAAAGCGACACCCGTAGTGAGGGTTGCCATGGAATTGATAAATTTTCTTCTTGATTGTTGACTTCCTTTAGTTTTCATTCCTTTCAATTGTTTTGTTTTTATTAGAATTCCTAAGGTACGCTATTTTTAGACAAGTTTTTCAGTTGGGCTTCCTTTGAGATTTAACTTTTCTTTATATTTAAAACATGATTCAAAAATTCAATCCTAAATACCCATCCATAACTGATTTAAGAACAAAAGCGCAATCAAAAATGCCAAAATTTGCTTTTGAGTATTTGGACGGGGGATGCAATGACGACCATAATCTCATTAAAAACACCGCGGATCTGAGGGAAGTAGAATTAGTCCCTCAATACTTAAAAAGCAACGTAGCGGTCAGTTTAAAAACCACTCTATTTGACAACGAATACGACGCTCCTTTTGGTATTGCCCCAGTAGGACTTCAAGGGCTAATGTGGCCCAAAGCGCCGGAACTATTAGCTAAGGCTGCATTTGAACACAACATTCCTTTTATCCTAAGTACGGTTACGACTTCCTCTATTGAAAAAATTGGAGAAATTACCGAAGGCAAGGCTTGGTTTCAATTGTATTATCCTGCTAAAGAAGAAGTAAGGACCGACATTCTTAACAGAGCAGAAGCTGCAGGGTATCCTGTTTTAGTGCTTTTGAGTGACGTACCTAGTTTTGGATTTCGGCCACGAGACATCAGAAATGGGCTTGCCATGCCCCCTAAAATGTCCCTCCGAAATTTTTATCAAATTATCAAACGCCCGGAATGGGCATTAAAAACATTAATCAACGGGCAGCCTGAATTTGAAACGTTAAAGCCCTATATGCCTAAAGGTCTTAATTTGAGTCAGCTGGGTATGTTTATGGATGAAACCTTTGACGGACGTTTGAACGAAGAAAAAATAAAACCCATACGAGACAAGTGGAAGGGAAAGATTGTACTTAAGGGTGTAGCCAGTGAGGCAGACATGGAGAAAGCAATTCGGTTAGGAATTGATGGGGTGATCATTTCCAATCATGGGGGGCGCCAATTGGATGCAGGTCAATCTACCATACACGCCTTGGAGAATTTAAGAGCAAAATACCAAGACAAAATCACCCTCATGATGGACAGTGGTCTGCGCAATGGTCCAGATGTGGCGAGAACATTAGCACAAGGAGCGTCCTTTTCTTTTATGGGGAGGTCGTTCATGTACGGTGTAGGAGCCTTGGGAAGTCAAGGGGCGGGTCATACCATCGATCTTATTAAAACAGAATTGACCCAAGTGATGGAGCAAATAGGTTGTGAAAAAACACTAGATTTACCCAAATTTCTCAGCATCAAATGAAGTATACCATAGGATATGATATTGGAAGTTCTTCTGTAAAGATAGCCCTAGTAGAAGCCTCTACAAACAAGAGTGTGGCCGTAGTGACAGAACCCGAACATGAAATGCCAATTCATGCAGAGCATACCCATTGGGCAGAACAAGACCCAGAAATGTGGTGGAACTATGTGTGCAAGGGAACTCAAAGAATTTTAAAGGAAAATGGAGTCCAGCCAAGCCAACTAATGGCCGTTGGAATTTCATACCAAATGCACGGACTCGTTATACTGGATGATAATAAGGAATTAGTACGTGATTCAATAATCTGGTGCGACAGTAGAGCGGTAGAGATAGGGGACAAGGCTGCAGAAGAAATCGGGGAGGATAAATTTGGAGCCCATTTGTTTAACGCTCCAGGAAACTTTACTGCTTCCAAGCTGAAATGGGTAAAAGAAAACGAACCCGAACGCTACTCAAAAGTTGCCCATTACATGCTCCCAGGAGATTATATTGCATTCAAACTCACCGGTGAAATTGCTACCACAATCAATGGATTGTCGGAAGGAATGCTTTGGGATTTTAAGGAAAAAAAGGTGGCCCATTGGCTGTTGGAGCATTATGGTATTGCGCCCCGTTTGACCCCTCCAATTGTGGCAAACTTTGAAGATCAAGGAAGGGTAAACGAACAAGGGGCTGCCCAAAGTGGACTTCCAAAAGGAATTCCTATTCGATATCGAGCAGGAGATCAGCCCAACAACGCCTTAGCCTTAAATATCCTTAAACCTGGAGAAGTGGCAGCTACGGGAGGTACTTCTGGGGTTTTGTTTGCTGTTTCAGACCGCAACTCGTCGAAAGAATTTTACCGAGTCAATCACTTTGCCCATGTCAATTACACTCCAGCTAACTCCATGATCGGGACGCTACTTTGTGTAAACGGTGCGGGAATCCAATACAGTTGGTTACGCAAAATGGCTAGCCACACCGATTTTAATTCGATGAACGCCTTAGCAGAAAAAGTAGCGGTTGGGAGTGAAGGATTGATCAATCTACCTTTCGGTAATGGAGCCGAACGCATGCTTTACAACAAAACTCCAGGCGCACAGTTTTCAAATGTAAACCTCAATCGACATCAACAAGGCCATTTATTTCGCTCAGCCTTGGAAGGAATTGCCTTTTCCTTTGCTTATGGAATGGAAATCATGCAAGAAGATGCCTTGCAGATTAAGGTCATCCGCGCCGGTAACGACAATCTTTTTCGTTCATCAATTTTTGCAAACACCGTGGCAAGTCTGATCGGACAGCCGATCGAGATCTACAACACTACAGGTGCTGTTGGAGCAGCTCGAGCCGCTGCTGTGGGTCCGGGTGGATTAGAGGAATACAGCCAACGGATTGCTGCAATTGACCGAGTAGATGAGATCGCACCCATCAAAGAAAATGAAGCCTATCAACGGGCTTACCAAAAATGGAAAAAAGAATTACAAAACAAACTAGATAAATTAAACTGAACATTATGAGTACTACAGGAGATAAAGAATACTACAAAGGCATCGGAAGTATCCCATTCGAAGGAAAAGATTCTGACAACCCTTTAGCCTACAAATTTTACAACCCAGATCAAGTTGTTGCGGGCAAAACCATGCGTGAACATTTTAAATTTGCTATTGCCTACTGGCATAGTTTCTGCGGTCAGGGAGGTGACCCCTTTGGACCTGGGACGCAACAATTTCCTTGGGACCAAGCCACAGACCCTATTCAGCGCGCCAAAGACAAAGCAGATGCTGCTTTTGAATTGATTACAAAATTAGGCTTTGGATATTTTTGTTTTCACGATGTAGACCTTATTGATGAAGCTCCTACCCTTGCTGAAAACGAAAAGCGCCTCGAAATTATTTCAGATTATGTCGCTGAAAAGCAACAAGCCTCTGGGGTTAAATTGCTTTGGGGAACTGCAAATTGTTTTTCTAATCCTGTCTATATGAATGGAGCCGCAACCAATCCCGATTTTAATGTTGTGGCACGAGCAGGAGCCCAAATAAAAATGGCATTGGATATTACGATGAAACTCGGAGGAGAGAATTACGTTTTTTGGGGAGGAAGAGAAGGCTATATGTCCCTACTGAATACCGATATGGGAAGAGAATTAGACCATATGGGGCAAATGTTAACCCTGGCACGAGATTACGCTCGTTCGAAAGGGTTTAAAGGACACTTTTTTATTGAGCCTAAACCTGCTGAACCCATGAAACATCAATACGATTTTGATGCGGCTACGGCCATTGGTTTCCTGAAAGAACATGGCTTGGATCAAGATTTTAAACTCAATATTGAAGTAAATCATGCCACCCTAGCCCAACACACTTTTGAACACGAATTAGCTGTTGCAGCCCATGCGGGAATGTTAGGAAGTGTAGATGCAAATCGGGGAGACTACCAAAATGGATGGGATACAGACCAATTTCCAGTGAATATTTATGAGGTAACCGAGGCCATGCTAGTTTTCCTTAGATCTGGAGGTCTTCAAGGGGGAGGAATAAATTTTGATGCAAAAATCAGAAGAAATTCCACCGACGTAGAGGATATTTTTCACGCTCATATTGGAGGCGCAGATGTCTTTGCTAGAGCATTAATCACAGCGGATAAAGTCATGCAAGCAGGTGGACTTGAAAAACTTAGAAAAGACCGCTATGCTTCTTTTGATCAAGGGGATGGACAGCGTTTCGAAGAGGGCCAACTAAGTTTAACCGATTTGTCTAAAATTGCACTAGCGGGCAAAGCCCCCGATCGAATCAGCGGAAAACAAGAATTGTATGAAAACCTACTCAATCAATACATCTAAATTTCGAAGCGTAGGGGTTTTTCTCGGACTTATAGTAGCTTTTTTTATCCTTTCTTGTAGAAAGGAGACTAAGCCTAAGGCACCCCTTTTGGTTAAAGATGGAATGGTGTGGATTCCTGCCGGGGTGTTTCAGATGGGAAGTGAGGATGAACAAGCCAAAGAAGACGAACTTCCAGTGCATGGGGTCAGTGTGGATGCTTTTTGGATGGATCAAACCGAAGTAACCAATGCGGATTTTAAGGCTTTTGTCGATGCAACGGGATACATTACCACAGCTGAAAAAAAACCGGACTGGGAAGAGCTCAAAAAAGAATTACCTCCCGACACACCCAAGCCAAATGATTCCTTGCTTCAGTCGGCTTCTTTGGTATTTGAAGCCACCGACGGGCCGGTCAACTTAAACGATTTTGGCGCTTGGTGGCAATGGAAGCCCAAGGCAAGTTGGAGACAGCCAAGAGGGGAGGGAAGTTCTATTGAATATAAAATGGACCATCCGGTAGTACATATTTCGTGGTACGACGCTCAAGCCTATGCTGCCTGGGCAGGCAAACGATTGCCAACCGAGGCAGAGTGGGAATGGGCAGCCAGTGGAGGGGTAAGTAAAGCGAAGTACCCTTGGGGTAATGAACCCGTTACGGATGGAACTCCAAAAGCAAACGCATGGGAAGGAAACTTTCCGTATCGCAATACTTTAAGAGATCAATTTTTTTATACGGCTCCAGTTGCATCTTTTGAGCCGAATGCTTTTGGGCTTTATGATATGGCAGGAAATGTCTGGGAATGGTGTTCGGATTGGTATGATTTTACCTACTACAAGGGATTGGAAAGTAAAAATACCATCAATCCACAGGGGCCAGAGGCTCCTTATGATCCTTATCAGCCTTACCTAAAACAAAAAGTAATGCGGGGAGGTTCATTTCTCTGTAACGATACTTACTGTTCGGGTTACAGAGTTGCCTCAAGGATGAAATCAACTCCCGACACCGGCTTACAGCATACCGGATTTCGGCTGGTAAAATCGGCTGAATTGTAGGAGTACTATTTTCTTATTTTAAAAAATGACACTGTGTCATTTTTTTTGTAGTTTCGTATCAAATACCCTTTCTATGAAAATCTTAGTATGTATTAGCAATGTGCCCGACACTACTTCTAAAATCAACTTTAAAGACGATAATACCGCTTTTGATTCGCAAGGAGTAACTTATATCATCAATCCCAATGATGAATTTGGATTGACTAGGGCCATCTGGTTGCAACAACAAGAAGGAGCCAAGGTCACTGTCGCTACGGTAGGTGATGTTTCTTGCGAAGCCATTTTGAGAAAATGCCTCGCCATAGGTGCAGACAGTGCCGTAAGAATAGACGCTAATCCCGAGGATGGATTTTTTGTTGCCTCGCAACTTGCAGCTTATGCAGAAAATGAAGCTTTTGATTTAGTAATTACAGGAAGAGAATCCATTGATTACAATGGAGGGATGGTAGGTGCCCTGTTGGCTCATTATTTAAAGATACCTTTTTTAACCCATTGCATTCATTTGGAAAAACAGGGAGAGGTCATCCACTTACAAAGAGAGATCGATGGGGGGAAAGAACAACTCCAGGGAAAGCTCCCTTTGGTAATTGGTGCGCAAAAAGGTTTGGTAGAAGAAAAGGATCTCATTATTCCCAATATGAGAGGGATTATGCAAGCGAGGCAAAAGCCATTGGAGGTAGTAGCTCCCATCGCGATTGAACCCAGCAGTGCGATCAAATCCTTTGAAAAACCACCTACCAAAGGAGAAGTAAAGCTTGTGGATGCTGCAAACATCGATCAGTTAATTGACCTATTACAAAACGAAGCTAACGTCCTTTAAATCATTAACATCATGGCTATTCTCATTTATATAGAAACTCAAAATCAAGAAATAAAAAAATCAAGTCTGGAAGTTGCTTCCTACGGCCGTGCTGTGGCTGATGCAAAAGCCACCTCCTTGGTGGCAGTTTGTTTTGACTTAGCAGACAGTACGGTGTTGGGCCAGTATGGGGTTGATAAAGTTGTAGGTGTTTCTACCGCTGGTGACAAGTATTTTAATGCAGACCGCTACAGTTCTTCTTTAGTGGAAATTGCCAAGGCCGAAGCAGCGGATCTTATCTTGCTGAGCGGGTCTGCAAATGGTCGATATCTGGGTCCACTGATTGCAGTAAAACTTGATGCTACTTATTTTTCAAATGTAATCGGACTGCCTGTGGCTTATAATCCCGTTGAGGTTAAGCGTTCTTGTTTTACGAACAAAGCCTTTAATCAAAGTGTTTCACAAAAGGACAAAGTAGTTCTTTCACTCTCGTCCAATTCCTATGGAATTCATGAAAATAGAGCTGAGGCTGTCCCAAGTGAGGGGAGCTACTCCCCTGCTTCCTACACCTTGGAAGTAAGTGCAGTAGAGGAGTCCTCAAATCAGATAAGCATAGCAGACGCCGACATTGTTGTTTCAGGAGGAAGGGGATTGAAAGGACCAGAAAATTGGCATTTAATTGAGGATTTGGCGAAAGTTTTAGGCGCAGCAACGGCTTGTTCTAAACCCGTTTCGGATATGGGTTGGCGTCCCCATAGTGAACACGTAGGGCAAACGGGAAAACCCGTAGCCTCAAATCTGTATATCGCCATTGGTATATCGGGTGCAATTCAACATCTGGCAGGAATTAACTCTTCTAAAATTAAAGTAGTGATTAATAACGATCCTGAGGCCCCCTTTTTTAAAGCAGCCGATTACGGAATTTTAGGCGACGCTTTTGAGGTAGTCCCTGAACTTATTACTAAACTTAAAGCTGTAAAACAAGCCTGAGTTTAAAAAAGGGAGAAATTCTCAACCCACTTTTATTGTGCTCAATATTTCATACATTTAATAAAATATTTTGATCATGTACAGAAAATTTATATACCTAAGTTTAGGGATGGTAGTGTTCGCCTTTAGCTGCAAAAACAACCCTAATAACAAGAAAGAAAACAAACAAGAAACTACCGAGGTTCAGACCTCTGAATGGAGAAGTCTCAGCAGTGCAAACTCCTTGGAGGGGTGGCATATATTTCAAAACGAATCTGGAGAAAAAACAGGTTGGTCTGTGGCCGAAGGTGTTTTTACCTTTGACTCTGAAGCCGCCGAGGGTAAAGGGAACAAAAGTTTAATTACAGATGAAACCTTCCGCAATTTTGAAATCCAGTTTGAATGGAAATTATCTCCCAATTCGAATAGCGGATTTATGTGGGGGGTAAGCGAAGATGCGAACTACGAGCATCCCTTTGTAACCGGTCCTGAAATACAGATAATTGACGCGGATATTTACGGAGACGATCCTAAGAATCAAATCCACACCACCGCAGCACTTTATGATATGATTGCTCCCGATCGCGTAATGGCTAAAGAAGCTGGGGAATGGAATTCCTATCACATTACCATTAATCAAGATGCAAACAAGGGTACTGTCGTTCATAATGGAGAGGAAATTATCCGTTTCCCCCTACACGGACCCGAGTGGGATGCTATGGTGAAAAACAGTAAATTTGCTCAGATGGAGGGTTTTGGAAAATACCAAGAGGGACATCTCGCTTTACAGGATCACCCAGGAGTTATTTCCTATAGAAATATTAAAATCCGTAGATTGTAGGAGTGAATTTACCCAAAAAAATAGTGTCGCTACCCTTAAGGCTCCTCGCCTTAGGGTTGCTGTTATTTTTTTTAGTACCCCCTGTGCTCAAGGCGGTACATAGCTATGAGTTTCACGCGGTTCAAAAAGATTGTGAGCGGAGCACGACACACTTGCATTCCAGTTCGCTTCACAACGATGCCCTGGATTATTATTTTCAAGTTTTAGCCGAATCCAATTTCGACTCTTATCAATTAGAGGAGCCTTCGTTTTTTCACCAAAAATTAGAGGGCTACTCTATTCCAACTTACGATTCCAAATTTCATTTTTTTTCCACAAGAGGACCACCTTATTTTAGATTTTAACCCAATTCGGAGCGATTCTAATTTCCGTATCGCATGTTTAAAATCTTAAATAATTTTTAAAATGAAATATAAAATTAAAAAGCTACTTCGTGTATCTTTTATTCTACCCTTAATGTTTGTATCGTGCACCAAGGATGAAGATCCTAAATTAATCGAAGAGCAAGAGCTTATAACTACCGTGGTGCTGACCCTTTCGGATGGAGCAACAAGCCAGACGGTCCGTTGGAATCAGGACAGCAACAACACCCCTAGTATAGCTCTGCAAGCAAACAAGTCGTATGAGGTGGCGGTCTCTTTTTTAGATGAAAGTGATCCCGGCGCGGTTGAAGACCTCACGGAAGAAATTAAAGAAGAAGCCGATGAACATCAGGTTTTTTTTGAATTTTCTGGGGCGTCTATCCGCTTTAGCTCCCGACAGGGAGACACTACGGATAGTGCAAATAACCCACTCTATATCAACTCAACTTGGACAACCACCAGCTCAGGAACGGGTACAGTACGCGTTTATTTAATTCATCAACCTACCACTAAAACGAGTACCAACCGCGGAGGATTTGGAGGAGAAACAGATGCAGCCGTTGACTTTACTGTAGTGGTTTCTGAATAATTTGATGGATAAGTTGTTCCCTATGAATCGTATCCTTCCCTTAGTGATGTTTGTTTTGTCTTTTTCAGCAGCCAGGAGTCAATCCTGTGATTACACCATAGAAGGCAGGGTATTGGACTTGCATGATAAAGCCCCAATTTTTGGGGCTATTGTCACGGTAGAAGGTTCTAATTTATTTGGGCAAACGGACGAACAAGGCTACTATCAAATTGATGGACTATGCCCCGGCCAATTTAAACTTGTTGTGTCTCATGTGATGTGTGATCAAATTGACCGCACTGTAACCGTTCGCTCCAATACCACTCTAAATTTTGAATTGGAACATCATATTAATGAACTCAGTGAAATTATCATTGCAGAAAATAGTCTAAATCAAGTCAATTCCAGTGTGACTGAATCCCAACTCAATGCGGATCAGCTTACACGCCTTAGTACTCAGAATTTGGCTGAGACACTCAATAGTATCGCAGGAGTTTCTTCTCTGAAAACAGGGAGCTCTATCGCAAAGCCCATGATCCATGGCTTATATGGAAGTAGAGTAGCCATCATTGCCAGCGGGATGCGTATGCAAGATCAAGAATGGGGAGCAGATCATGCTCCAACGGTTGACCTTAATGGTTTTGAAACGGTTCAAGTGGTAAAAGGGGCTGCTGCTTTAAAATACGGAGGAGATACCGCAGGGGGAATGATCCTGCTCTCTTCGGAAAGGATTAAGCTTAAAGACAGCATCTACGGGAATACAGTCCTCAATGCAGTTGATAATGGAAAAGGGGGAAACGTCAGCAGTCGTTTGACCAAATCCTTTGACAACGGCTATTATATTTCTGCCCATCTTACAGCAAAACAATTTGGAGACCGCCAAGCTCCAGACTACAATTTAACCAATACAGGCCTTAAAGAATCCAGTTTTGGATTCCGTCTGGGAAATACCAAACTCATCAAAGGGTGGGAGTTAAATTTTAGAAGGTATCAAAATACCACAGGAATCTTGAGGTCCGCTCACATTGGAAATATAGAGGACCTGCTTCGCGCGATAGAATCCAATACGCCCCTCCGAATCGAAGCCTTTGATTATGGGATACAATCACCCAAACAAGAAGCGCTACATCAAAATCTTCAGGCCACCTATTTTAATCAGTACACGGATCAGTCCAAACTGAATTTAACCTACAGCTACCAGTCAAGCAATAGAAAAGAATTTGATGTGCGTAGAGGCAATCGGTCTGCACAAGCCGCAATAGATTTAACACTAAATACACATGATTTTCTAGGAAGTATCCAGTGGAAAAAAGATTTTGAGTGGAATTTGGAATGGGGAATAAATGCCCTAGTTCAGGATAATTTATCCAACCCGGAGACAGGAGTAAAAAGACTGATTCCAGACCATCAAAAATACCAAGCAGGAACCTTTTTTACAGCAAGCTTCCGTCCCTCGAATAGTTTTAGTTGGGAAGGGGGGCTTCGATTTGATCACATTTTGATCGATGCAAAGAAATTTTACGATACCTCTGATTGGATTTCTAGAGGGTATGCTAGCAACTTTTCCGAATTTGAGCAAAACGATTTTGGCACTCAGATTTTAACCTATCCCAAATTAAATTTTTCAAACATCAGTGCCCAAACTGGAATTGCTATAGGTATCAAAGAGTCATTTGAAACAACAGTTGCGTATATGCTGACGCAGCGAGCGCCCAATGTATCCGAATTATTCAGTGATGGGCTGCATCATTCTTTGGCAACGATAGAATTCGGTTCTTTAGGACTGCAAAAAGAAACCTCACACAAATTGATTCTTGGAATAAAAAGTCAAAGTGAATTCTATACTCTAGGTATTGATCCCTACCTTAATAGGGTCTCAAATTTTATTTTTATCGAACCCTCTGGAATCGAACTCACCATACGAGGGGCCTTTCCCGTTTGGGAATATCAAGCCACCGATGTATTTATGTGGGGATGGGATGCGTATGTAAATCTCAAACTCTCCAAAAAACTCAACTACAATATTAACGCTGCCTACACCTACGCTCAAGATCTGATCGAAGCGAAACCTTTAATTTCAGTTCCTCCCTTTACGCTTTTTCAACAGTTGTCTTTTACTTTTTTTAAATCCGCCTTTGAACTCGAGTTGGCGCATCGTTATACGGCAACTCAAAACCGATTTCCAAACACGAATTTTATGGTAAACCGTCTGGAGTCAGGAGTATTGGTTCAGCAAGAAGTAGATATCAGCACCCCACCGGAGGGTTATCATAATTTTGACCTATATTTTTCCGTACCTTTAAGAACGAATACATTTAAAAGTACGCTCCGACTCATTGTCCAAAATCTAACCAATGCCTCATACAATGATTATCTAAACAGACTGCGATTTTACTCCACCGAAATGGGTCGTGCGGTACAGCTCCAGCTCGTTTTTAATTATTGAAAAAAAACCTACTAAATGAAACCCCTACTTCTCGCCCTGATATTTATCATCACGATTTTAGATTCCTATTTTTACGGTCGGGGTCTTGAACCCTATCAGTTGGTCTTTGAACCTCTTATCATTCCATCCATTTTGGCATATTATTTACTGAGCTCCAAAAGAAAGGACCGTTTCATTTTAATTGCCTTCTTTTTGGTGTGGATGGGAGATTTATTGTTGTTGATAGAATGGGGTTCTTTTTTTTTACAATGGGCAGTTTTTTCTTATTGGCTGATGCAATTGAGTTTTATAAAGGTGTATCGGAGCTATCAATTCCAGTACTCCTTTAATGCGCATTTGCTTGGGCTTTTATTTTGGGGATCCTATTTGGTGGTTTTTTTAAACCATGTATACAGTTCGCTGGGGAATATGAAAATTCATGGAGTCGTCTATGGCGTAACACTATCTGCTTTTGGAAGTATAGCAGTAATGGAGATGCTCAAGAAGGTTTCCAAAAAGAATATTTTTTTGGTTTTAGGGCTTTTGATTTTTTCCATACGAGATGTTTTTTTGACCTACAACAAAAAATATTTTAATGAAGAGGTGTTTACGTTTTCAATTCCTATCTTACATGGAATTGGTTTTTTTATCATCATTAAGGCTTTTCTTTATTATGAACAAGACGTACTGTCAGGGGATTACGAGAAGTCTTAGGATTAAGATTTTATAATGAGGACGCTTTATTTTATCTCTTTCGCGATTGCTATAGGTTTTTCATCTGTTGCTCAAGATGCAGAGTCGCTTATTGAAAACCAGGCGTTTTATGCCGATCCCTCATTAGACACACAATATGCATTTGTCCAAGAGCTCTTATATGTGGCGGGTTACGTTCCCGAAAAAATTAAGGTATATCAGACGTTGCCCAATCATGCGCATGTATACCGCGTTACTTTGGATTCCGTAACGGGTGGTTTTCTTTTTGTTCGGTGGAATAAAGAAGAAAAGAAACATTATGTGGCCAACAAAATGATTGATGCTGGGATGTATTACAATCTGAAAGCGGCAGAAGAAATACTTCGTCGTCAGACAGCCAAGGCAACTTTTTCTTCAGAAGACATTAGTATACAGGCAGGGGATCAGTTTAAAATTTCAAGCGAAGACATCAATGGCTTAAGGGGAGCATACGACAAAAAAATTGAGGCTCAACAAAAGACCCAGTCGAACTTGCATCAACAACAACTCGAAAAAGCCAGGCGGAAAACGGAGCGCAAACGTTCTAAAAATTAAAAAGTAATGGTTAGTGTAGTGCCTTCTAGGCTGGCTTTGTAGCAGGTCAACGAACCGGAACACGTATCAGCATAGGAATTGTTGTGGTGGCCACAAGTAAATTTACTTCCATTATACGACCATTTGTCTCGATTCCCTTGATGCGGACATTTGTTATCAAACACCCGAACTACAGCTTCGCTAATTCGTACCAATAAAATATTTTTTGCGGTATAGTTGAGCCATCCACCCACTTCTAAAAGTGCAGCAAAACTTCCCGAGGACAGATCAAGCGTTAAAGGTTCATTCGGTGCAGAACCCGATAAGGAATCAATGTCAGCATTTTCAAGGGAATCATCTTCTGTACTGCACGCCTGGATAAGTGGAATGCCAAGAGTTGCCAGTACGATGGGCTTACAAGCCGTCTTTAAAAAGGTTCTTCGTTGGTTCATTACAATTTTTGTTTAAATATAAAAAAAAATAATTAAACAATAATTTAATTAAAACGTTCAAATGAAGTAATTTTACCTCATGAAAAAGAAGTATTGCGCCCTATTATTATTCGTTTCTACAATTGCATTTGCTCAGAATACAGGGGTATTAAAAGGACGTATTGTCGATGCTCAAAATCAACTTCCCTTGGAAGGCGCAACTGTGGTGGTGGTGGGAACTGCAATAGGTGTAGTGACAGATCAGCAAGGGTATTTTACTCTTGAAAACATCCCCACAAAGACCTATTCTATTGAAGCAAGTTATCTGGGTTATGAAACCCAAACCTTATTCAATGTAATCGTAAAATCCGTTGGGAATATTCCACTGTATTTTGAGTTGGGAGAATTTTCAGAAAATTTGGAAGAAGTAGTTTTGGTTCAAAGTCCCTTTAAAACCAATAGCGAAACGCCTCTATCTACCCAGACATTTTCCGCTGTTGAGATAGAAACCTATCCAGGAGGAAACAACGATATTACCAAAGTGGTTCAAAGTATGCCCGGAATTTCACCTTCTATTGGGGGGTTTCGAAACGACATCATCATCCGTGGTGGCGCACCCAATGAAACGGTTTATTATTTGGATGGTATTGAGATTCCAAACATCAATCACTTCAGTACGCAAGGGAGTGCAGGAGGGCCTGTGGGTATGGTCAATGTATCTTTTATCCGAGAGGTTACATTGGCAAGTTCTTCCTTTGGTGCTGAATACGACAATCCCCTTTCTGGGGTTTTAGCATTTGAGCAAAGAGAAGGTGATGCTACTCAATTTGGAGGAAACTTTCGTGTAGGAGCGAGTGAAACGGGACTCACTTTGGAAGGACCGCTTTTTAGAAAAAATAAAGAAGAACCAGCCAAGACCAGTTTTCTGTTCTCCGTTAGAAGAAGCTATTTGCAATTTCTTTTTGAACTTATAGGGCTACCCATTCGTCCTGATTATTGGGATTATCAATGGAAAATAAAACATGAAATTGACGCCTATAATTCACTGACGTTTATTGGAATTGGGGCGATAGACGATTTTTCTGTTAAAGCCCCAGACACCTTCGATGCAGAACAACAAGCAAGTTTGGAACAAGTGCCGATTATTGATCAGCGGAGTACTACAGTGGGGCTGTCGTGGAAACGGAACTATAAAAACGGTAAGGGCTTTATGAATACTGTGATCAGTACCAATAGGCTGGAAAACGTTTTTGCACGCTATGAAGACAATGCAACCAAAACGGGGACCATCTTTCAAAACGATTCTTTTGAATGGGAGAGCAAATTGCGCTTTCAAGCCACTCAGTTTACGGAACATTGGAAATGGTCTGCAGGATTTAATGTTCAAAATTCTTCCTACCAAAACAATACCCGCTTTCTGTATTACGACATAGCCTATCGTTCCGACCTTAACTTTGCGAAATACGGACTGTTTTTAAAAGCATCGCGTTCTTTTTTGGACGATCGATTGGATTTTTCTTGGGGAATACGTTCCGATGCGGATAGTTTTTCCACCGGATCTAATTTAGGGGATACCCTATCTCCTCGAGCGGCTGTTTCCTATGCCCTCACAAAAGATCAGCAATGGAAGGTCAACGCTTCGGCGGGACGTTATTTTAAAATTCCAACTTATACCATGTTAGGCTTTCAAGATCAAAGAGGGGTCTTTGTCAATCAAGATGCTGCCTATACAAGAAGTGATCATTTGGTTGCTGGACTGGAATACAATCTGACTCCGGCCTCTCGTTTTACTGTGGAGGCGTTTAGAAAAAACTATGCGAATTATCCTGTTTCTCTTATTGATGGAGTTTCACTGGCAAATAAAGGGGGCGGGTTTGAAGTATTGGGGAATGAGGCAATAGTTTCGGAAGGGGAAGGATTAAGTTCTGGTATCGAACTGCTCTTCCAACAAAAACTCGCGGCTAATTTTTACGGTGTATTTGCTTATACCTACTTTTCAAGTGAATTTACAGGAATTGACGGTGAGCTGAGACCTTCCGTTTGGGACAGCAGGCACCTGCTCTCTTTTTCAGGAGGATATAAACTGAGACGCAACTGGGAAATCAGTGCACGTTGGCGTTTTGCGGGTAAAACCCCCTACGTTCCCGTAGATCTCGAAGCGAGTACAAATGCCTATCCAGAACTTATATTAGACTACGATCGATTGGGGGAAGTTCAACTGAACAGTTTTAACTTGGCCGACCTCCGAATTGATAAAAAGTGGAATTTTAAATCCTTATCATTCAACTTCTATTTTGAAGTTCAAAATTTCTTGGCTCAACCCAATCCTACTCCTCCTGAATACGGATTAAACCGAACGGCTGAAGGCGATTTAATCAATCCGATCAGCTTGGTTGAACTTTCTTTAAACGATAGCAATAGCACACCCTTGCCCTCTTTTGGACTGGTGCTCTATTTTTAAATTTATAAATCCAACAACCCTTCAGGGAGTTCCAGCACTATCCTATTGTTTTCACGATCTACTTGAAGGATAAAATCGTCGTGTATAGGGATCAGATGAATTTTGTTGCTTGGAGCCTCTACCTCAAATAAGGCTTGCGCCCCTTGATCAATCACATTTCTAATGACTCCTACGTTTTCCAAAGCAGTGCTGACGGTAAATCCAATAACCTCATGGTAGTAGAATTTATTCCCCTCCAAAGGAGGCAAGAGGTCTAGAGGTAAATAAAGTTCTTTTTTAATCAGGGCCTCTGCCTGTTGCTCATTGGTCACATCCTCAAAAAGTATTCTGAGGAGTTCCGATTTGTGCAATTGACATTTTTTTATAAAAAAAGGAACCAATCCTGTGGGTAATTCCACAAAGATTGATTCCAATGTAGTGTAGTCTTCTGGATTGTCACTGTCAACTTTGACGAGCAGCTCTCCTTTAAAACTGTATTTCCCAACGATAGTTCCTAAGTAAAAGCAATCTTGCTTTTGCATCGTTGTAAAAAAAGAATATTAAGCTTCTTTTTCTTCTTCAGCTGATTCAGTATCAGGCGCAGCACTTGCTTCTTCTGCTTCTGCAGGAGCCTCAGCAGCTTCAGCTACTGGTGTTTCAACTGCCTCTTCAGTGGCTTCAGCAATGGGTGCTTCTTCTTCCACAGCAGCGCTAGCCTCTTCTGCGGGTGCATCAGCAGCATTTTCTTCGGCAACTTCAGCTTCTGTATTTTCAGCAGCAGCTTCTTCCGCGGCAGCCTCGGCCTCCGCAGCGGCAGCTTCGGCTAATCGCTTCTCACTTGCTGCTTTTTCGTCGGCAAGTCGCTTCGCTTTGGCTTCGCTTTCACTTTTGGAAAGTCCGTCTTTTTTCGCTTGAATTTTTGCTTCTTTTTCCTCCAACCAAGCAGCAAACTTTTTATCTGCTTCTTCCTGGCTTAAGGCTCCCTTACGGATACCTCCGTTAAGATGATGTTTCAGCATCACTCCTCGGTAGGAAAGTAAAGTTCTTGCAGTTTCTGTAGGTTGCGCACCCTTTTCCAACCAAGATACAGCATGATCAACATTGACTTCTACCGAAGCGGGATTGGTGTTTGGGTTGTACGTTCCTAGTTTTTCGAGATAACGACCGTCTCTTTTTGAACGGGCATCAGCGGCAACGATCCAATAAAAGGGTTTTCCTTTTTTTCCGTGCCTTTGTAGTCTAATTTTTACTGGCATAACACATTAATTGTGAGGATACTCGACCCTCGGGTTATTAATTCAGGCTGCAAATATAATTTAATTTATGACTTTAAGGACTTTTCAAAGCATATTTGTTTTGAGGAAAAGTTCAGACGGGTTATAAAATAAATCGGATAAAGAAAACGGGGCATTTAATGTTAAGAGCCCCCGGCTGTTCCGCCAAAAACATTCACACGCACTACCGTGTTACCGAGGGCCTAAATTTTAGATTTTGGTAGTGAATTTGAAATGTTTTTGGCTGACGGTAAAAGTACTAAAAATGATTCTTTAAAATCACAACCCTTGGGTTTAAACTTGCCCATGGGAATAAAAAAATGTAATTTTGCGCACTAAAATTTACACCAAATGAACATCAGCAAAACAGAATTAGATGCATTGAATGCAGTAATAAAGATCACTGTAGCTCGCTCTGATTACGAATCCAACGTAAACTCTGTATTGAGTAATTACCGTAAGACTGCCAATATACCCGGTTTTCGTAAGGGCCATGTCCCCATGGGAATGATCAAAAAACAGTACCAACAGGCGGTAACTGCTGATGAGGTAAATAAACTTTTAAGAGAAAATCTTGAAAAATTCATCAGGGAAGAAAAATTGGATCTATTAGGAAATCCACTGCCAAAGGCTGCTGATGAAGCACTCGATTGGGACGCTGATCAGATGGACTTTGAATTTGAATTGGGGCTTGCGCCAAAATTTGAAGTAAAATTGGACCAACTCAAAAAAGTAGTACGGTACGAAATTGACCCTGAAGCTAAAATGGTCAACGAACAGTTAGACTACATTAGAAAGCAATACGGGAAATTAGTTTCACAAAAAAATCCTCAAGAAGGATTTGAAATTACAGCACAATTTAGAAATGAAGCTCTTGAGATTGAAAAACTCAGCACCTTCAAGCTCGATGAATTAAAATCAAAAAATGCGATCAAATCATTAAAAGAGGAGACTGTCAACTCGGTAGTGCATTTACCGGCAAAGGGTTTGTTTAAAGAAACGGAACACTTAAAAAGAATACTCTCCATAGATGAAGATACGTTGAAGGCACTCCTTGCTACCGACATCACTCTTGAAATCAAGGAAATCAACGAACGCATCCCGGCGGAATCAAATCAAGAGCTGTTTGATAAATTGTACGCTCCGGGTACCGTGACTTCAGAGAAAGCTTTAAAAGAGCGAATCAAAGAAGATCTTCAAAAACAATTCGAACCTCAGGCAGACCAAAAGCTCCTGAACGACATTACTGAGTTTTTAGTTGACAAAACAAAATTTAAGCTCCCGGCTGATTTTCTTAAGCGTTGGATGCAAACATCGGGCAAAGAGGAACTGACACCCGAGCAAGCTGCTGTGGAATACGAAAAGTCAGAAAAAGGAATTCGATACCAACTGATTGAGTCCAAAATCATAGCGGATAATAAATTGGACCTTACTTTTGAAGAGTTAAAGGGCTTTGCAGGAAGTTTGGTAGCAAATCAGATGCGACAGTACGGTCAAGAACCAGACGATACCCAAATTGAAGGCATCGTTGCAAACGTGCTTCAGAATCAAGACGAAACCAGAAGAATTTCGGAGCAACTGATGAGTACTAAAATTTTAACCTTTTTTAAAGAAAATGCGCCACTCAAGCAAAAGAAAGTCGGATTTGATGCTTTTGTAAAAGAGGCTTATGGCAAAGCCTAATTTTTTCCTTATTTTTAATAAATTTAGTCTATGAACTACGGTAAAGAATTTAAGAAATACGCTACAAAACATCATGGAATCAATGCCATGTACTACGATAAAATCGTAAGTAGTATGACACCCTACATCATTGAAGAACGCCAGCTTAATGTAGCGCAAATGGATGTGTTTTCTCGACTGATGATGGATCGAATTATGTTTTTAGGGACCGCCATTGATGACAATGTAGCTAATGTAATTCAAGCACAGCTTTTGTTTTTGCAAAGTACGGATGCCAGCCGAGACATTCAGATGTACATCAACTCTCCCGGCGGAAGCGTATATGCAGGTCTTGGAATTTACGATACCATGCAGTTTATAAGTCCTAATGTAGCTACCATCTGTACTGGAATTGCAGCTTCCATGGGCGCCGTGTTGTTGTGTGCAGGCCATGAAGGGAAACGTTCGGCCTTACCCCACGCCAGAGTAATGATTCACCAGCCATTGGGAGGTGCTCAAGGGCAAGCGTCGGACATTGAAATTACAGCTCGTGAAATTCTTAAGCTCAAAGATGAGCTGTACCAAATCATTTCCAAGCACTCGGGTCAGAAGATGGAAAAAGTTACCAACGACAGCGACCGTGATTATTGGATGAAAGCGGAAGAAGCAAAAAGCTACGGTATGATTGATGAAGTGCTCGCAAACACTCCAAAATAATCCCCAAATGCCATGAGTAAACCCGATTTAAATTGTTCTTTTTGTGGAAGACCAAAACCTGAAACCCAACTGCTGATAGCGGGACTAGACGCCCATATTTGCGACCTTTGCATCAATCAGGCTCATGGAATAGTACAGGAAGAAACCGGCTTAGAACAGGGAACCGAATCCGAGCGTATTGAGCTCAAGCCACCCAAAGAAATTAAGGCGTTTTTAGATACCTATGTCATAGGGCAAGAGGCTTCTAAAAAGGTATTGTCTGTTGCGGTTTACAATCATTACAAAAGACTGTTACAACCCACCTCTAAAGAGGAAGTTGAAATTCAAAAAAGTAATGTTTTGGTGGTGGGTCCTACGGGAACGGGCAAAACCTTATTGGCACAAACAATTGCTCGGCTACTCAATGTTCCCTTGGCTATCGTAGACGCAACGGTACTCACCGAAGCGGGCTATGTGGGCGAGGATGTTGAAAGCATTTTATCTCGTTTGCTTCAAGCTGCAGATTACGACGTCAACCGCGCACAACAAGGGATTGTCTTTATCGATGAAATTGATAAAATTGCGAGAAAAAGTGACAACCCCTCAATCACCAGAGATGTTTCGGGTGAGGGTGTTCAGCAAGCCTTATTAAAGCTTTTGGAAGGCACCGTAGTCAATGTACCGCCCAAAGGGGGAAGAAAACATCCCGATCAAAAATTTATAGAAGTAGATACCTCAAACATATTGTTTATAGCTGGGGGTGCGTTCGATGGTATAGAGCGCCACATCAATAAGCGGCTAAACCTTCAGGCGATTGGTTACAAAACTACAGTAGAACAAAACCAAGTGGATAAGGAAAACATGTTGCAATACATTACGCCACGAGATGTGCGTTCCTTTGGATTGATTCCTGAAATCATCGGAAGACTTCCGGTGTTGACCTTTATGAAACCGCTTGATAAAGAGACGCTTTTAGAAATTTTGACGGCTCCTAAAAATGCACTGATCAAACAATACATCCACCTCTTTGAAATGGATGACATTAAATTGCAGTTTACCTCTGGAGCATTACATTATATTGTTGAAAAATCCATAGAATACAAACTTGGAGCCCGAGGACTTCGTTCGCTTTGTGAAGCCGTTTTGAATGATGCCATGTTTGAATTACCCAATTCTGACGTCAAAGAACTGAAGGTTACGAAGCAATATGCCGAACAAAAACTTTCCAAGATTCAACTCCCAAAATTAAAGGTAGTTTCCTAAGGTTGATTTAGTTTCAGAAGTTCTTCCAACAGTTCTCTTGAGTTGGAAAGCCTCGGTATTTTGTGTTGACCACCCAATTTATTTTTACTCGAAAGCCACTGATAGAACAATCCTTTTTTGGCTTTATGAAGCTGTAAGGGATTCAGACTAGAATTTCGCTTGGCTTCATAGTCGGAATTTTCTTCTTGAAGCGCTTGATCTAAAAGTTTTGAAAACAAAGTTAAGTCGTCGGGATCTTTTTCAAACTCTACCATCCATTCGTGGGCACCTTTGGTATTGTTTTCCATAAAAATAGGCGCCGCACTGTAGTTGGATACTACACTTTGAGTTTGTGAGCTAACTTTGCTAAGGGCTCTTTCTGCATTGTCAATAATTAATTCTTCCCCAAAGGCATTGATGTGGTGTTTGGTTCTTCCTGTAATTTGAATCCGATAGGGTGAGAGATTGGTGAACCGTACCGTATCTCCTATTCGATAGCGCCAAAGGCCTGCATTAGTGGTAATGACTAGTTCGTAATTGGTATTAAGTGCTACTTCAGCTAAGGGAATTGCCTTTAATTCAAGCTCCTTAGAATTGAGTTCAAAAGGAATAAACTCGTAAAATATTCCGTAATCTAGCATCAAAAGTAGGTCGTCCGCATCATTGCGGTCTTGGATGCCAAAAAAACCTTCCGACGCATTGTATATTTCATAAAACTTAAAGCCTTTGTTTGGAAACAAACTTTTGTACAAGTCACTATACGGTTTAAAACTCACTCCACCGTGGAAATACACTTCAATAGCAGGCCAGACTTCAGTAATGTGTTTACTTCCCGTTTCCTTAAGGACTTTTTGCAGGAGGAGGAGCATCCAAGAGGGTACACCAGCCAAACTGGTGACGTTTTCTGTAAGGGTTTCCTGTACAATGGCTTGCATTTTGGTTTCCCACTCAGACATTAATGAGGTTTTATGACTGGGGGTACTACTCAGCTCAGCCCAAAACGGCATATTCTGAATAATGATGGCAGACAAATCTCCAAAATAACTGTTGTTTTCGCTGTACAATTCATGGCTCCCTCCAAGGCGAAGACATTTTCCACTCAAAAGTTGAGAATCGGGATTGTTATTAAAATAAAGAGACAACATATCCTTACCGGCTTTATAGTGGCAGTCTTCTAGAGCTTCGGTGCTCACAGGGATAAATTTGCTTTTTGCATTGGTGGTACCACTTGATTTGGCAAACCATTTGATGGGAGAGGGCCAAAAAATATTTTGTGTTCCTTTTCTACACCGTTCAATTTGTGAAGCCATAGACTCGTAGGTGCTCAGAGGTACATTGGCTCTAAAGGCCTCGTAATTTTCAATATTTCTAAAATCATACCGAATCCCTGTCTCTGTATTTTGGGCTTTACTTAAAAGTTCGCTGAGCAATTCGTTTTGAACCTCTTGTGGGTATTTCATAAAGAGTTCCATCTGGTGAATTCTTTTTTTTAGAATCCATGAAGCAATCGAATGAAAGAGCGAAGTGGGCATAAAATTATCGTTATCTTACGAATGTAAATTTAATTAATATTCCTAAGGACATGTTTCAAGCAATTTTAAAAAAAATGCGAACGGAAAACCTTCAACCCATCAATTATTTTTTGGATGTGGAGTCTGGATTCCTGCATCTCAACCAGTTGTTAGGAAAGACGATCCGACTGGAGCACAGCGGTTCTCAGTGTTTGAATTGTGGTTTGTCTAAGCCTATTTTTAGGCAAGGCCATTGCCAGTCTTGTTTTTTTGAGAGTCCGGCCACGGGAGATTGGATTATGCGCCCTGAATTGAGTAAAGCCCATTTGGGAGAAGCGGATCGCGATTTGGCCTACGAATCTAAAATGCAATTACAGCCCCATGCGGTCTACCTTGCTTTGAGTAGCCATCTTAAAGTGGGAGTCACACGTAAAAGCCAGTTGCCAACTCGATGGATCGATCAAGGGGCACATCAAGCACAAGTACTTTTAGAAGTCCCGAATCGCTACCTGGCTGGGGTGGGGGAAGTAGCGTTAAAAAACTTTTTTTCGGACAAAACCAATTGGCGTAAGATGTTACAAAACGAGGCCGAACCCATAGATTGGGAGGCGGCACGCAATCAGGCCTTAGACGGTATCCCCAATGAGTTAAAACCCTATATTGTCCGGGAGGAACCAATACACGATCTGACCTTTCCTGTAGTCCACTATCCTGAAAAAGTCAAGAGTTTGAACCTGAGTAAAACACCCCTTTACGAAGGAAAATTAACAGGAATCAAAGGGCAATATTTGATTTTTGAAGATGCCACCGTTTTCAATGTTCGCTCTAACGAGGGCCAGCGTGTTAACTTGTCAATCCATTAAGTCAGATGCTTTTTGGAATTTGAAAGTAGGCGATTCAATTCACTCAATTCTTTTTTAGTTAAATCTCGATATTTCCCAACCCCTACATTGAGTTCAATGTTCATGATCCGAATCCGTTTGAGTTTGACAACTCGATAACCTAAGTATTCACACATGCGTCGAATTTGCCGATTCAGCCCTTGGGTCAGTATAATTCGAAACTGTTTTTTATGAATTTGTTCTACAGTGCATTTGCGTGTTACGGTATCTAAAATCGGCACTCCATTTGCCATACGCTCAACAAACTCTTGGGTCACGGGTTTATTTACCGTAACAATATATTCCTTTTCATGGTTGTTTCTCGCCCGGAGTATTTTGTTTACAATATCCCCGTCGTTGGTCAATAAGAGCAAGCCCTCACTTGGTTTGTCCAGTCTGCCAATAGGAAAAATTCTTGAGGGGTAATTGATGTAGTCGATCACATTGTCTTTTTCAACCCGCGTATCTGTGGTACAAACAATTCCTACTGGTTTGTTAAATGCTAAATACACATTGCGTTCTTGAAGATTTTCAACTAAAACACCGTCCACTTCGATCCGATCGCTCGGTCCTACTTTTTGCCCCATCACCACGGTTTGACCGTTGACCGTTACCCGGCCTGCATCGATAAGTTTATCTGCGGCACGTCTTGAGCAATGTCCAATTTCACTCAGGTATTTGTTCAGCCTAACGCCTTGTTGTTCTTCGTTCATAGCGATTAGATTTCGATTTCATCCGTGGGCTTGAGGTCAAATTTATTCCTAAACCAATACACAAAAAGATAGAGCAGGGGGGTATCCAAAGCAGCAACCAACACTTTAAATATAAATCCTGAAAGAACCAACCCCCAAAACAACTTCCATTCCAAAACCCCAAAGAGACATAGTAAGCTGATAACAGAAAAAGTATCGATGAATTGCGAGCTAAAGGTGGAGAAATTGTTACGCAGCCAGAGCATCCGCCCTTTGGTCTTTGTTTTCCAAAAGTGATAAAGACGAATGTCGACAAATTGTGCGCCGAGGTAGGCGATCATGGAGGCTAAAACAGCTACAGGTGAAAGGGCAAAAACCGTTTGAAAGGTGGCATCGTCTACGGGAGAGTTTTCAAGTGTTGGAACGCTGTTTGCGAGCCACAATATTCCCATGGAAAAAAATGAAGCAAAGATGCCCGCCACGACAATTTGATTCGCTTTTTTCTTCCCGTAAATTTCAGAAATCAAATCGGTGATTAAAAAAGTCAACGGGTAGGGAAGGATGCCCACCGAAAGTTCAAACAGTTGATTTCCAAAGACCGAAAATGCAAAGGGTTTCCAATAAAAGAACTTTTGAAAAATTAAGTTAGAAACAACTAAGGAGGTAATGAAAAGCCCTCCTAAATAGAGGTAAATTTTTTTAGCAAGCTCTTTTTTGGGTTCGGTCATTTAATGAATTTTAATTTCAAAAGGCAACAAGAGTTGCATCTGAGCCGCTGGCTTGGGTGTGCTAAGCTGATCAATTTGGGAAGAAAGGGTGGAGGGTACAACTGAATTCCACAAACGGTTGAGTCCCAATGAAATTGTCAGACCAGAGAGAAGTGAAGAAAGGTCCTCTTCAAAATTGGGATACTCCATGACGTTATAGTGGTCAATTTGTGCCAGTTTTGCAGCGGCTTGAATGGTGGCTTGAAGCCCACCTAATGAGTCTATCAGGCCGTTTGCCAATGCCTGTTTTCCACTCCAAACCCGTCCTTGGGCCAAATCCTCTACTGCGGTTTCAGAAAGCTTTCTCCCTTCTGCGACGCGTTGTTTAAAAAGGGCATAGGTTTTTTCAATTGATTTCTTTGTTTTTGCTTCAAATGCAGGACTTAAGGGTTGAAAAATACTATATCCCATGGCATTGGGATGGGTTTCAACCGTTTCCGCATGGATTCCTAGGTTTTCAATGAAACCACTGGCGTTGGGCAAGGAAGCAAATACCCCAATAGATCCTGTAATGCTCAAGGGGTCGGCAAAAATCTGATCGGCACCCGCAGCGATATAATACCCCCCCGAAGCAGCTACATCACCCATAGAGACCAAAACGGGCTTTTGTTTTTTGACTTTTTCTAGGGTTTGCCAGAGCAATTCTGAAGTGAGTGAACTGCCCCCAGGAGAATCTACACGAAGAACAACCGCTTTGACCCAATCGTCTTTTGCTAGTTCTTCCAAGGTTTCTGTAAAGACGCCCTGCGCAATGATGTTTTGGGTTCCCTCCCCATACAGGATGGGCCCATTGGCATAGACCACTGCGATGCGATCCTTAACTTGATTGTCGAATGCTGATGGGCTGCTTGGGTTTAGATCGGCAATAGAAGCAAAACGTACTTCTTCTGTTCCTAGATTCAATTGAGATTGAATCAGGTCTACAACTGCTGATTCATAGTCTAGTAAATCGATCAAGCCCTGGTCTAAGGCATCTTGAGGGGTGGCTAATTGTTGGGTGTTGATGAGCTCATTTAAAGTCTCTGAACTGAGTTTTCGCCCCACACTGATTTCTTCATTGAGAGTTTCCCATACATCCAGTAGTAACGTTTGAATTTGATAGCGGTTGGCATCACTCATTTTGTTGTCTAAATAGGGTTCTACCGCACTTTTGTATTTCCCTAAGCGGATGACCTCCATTTTGATTCCGTATTCCTCTTGGAAATCTTTGTAGTAAAGTACTTCTGAAGCCAAACCTTTAAAATCAAGTTCTCCCATTGGGTTTAGGATGATGGAATCTGCTACTGAGGCTAGGTAATAGCCCTTTTGTGTAAAAAAATCGGCGTAAGCATAAATAAACTTTCCTTCTGCTTTAAACTTTTCAAGTGCCGTCCGTATGCTTCGAGTTTGGGACCAACCTGCAGTGATAAAGTCCGATCGCAGTCGGATCCCTTCAATTTTTGGATTTAGTGCCGCCTGGTCTATGGCACTTATAATTTCAGGAAGTCCAAGGACGTCTTCATTTAAGTCGAGAATGATTTCTAATTCATCAAATGAGGGGTTGCGGTCCGTAATGGGGACGTTGAGGTTTAGGTCTAGAACACTATTCGCTTGAATTGCTTTGGAGCTTGTAGGAGAAACCATGACACTGGCTACAGTAGCTACTAGCATGAGGATTAGGGCGAAGAAAAGTCCTATCGCGGTGAGCGTGCCTAAAACCGAGGCGAGGAAATTCTTAAAAAAATTCATGAGTAAACTATTAACGCTACAAATATAGGGTTTTGTAGCTTTGCTAACTAGGCAGGAACAAGTGGAAAAAAAGCAAGCCATACTCTCTTTAGGAAGCAATTTGGGCAATCGTTTGGAGTTGCTTCAAAAAGCTGTAATTTTATTAGAAAACGCCTCCCTTAACCTAACCGCCCTTTCCTCCATCTACGAAACTCCAGCCTGGGGCTTTGAAAGCACCCCCTTTTACAACGCCTGTGCTCAGATAGAAACCTCTTTGAGCCCTCAAGAATTATTGAGTCATTTTCTTCAGGTTGAAGCGCAGTTGGGACGTATCCGACAGCAGACTGAGGGATATACAGCTCGGAAGTTGGATATAGATTTGTTGTTTTACGATGGGTTGGTTGTAGCAACGGATACACTCACACTGCCGCACCCCAAAATTCATCTGAGAAATTTTGTATTGGTACCGCTTCAAGAAATAGCCCCCCAGTGGAGGCATCCCATTTTGAATTTACCCGTTACGGAGCTGCTACGTCAATGCCCGGATCCAGATCAAATTGAAAAGCTGCCTTACGCTATGTGGTCACCCCCTATTTTTGATGCTTTCCCTTTTATCGCCATCGAAGGGAATATTGGGGTCGGTAAAACCACATTAGCACAGAAAATGGCAGCCCATTACAACCTTCCTTTGGTAGAAGAAGCTTATGCCCAAAATCCGTATTTAGAAAAATTTTATACCGATCCAAAGAAACATGCCCTTGCTGTGGAAACCTATTTTTTAGAAGATCGCCTCCAACAGGCAAAAATATTTTGGGAGGGCAATCCCGCAGCAGCAATATCGGATTTTACCCTTCAAAAGTCTTTGATTTTTGCCGCTCAAAATTTGACTGAAACTGATTATCAAGCCTATCATAAGCGCTTTGCCCAAAAGTTAGCCCGTCAAAAATTACCCGACTTGGTAGTTTACCTGCATACCGATATAGATACCCTACAAAGGCAAATCAAACAGCGTGGAAGGCCTTATGAACAAAACATAACCAGAACTTATTTGGAACAAATAGCGCAAGGCTACTCCGACTTTATTCAATCCGACTTGCGGTATCCAGTAGTTTCAATTTCAACCCAAACCTTAGATTTCAAAGCAAATGATTTTGATTTCCATAGGCTGTTAAGACTTATTTATCGGGCGTCGTTTTCGTAAAAAAATCCCAAAGGACCACCCCGGCGGTGACGCTGATGTTTAAAGAATGTTTGGTTCCAAACTGAGGGATTTCTAGGGTTTGCCCACAGGCATCGACCACTTCTTGCGATACCCCTTTGACTTCATTGCCTAGAACAAAGGCATGTCTTGTGTTTTTGGGGGGTTGAAATTGATTCAGTGGAACAGAATCTTCAGTTTGTTCTACCGCCCAAACCGCTACGTTTTCCTTTTTAAGTTTTTCTACAAGCGCCAACGTATTCTCCACATATTCCCAAGCCACATTTTCCGTAGCGCCCAAAGCTGTTTTGTGAATGTCTCGGTGGGGGGGAGTGGCGGTAATTCCACAGAGGTAGATTTTATCAATTAAAAAAGCATCCGCGGATCGGAAGACGGAGCCGATGTTGTTTAGGCTGCGAATATTATCCAAAACCAAGCAAAGAGGGGTTTTCGTAGCGGCTTTAAATTCAGCTACCGTTTTTCGCTCCAGTTCCTCGTTTTTAAGTTTGCGCATAAGTTGTTAGAAAAAACAAAAGTACAACCTCTACTTTTTTCTCTGCTATTTGCATCTTTGTTTTTCAAGGCAGTAAATTTTAAATACATTCGTAAAAACCAAATTTATTTTGACAAAAGCATTAAAAGAGACCCCTTTAATGAAACAATACAACCGCATCAAGGCGAAATATCCGGATGCGCTATTGCTTTTTCGAGTAGGTGATTTTTATGAAACTTTTGGATCAGATGCTGTCAGGGCTTCGGGCATTTTAGGAATTATACTGACCAAGCGGGGTGCAGGCAGCACCAGTGAAACTGCCTTAGCCGGGTTCCCACATCATTCGCTCAATACATATTTGCCCAAGTTAGTCAAAGCCGGCTGTCGGGTGGCCATTTGCGATCAATTGGAAGACCCCAAAATGACCAAAAAAATTGTCAAAAGAGGGGTAACGGAATTAATCACTCCGGGGGTTTCACTGCACGATGATGTGTTGGAGCAGAAAAAAAACAACTACCTAGCGGCGGTTTTTTTTAATACCAAGTGGGGGGTGTCATTTCTCGATATTTCTACGGGTGCGTATTGGGTTGCCCAGGGGAGTGCAGAACAAGTAGAACAGTTGCTGCAAAGTTTTTCGCCGAGTGAAGTTTTGGTACCCAAACCCAAAAAGAAATTATTTCATGAGGCCTTTGGAAGTGCTTTTCACTGTTTTTATATGGAGGATTGGGCCTTTGAAGAGGGTACGGCCAGGGAAAAACTGACGACTCATTTTAAAACCAATTCATTGGCTGGGTTTGGAATTCAGGGGTATTCCTCAGGCATTTCAGCGGCGGGTGCCATTTTACATTATTTATCTGAAGCACACCACCAAAAATTACAACACATCAATCAAATCCGTCCCATTGCACAAGAGCGTTTTGTTTGGCTCGATCGATTTACCCAGCGTAACTTGGAATTATTCCAATCCACTTATCCCGAGGGTATTCCATTGATTCAAGTGCTCGACCAAACTCAAACCGCTATGGGAGCCCGATTGATCAGGCAATGGTTGGCCTTTCCTTTAAAAGAACAAATACAGATTGAGTACCGCCACCAAATTGTACAAGATTTTGTAGCCCAAGAGGCCCTTTTGGATATCACCCAAGAGGCTTTGTCCCAAATTGTGGACCTGGAGCGTATCGTTGCTAAAATTGCCACAGAAAAAATCAGTCCTCGGGCATTAAATCAATTGCAAAATTCTTTAGAGGCATTGGATCTGCTCAAGCAACAATTCCATGATAAAGCACACAAAACCCTGCTCACTCAGCTGAAGCAGCTTCCTGCAACCGCAGCAGTGAAGGACTTAATCCATCAGACTCTAGATCCGGAAGCACCCGTTTTGGTTTCTAAAGGAAACGTCATCGCCCCTGGATTTTCAGAAGAATTGGATGCCTTACGCAGTTTACGCGATACCTCAGCATCGCATTTGGACGCGATGCTCAAACGGGAAACGGAACGAACACAAATCCCTTCACTCAAAATTGCATTTAACAATGTGTTTGGTTATTATATAGAAGTGCGCAACACGCATAAAGATAAAGTCCCCGTAGAGTGGACCCGCAAGCAAACTTTGGTCAACGCAGAACGTTATATTACCGAGGAATTAAAACAATTTGAGTCTGAAATTTTACAGGCAGGAGATAAAATCCAAGCCTTGGAACAGCAGTTGTATAGTGAATTAGTCTCACAGCTTCAGGACAGTATTGAACTTTTAAAAGCCAATGCCTCAGCTGTAGCGCAATGGGATGTGCTCAGTTGTTTTGCCAAATCAGCAAAAAAGCACAACTATTGTTGTCCAGAATGGACCACAGCTACTACTTTATCGATTCAAGGAGCTAGACATCCCGTGATCGAACAGCAACTCACCCCTGGGAATCCCTATATTTCGAATGACCTATCGATCGATCAAGCAAGCCAACAGATCTTGATGATAACAGGACCCAATATGTCGGGTAAATCGGCTTTATTAAGGCAAACGGCATTGATTTCCCTTATGGCTCAGATCGGGAGTTTTGTTCCTGCTACCAAGGCACAATTAAGTGTGGTGGATAAAATCTTTACTCGGGTGGGCGCCAGTGATAACATTTCTATGGGTGCTTCTACCTTTATGGTTGAAATGAATGAAACTGCTTCTATTTTAAATAATATTTCCGAACGCAGTTTGGTGCTACTCGACGAAATTGGTAGAGGAACCAGTACATACGACGGAATTTCCATCGCTTGGGCCATAGCTGAATATTTACACGAACATCCCTACCGCCCCAAAGTTTTATTTGCAACGCATTACCACGAGCTAAACGACATGACCACTCAGTTTCCGAGGATCAAAAACTTTAATGTGGCGATAAAAGAATCAGAGGATAATGTCCTGTTTTTGCGAAAACTTGTCCCTGGAGGAAGCGCCCATAGTTTTGGAATACACGTAGCCAAGATGGCCGGCATGCCTCAACATGTGTTGCAAACGGCCAAGCAAAAATTAAAAACCCTGGAATCGAGTCACAGCGCTTCACCCGATTCTAAAAAAGGAAAAACCAAAAAAACAGAAGAACTGCAGCTCAGTTTTTTTAAGTTAGACGATCCTATTTTAGAAGCCCTACGAGATGAAATCAACGCCTTGGACATCGACACCTTAACCCCAGTGGAAGCATTAATGCAACTGAATCAAATCAAGCGAAGGTTGTCTCAAAAAAAGGAAGATTAACCCAAAAGAAACCCCTTTTTTTGTGGTCAAAAAATTAAATTTTATTTTACATTTGCAATCCACTACGCGAAAGTAGCTCAGGGGTAGAGCATCACCTTGCCAAGGTGAGGGTCGCGGGTTCAAATCCCGTCTTTCGCTCTGTCGTTTGCTCGGATGGTGGAATTGGTAGACACGTTGGACTTAAAATCCAATGACCATTGCGGTCGTGCGGGTTCAAGTCCCGCTCCGAGTACAAAAAAACCCTCCTTAAGATGAGGAGGGTTTTTAGTTTTGTATCAGTCCTCTAAAGTAGGCAATTATTTAAAGCGCCGCTTTTATATAGGCTAAACAGCGTTTGATTTCTTGTACTGCATCTGAACCTTCTGGTATAGCGTATTCAAGCTCGATGGTTACCGGAAAATCATAACCGTTATCATTGATTAATTTTACTACTTCTACTATGGGTGTGTCGCCATTTCCCCATACTAAATTTCCTCCACCATTGCTGTTCTTTTGTCTGTCTTTGAGGTGCATGCTCACAATTTTATCGTGTTTGGATTTGATGATTTCAAGAGGGTTTTCGTTTTCAGCGGCGATATAATGTCCAAAATCAAGGTTCATACGGTTTGTTGTAGACTGACGCATAGCAGTATCCCAAAAAGTTGGGGTTTGTTGCTCGTGTCCGTGGTATCCGATAAGTATTCCTTCTTCTTCGGCTATTTTACCAAGTCGGGCTGTATGTTCGTCATCACTGGGGTGTTCCAGTGTAATGTGGCTGGCGCCTAGGGCTTTCGCCGCACGCATGCCATAGCGGATGTCGCTATCGCTATTTTGTTTTCCAAATACTCTAGGTTTGAACGCATAGATGGAAATTCCAGCTTGATCGTATAAGGCTTTGAGCTCTTCAAATTTTTTAAAGTCTACATTGCTGCGCCATTCTTTAACCTCTTGGTTGAATGCTTCACGTTCTTCGGCCAGTTGGGCGGCAATAGCTTTTTCTTCCTCAGTTAGGGGCTCCTTACGATATTGTTTGTAAAGGATGGTCATCGCTTTGGGATTTGACAAGGGACTAGCAGGTGCACCCGCAAAAGGCTCTGCGTGGTTTCCCATCAGTTCTACCTGTTTGATTCCTGTTTGTTTGATGTATTCTAAAATTGCCCTTGGACTTTGATCCTCCATAGTTCGAAACGAATAGGTTTGTAAACCCAGATTGATACCTTTTTTTTCTTTGGTTTCAGATTGGCAAGAAACGTTTGTAATAGAAATTAGCGTAAAGGCTAAAATCAGTTGAAGTACTACTTTCATAAGTTTTATTGTTTGTTTTTGAAATTTGACCAAATGTACTTAAAATGGTTTAACCCCATTTTTTGTTTTTTTAAATAGGTTTTAAACTGAACAAAACACCCCTTCTTCCCCCTTTAATCGTATTTGTTTTTAAAAATCAATAGGAATTAAAAAAAGCGTTTGATTATGGGGTAAGCGATTTCTTGGAATGAAGTAACGGTTAGGTCTGCTTTACTGTAATCTTGATTTTTAGAATGTAGACTGTCGTATCCTACACAAAAAAGTCCTGCAGCTTTAGCTGCCAGTATGCCGTTGGTTGAATCTTCAATTACAAAACACTGCTCTTTTTCAACCTTGGCAGCCGCTACGGCTTTAAGAAAAATTTCGGGATGCGGTTTGGATGCTTTGAGATCAGCGCCACTTAATTTGGCTTTAAAGTAGTGGTCTAAATCAAAGCGTTTGAAAATTCGATTGATGTTTTGCATGGAGGCTGAAGAAGCTAAAATAAGGGTTAGTCCAGCTTTGTGATATTCTTGGATTCGTTCTAATACACCTTCGAGCAACTGAAAATCTTGAGCTTCTTCAAACAAGGTTTTAAAATGCTTACGCTTGCATTGAACTAGGGTTTCAGCTTTCCCTTCCAGATTGAATTCAGTACACAATCGTTGGCAAATTGCTAATGTTGCCTTCCCAGTAAAGATTTCATACAATTGGTCAGAGACGGTTAGGCCAAACTCTAAAAACATTTTTTGATACGCCCGGTGGTGGAGGGGTTCACTGTCTACAATCACCCCATCCATATCGAAAATTACAGCTTTTAGCATCTCGGACTTTTTAAATTATTGAATTCAAATGTAAGTAAAGGGTAGTGTACGTGGTGTAATAAACCCATAAAAATTGAAAAGAACTTGGGTTAATGGGCTTACTTTTGGTGGAAGTGATCGGATATCAATTCGAGTGCCTTGGGTGGCGAAGCCCTCTGCAGCTTAAAAAGTAATGGACAACAATTCTTCCCCCAACTGATGCATGGCTTTGAGAACCTTCTTAGCTTGTTCTTCGGACGCCTCTGTTTTGCCGGTCTTGTATTGACGTAAAAGCGAGGGATTGATGTTGGCTTTTTTGGCAATATTCGAGATTTTGACCTCGGGCAATAAATGGAACATATTTTTTAAATTGAGCAAATAGGTAAAGGAAGGCTGTGGGTCCAACTCCTTAGCATAGTCTTCGCCTAGTTCTATGGCCAATTCGTAATGATCGGCATAAGCTTGTTGTACGTTTTCTTTTAATTCGGATAAAGTGTTGCCATAGGAGGCGACTACCCCAGAAGCTACTGTAATGGTTCCCCAATAGGTGCCGTCTTTGTGTTTTTCTACTGTTACTTTCATCTTTCTTTATAATTAGTTGACTCGAGTGGGTTAATGAGGTGGGGCTATTTAAGTCCCGCCTGCCTTAAGATACTGCCTACCGTCCCTTTTGGTATGTCCTTTTTAGGGTGAGGGATGGTAATGATCCCTTTTCTACTAGGGTGTTTAAAGTGGTGATGATTTCCTTTAGTTCGAACCAACTGCCATCCCTCGTTTTTGTATCCTCTTTATTAACGTTCCCGATTTCATTACTCAAATATGTAACAAATATGTTATATAACAAAATAGTTATATCGTTTTTAAAAAATAAAACCTTTGAATTGGTTTTTTAAAGTTAAAATTTACCGAACAAGTCCAGGTTGTCCATAACAGCTATGCGTTGGGCTGAAAAAAGGAGGGGGAAAAGCCAAGAGCAGGGAGGTAAATCTTAGTATTATGGAATTATCGGTTAAACGACATAAAAATAGGCTAAGGGAGTTTTGTCAAAAACTAGAAAGAAAGCTAAAGTCGGCAGTCAAAAAATGCTATTTTTAGGAGGAATTAATCTTTACCCTCATGCGTTTTTTCTCTTTTGTTCAAGCAGTACTTTTCGTTGCAATTAATTTTAACGCTATAAGCCTTCAGGCACAAACAACCAATTTAACGGTCAATACTGAGCGGTTGACTGCTCAATTAAAAAAACTTTCCACCTTTGGGATGAATGAAAAAGGGGGAAATGATCGGGTAGCTTTTAGTGATTACGATGTCCAAGCTAGGGCTTATCTGACCGATTACCTCGAAGACTTAGGGTTAAACGTCCATACGGATGCGGCAGGAAATCTTATTGCAAAAAGAGCAGGAAAGCAAAACGCACTACGCCCGATTGCATTTGGGTCTCATATAGACGCAGTGCCTAATGGAGGTCATTACGATGGTAATGTGGGTGTAATGGGAGGAATAGAAGTTTTAGAAACCCTGATTGAAAACAACATTCAAACGGAGCATCCTCTGGAATTTATAATTTTTTCTAATGAAGAGGGGGCTATTTTCGGTTCTCGTGCCCTAGCAGGTAAAATTGATCCGGCAACCCTAGAGGTAACTACCGCCTCTGGCTATACTAATGGTGAGGGAATTGCTCGCTTGGGTGGAGATCCCAGTCAAGTGATGCAACTAAAACGAAGTCCGGAGGACCTACACGCTTTTTTAGAATTGCATATAGAACAGGGAAATTTACTTCATAAAAACAAGCTTGATATTGGAGTGGTTGAAGGTATTGTAGGCTTAAAGTGGTGGGATGTAGAAATTACCGGTTTAACCAATCATGCGGGTACTACCCCCATGAACGATCGCAAGGATGCTATGCTTGCGGCTGCAAAATTTGTTTTGGCAGTCAATGAAATCATTACTCAAACCGAGGGGGCTCAAGTTGGAACTGTTGGACGGATGGAAGCTTTTCCTGGGGCGCCCAATGTGATTCCCGGTAAAGTAGTTGCCAGTTTAGAACTTCGTGATTTGGAGGCTGCCAAAATTGCCAAACTCTTTACCCAAATTGAAGCACGTGCGCACGAAATTGGAAAAGAGACACAAACTCAATTTGAATTTAGGCCCATAGATGCTACCGCTGAACCTGCACTGACTGATGTCAAAATTCAAAATCTCATTCGTCAAAATGCGATTGACCTCAATTACAGTCATAAAACCCTTCCCAGTGGAGCAGGGCATGATGCTCAAGATATGGCAGTCATCACCCCTACAGGGATGATTTTTGTTCCTAGTGTCAATGGAATCAGTCATGCCCCCGAAGAATATTCTACTCCAGAGGCCATAGCAAAGGGGGCTTCTGTTTTACTCCATAGTATTTTAGATTTGGATAAAGTGAATTTCAATTCCCATTAAAACGGTTTTGTCTATTTTTATCGACTCACACACCCACTAAACTATATGATTGAACTTATTCAAAGAGCCACCCAACACATCCATCGAGAAGCTATCGTTTCGAATGGCGTTTCCTATTCTTATCAAGTGTTATTGGAGCGATCATCCCGGATTGCTGCCCACCTTTTGGATGGAAAATCAGATTTAAATGGGGCGCGTATTGCCTTTATCGTTGACCCCAGTTTTGAATATGTTGCCCTGCAATGGGCCATATGGAGTGCGGGAGGAGTGGCGGTTCCTTTGTGTACCAAGCACCCCTTGCCCTCCCTAGAATACGTCATTGAAGATACCCAAGCACATGCATTGCTCTATGCTGAAAATTACAGTACTCGCATTGCACCTTTGCTTTCAAAAACCAGAGGAATTCAAGTCGAGACCATTCCAGATGCAACTGTTGCACTTCCTGACATTGACCCGCAACGGAATGCAATGATTCTTTATACCAGCGGTACTACAGGAAAGCCTAAAGGAGTGGTTACCACGCACCAAAACATTCAAGCTCAAATCCAAATGTTAGTTGACGCATGGGAGTGGAGTCCCGAAGATCGGATCCTAAACGTACTTCCCTTGCACCACGTTCATGGAATTATAAACGTGCTAAGTTGTGCATTGTGGTCTGGGGCAAGCTGCCGTTTTCAACCTAAATTCGATGAAGCTTCGATTTTTGAGGTTTTTAAAAGTGGACAAATCAATTTGTTTATGGCGGTACCAACCATTTATTACAAACTGATCAATTTTTGGAAAGCGGCAGCTGAAGAAGAACAAAAGGAAATTACTCAGGCTTTGAATTCATTTCGTTTGATGGTTTCCGGTTCTGCAGCCTTGCCCATTTCAACTTTAGAGGAATGGAAAACCATCAGTGGACAAATCTTGTTGGAGCGCTATGGAATGACCGAAATGGGAATGGCGATCAGCAACCCTTACAACGGAGAGCGCATCCCTGGGAGTATTGGATTTCCACTCCAAGGAATGCAAGTACGTCTGGTAAATGAAGAGGGACATTTGGTACAGGACGAAACCCCAGGAGAGATTCAAGTTAAAGGACCCAATGTATTCAAAGAATATTGGGAGAAGCCAGAAGCTACAAAAACCTCTTTTGTTGAAGGCTGGTTTAAGACGGGCGATATGGCCCTAGCTACCCAGGGAAGGTATCGAATTTTAGGTAGAAATTCGGTAGACATTATTAAATCGGGAGGACATAAGATTTCTGCTTTGGAAATTGAAGAGGTGATTCGTAAGAACCCGCTCGTGAAAGACTGCGGTGTGGTTGGAATACCCGACCAGGAATGGGGAGAAATTGTAGTGGCTGGGTTGGTATTGCATCCCGAGATAAAAACCTTACCCGATACTTTTGAGCCTTGGCTTAAGCAACAACTCCCAAATTTTCAATGGCCGAGAAAGTACTTGCTTCTTGAGGATTTGCCCAGAAATGTGATGGGGAAAGTCACAAAAAAAGAATTACAGAAACAATTTCAGGATTTATGAAAATTTACGGTGTTGCCCTTTTAGCTTTTTGTTTTCTTACGGGTAAATTAATTGGAAATTACCTCGGTGTATTTCTAGGCTTAGAAAGCGATGTGGGCGGGGTAGGCTTTGCCATGTTATTCTTGATGCTAGCCTATACTTATTTCAAAAAAAAAGGAATAGTAAAAGAGTTGACTACCCAAGGAATACTGTTTTGGAGTTCTATGTATTTGCCAATTATTGTTGCTATGGCAGCTACACAAAATGTAAAAGCGGCAGTTTCTCAAGGACCCATAGCGGTGGTTATAGGAGTGGTAGTTACTCTAGTCGGTTTTTTCCTTGTTCCCTTGATTTCAAAAATTGGACAATCCCAAAATGAAAAGTAAATGGAGGTAGTGTATAAGCTAATAGATAAAAACGGACTGGTCTTTGCCTTTCTGGTTGTGGGGATTATTATGTACCTGTCCTTTTTGGTGTCCAAACATCTTTTTAAAAATAAAATTCCAGGGGTGGCTTTAGCTGTTTTTGCCGGCTTGCTTCTGGCTTTATTCGGATCAAAAAAAGGAATCGCAGACTTTCCTCTTTTTGCAGGTATGGCCTTATTAGGAGGTTCGATGCTACGCGATTTTTCGGTTGTAGCCACCGCCATGGGCGCCGACCTTTCCAAAATCAAACAAGCAGGCTGGGCGGGTGTTGTCGGTTTGTTTTCAGGGGTTTTCTTTTCCTTTTTTGGTGGGGTGTTACTTGCTTTTCTATTGGGATACCGAGATGTGGAGAGTTTAACCACCCTAGGTGCAGGTGCCTGTACCTATATCGTTGGACCCATTACTGGAGCCGCAGTAGGTGCCAGTTCTGATGTCATTGCCATCAGTATTGCTATTGGGGTGGTCAAAACTATAGTAGCTACTATTGGAACACCACTCGTCGCAAAAACAATTGGATTGAATACGCCACAAGCCGCATTGGTTTTTGGGGGTCTAATAGGAACAACAAGTGGAGTAACGGCAGGTTTGGCGGCTACGGATGCTAAGTTGGTTCCTTACGGAGCCTTTACGGCGACTTTTTACACCGGCTTGGGTTGTTTGCTTTGTCCTTCTGTTTTCTATTTTGTCTTGAAAGTATTTTTATAACCCATTTCTAATTTATTCGATACCTTTAAAACGAATCTTATTACACTAATACATGAAGTATTTTTTAATCGCGTTTGGCCTGTTTTGTTTACTCGGGGTAGTACCCCTGGTTTCAGAGGAGTCGCTTCCTAATCATTCTGACGAGGAAGAATGGATCTCACTTTTTAACGGAACAAATCTGGAGGATTGGGATATTAAAATTGCAGGGCGTCCTTTACATGACAACTACCTCAATACCTTTCAGGTAGAGGATGAAATGATCAGAATAGTGTACGATGAGTACGAGAACTTTGACGATAAGTACGGTCATTTGTATTACAAAAAACCCTATTCCCATTTCAAATTGCGATTTGACTATCGGTTTGTTGGGGATCAAATCCCGGGAGGGGAAACCTGGAACGTTCGAAACAGCGGTATCATGGTGCATTCACAATCCGCTGCAAGTAACGCCTTAGAGCAATTTTTTCCCGTATCCATCGAGGTACAATTACTAGGTGGACTTGGGGATGGAAATCCACGCACTACCGCCAACTTGTGTACGCCCGGTACAGCGGTGGAACGCTTTGGAGCAATTGATTATACCCACTGTATCAATTCCAATTCCAAAACCTACGATGGAGATCAGTGGGTACGTATGGAGGTAGTGGTTATGGGCAATGAGTATGTTGCTCATCTGATTGAAAACGATACCGTATTGCGGTACGAACGTCCACAAATAGATGGCGCTTTTATTAGTAAAACCTACAAGGGAGAAGATTGGGATATTATGGGGGTTACCACCAAAGAAGAATGGATTCCTAGAGCGGGAGAAAAATTAAGCGAAGGCTATATCGCCCTGCAGGCCGAGAGTCATCCCGTTGATTTTAAAAATATTGAGTTGTTGAATTTATGCGGTTGTACAGACCCCAAGGCTACGAATTACAAATCCTATTTTGTCAAATCAGACAATACAACTTGTGTGTATTCCGAAACTACAAACCAATAAGAATGACCAGTTTTAATACAATCCTGAGCAGTTGTTTTCTTGTGCTAGTTTGCTGGGGGGCTCCGGAGGCTATTTTGGCTCAAAAACTGGATGTGATGTCCTACAATATTCGTTACGCCAGCCCCAATGACGGCCCAAATCTTTGGAAAATCAGAAAGGGTGATCTAGTAAAAACACTATCAAAACGTAAACCCGACCTCTTGGGAATGCAAGAGGTGGTCCAGCAGCAACTGCTGGATCTGACCCAAGGAATGAAGGCCTATTCTTATGTGGGAGTAGGTAGGGAGGACGGAAAAACCAAAGGAGAATACAGTCCCATTTTTTACCGTAAAAAAGCTCTAGAGGTAGTTGAGTCAAGCACCTTTTGGCTGTCCGAAACCCCCGACCAAATTTCCGTGGGGTGGGATGCCGCTCTGGAGCGTATTTGTACCTATGCTCGTTTTTACCACAAAAAAAGCAAAAAAGAATTTTGGATGTTTAATACTCATTTCGATCATATTGGAGTGGAGGCTAGAGCCCATGCTGCTCGTTTGATCTTGGATCAAATTAAAACCTTAAATACAGCTAAACTCCCTGTAATTTTAACGGGAGATTTTAACCTAGAGCCTCATGAAGAGCCGATAAAACTGTTGCAGTCCGCATTAAACGATGTTCAAAAAAAGCTTACTGCATCAGCTCCAACCTACGGAACCTTCACTGGTTTTGATATTCAATCTACGGGAGAAAGAAGAATAGACTACATTTTTCAAAAAGATTTTCAACTCCTAACGGCAAGTCATCCTTGGTTAAAAACAAAGCAGGGGTATTGGCTCTCGGACCACCATCCTGTGCAAGCCCTACTTTATCTTGAATAAACCAAAAAATTAGCTGTAATTCAAAAAAGAAGTTTAATTTTAAAAAAACCAAAATTTACAGCATGAAACACATAATCAACTTCGCACTAGTACTGATCATTTCAATTTCAAGCCTACAGGCGCAAGAGTTTAAAGGATTGGATGCCAGCCCGCTGGACCTTGTTGAATATCCTGGAGATCGAGGCCAAAGTAAATGGGCTCGGATTTTATACAGCCGTCCACAGTTAAAAGGGCGAGCTATAGAATCTTTGGTTCCCGAAGGAAAAGTATGGAGATTGGGTGCCAATGAGTCTACCGAATTAACGCTGTTCGTTCCCATGAAAGTTGGAGGGACTTCCCTAGCCGCAGGGATGTACACGCTGTATGCCATTCCACAAGGGGGAGAGATGACGATCATCGTCAACAAAGCTACTCATGTGTGGGGGGCGTATTCTTACGATGAAAAAATGGATGTGGCTCGTATTAGAATTCCTCTAGAAGAAGGAGATGAATCCTTGGAAGCCTTTTCTATGATTTTTCAAGAGGCCGGAGAAGGCATGATGGATCTTCATTTGGGTTGGGATTACTACAGAGGCACGCTTCGATTTTCAAAGTAAGCACCTTATTTCCCATCCGAGGGTTGTAGCGTTGCAAAAGGAATTAGGCTAAAATAAATGCCGTCACGGTCTCTTTCGTAGAGCAATCCAATGGTGTCTACATCCACTTGGACCAGGTCAGAGTATGCCGCTGTGCCGGCATAAACCTCTTTTTCTAAGCTCCATGATTGACCCTTGTCGAAACTGGCTTTAACCGTCATTTTTTCCCTTTGGTTCCTGCTGTTGGGTCCCGAATAAAGCAAAGCATTGGCTTGTTTTCCCTTAAACAAAAGGACACTGGATTGACAAACGGGGGTGATCAACTCGGAATCAAAATATTCGGTATCCCATTGTTCGCCCCCACTTGTGCTAAGAGCGATAATTCGCTCTTTGCTGACTCCATTTTGTTCACGCACGTTAAGCATCAGGGTTCCATCTTCTAGTTCAACCCCAATGGCCTCATTGGAAGAGGGGGTGTTGAGGTCTGGACTTACCGCAAAGTCTTTGCCGTGGTTGTCCGTATAAAATCCATAAGCACGGTATTCGTTAAAGCCTTCTTGAGGATCTCCTTGGGAGTGGTTGGCGGGAACATATATTCTGCCCCGGTAGGGAGCGTGGGTTAATTGGAGGGCATGACCCGGTGTGGTCGCATGGGTTCGCCAATCTTTTTCTGCTTGCGAAGTCGTTGAATTAAAATGAACTTGATTGCTGATTGTGGTTGGTTTAGACCAAGTTTTACCCTGATCATTACTGGTGATGAAATGTACATTGCGAGTCCCTTTTCCTAGCCGCATTTCATGTTCTGAGACATCCCCCGTATTGTAAAACAAAAAAATTCTTCCCTCTGGAAAACGAGCGTCAAAAAGATCTTCTACCGGAGCTGGATTACCGGCTTGAAGTCCACCAAACTCCGCCACCACTTTTTTTTCGGTCCAATTGTGTCCCCCGTCTTCACTAATTTTGAGTAAAATATCAACATCACCAAAATCATTACAACTTGTCTTTCTACCTTCAGCAAAGGCCAAAAGGATTCCTTTGTGGGTTTTGATGATGGCTGGAATACGATAACAGTTGTATCCCCCTTCCCCATTTTTAAACAATTGAGTTTCTAAAGTAGGCAGGGGCTCTGTGCTACTCGACAGCAGTATACCGAAAAGCCAGTAGAATAAATGTAGTTGCACTTTCATTTTTTCAAATTTGAATAAAAGGTACAATGAAATTGGGAGCTAAGAAAATAACACCTGCCCTTAGGCGAATGAAAACTAATTAAAATCCTTACATTTAAGAAACTAAACTCAGTAAGGTATGAAGCCATTGAATGTAAAACAGTTTTTGGGGTACTGTTTGTTACTCCTTACGTTCTCAAATGCAACCGCCCAGAACTATAAACCCAGTCCTGAAAACCTAGAGGCAAGAACCTGGTTTCAAGATGCCCGATTTGGACTTTTTGTGCATTGGGGTGTATACAGTATCCTAGGTGATGGTGAATGGGTCATGAACAATCAAAACATCAGCAAAGAGGAATACGAAAAGCTACCGCATTTTTTCAATCCCATAGACTTTGATGCGGCAGCTTGGGTGGCTATGGTCAAAGATGCAGGGATGAAGTACATTACGATTACGAGTAGACATCACGACGGCTTTTCTATGTTCGATTCAAAGGTTACGGATTACGATATCGTAGACGGCACTCCTTACGGCAAGGATGTATTGAAAATGCTGGCGGAAGAATGTCGCAAGCAAGGAATCAAACTGTTCTTTTACTATTCGTTGTTGGACTGGAATCGTGACGATTATTTTCCACGAGGAAGAACAGGAACGGGCATTGCAGGACGTGGAGAGGGCGCATGGGAAGACTATATCGCTTTTATGAAAGCACAACTCCAAGAATTGCTCACCAACTATGGTGAAGTTGGAGGGATTTGGTTTGACGGTCACTGGGATCAAAAAGAATGGGATGGCAAAAAATTCGGGGCAGTCAAGGTAGATTGGCATTACGATGAAATTTATCGAATGATTCACCAAATGCAACCCCAAGCCCTGATTGGTAACAATCACCACATAGGGATTATTGAAGGGGAAGATTTTCAAATGTTTGAAAAAGATTTACCAGGAAATAATACTACCGGCTGGGGGACACCTGCAGATCAAATCGGGGCGGTTCCGCTGGAAGTTTGTGAAACCATAAACGGATCTTGGGGATTCAACCTGCAAGACCGCAAACATAAATCTGATAAAGAACTGATTCATTACTTGATCAAAGCAGCAGGCTATGGTAGTAATTTACTCCTCAATGTAGGACCCATGCCCAACGGAAAAATTCAACCCGAACACCAGACCTCTCTAAAAGCCATGGGTAATTGGCTCAGACAAAATGGAGAAACCCTATACGGCACCCGAAAAGGACCGATTCCACCAAACGATGATTTTGTTTCAACCCAAAAAGGAAAAACGGTCTATGTTCACTTGCTCAATCCTGAGCTAGACGTAATTCACACGGATCAAGTACCGGTAAAAATCAAAGGAATTTACGATCTGAAAACCAACAGCAAATTGGCGTATAGAAATGATAGTTTTGGTTTGGCAATTGATGTGTCAACCCTTTCAAAAGACGCAATAGATACTGTACTAAAAATTGAATTAAGATGAGTGAGGTAACTAAATTAACGAATCGTTTAGTCTCTTTGGATTTTTTTAGAGGCTTGGTCATGTTTTTACTCATTGCAGAATTTGCCCATCTCTTTGAGGTTTTAATGGAGTCTGGAAACGAACAGCTTACGGCTGTCATGGATTTTCTTTTTCATCATGCAAAATGGGAAGGCTTGCATTTTTGGGATTTGGTCCAGCCCTTCTTTATGTTTATAGTGGGGGTTTCAATTCCCTTGTCCTACGCCAACCGAAAGAAAAAAGGAGCCTCTGAAAAAGAAATTCGCACCCATGCTTTTCGAAGGGCATTTTTACTCCTGCTCTTCGGATGGGGGCTATACTGTATTGGACCCCAAAAAATTGTGTTTCAATTTGATAATGTATTGGCTCAATTATCATTTACCTATTTACTTTCTTTTTTAGTGCTAAAGCAGTCTTCTACGGTACAAATCGGCTTAGGCTTTCTGTGTATACTGATTTCTGATTTACTGTATCGTTTTTTTCCAGTCGTAGGATTTGATCAAGCCTTTGTGGCTGGAGAAAATTTTGGAGCATGGTTTAATATTTTTATTTCTGGCTACGAATACGGAGGACATTGGGCCGCCTTTAATGCATTACCTACTGCAGCACATACCCTTTGGGGCGTTGTCGCCGGTAAATGGCTTATGGATACGAGCTTACCATCTGAAAAATTGAAACGATTGCTTATGGCAGGAGCAGTTGCATTGGTTTTAGGCTATTGCACCACCTTTTTTACACCCGTTATCAAACGGATTTCCACCACCTCTTTTGTGTTGCTCTCAGCCGGATGGACCTTTGTAGCTTTAACCCTTTGTTATTGGCTTATTGATGTCAAGCAATACCTTAAAAAAACCTTTGTATTTCGCGTGGTGGGAGTCAATCCGCTCTTTATTTATCTCTTCGCATCCCTCGGGGGTGGAGGTCTTTTTTTAAAAATAATTCGACCGTTTGCTTCAGGTATTTTCGAAGGGGTGTCTCCTTGGTTGGCTGAGTTGATTTCTGGGTTTGGAGTCCTTTTTGGATTGTGGTACCTCTGCTATTGGCTCTTTAAAAAACAAATATTTATCAAAATTTAAGATGAACCGTACTTTTCTGATTTTTTTTGCAGCTGTCCTTTTTTTGCGTTGTAATACGGCAGAGCAAAGGGCTGTACAGGCGCCAAACATCATCTACATACTAGCCGATGATTTAGGTTATGGGGAACTGGGGGCCTACGGGCAAGAAAAAATTAAAACACCCCACCTGGATCGGTTGGCAGCCGGCGGTATGCGATTTACTCAACACTATACGGGAGCCCCGGTTTGTGCGCCCTCACGCTATATGTTTTTGACCGGTTCGCATGCAGGACATGCTTACATCAGAGGAAATTATGAATTGGGGCAATTTGAAGATGAAAAGGAAGGCGGACAGATGCCCATACCTGAAACCACCCCCACGCTTGCAAAAATGCTAAAAAAAGCCGGTTATCAAACAGCCATGGTTGGAAAGTGGGGCTTGGGTATGTATGGCACTACAGGAAGTCCACTGCTTCAAGGCTTCGATTATTACTACGGGTATTTGGATCAAAAACAGGCACACAATTATTACCCCACCCACCTTTGGGAAAACGACCAGCCTGCTCCTTTAGAAAACGACTATTTTTTAGTACACAGCCCCATAGCACCGGGGAGCAGTCAGCCCGCTTTTGATCAATTCAAAGGAAAGGATTATGCCCCAGACCGTATGTTGGGAAAAGCACTCCATTTTTTGGATACCACCGCTGTAAATAAACCTTTTTTCCTTTACTATCCCTCTCCCATACCCCATGTATCGCTACAGGTTCCCGATTCGTTGCTCCAAGACTATCAAGGGCAATTTGAAGAACAGGCCTATTACGGTACACAAGGCTATACGGCTCATCAAACACCCAAAGCAGCCTATGCTGCAATGATTACCCATCTGGATGCTGAAGTGGGAAAAATATGGGAGGCGGTCAAAGCCCGTGGACAAGAAGATAATACGATCCTTTTGTTTTCCAGTGACAACGGTCCCACCTTTGCCGGAGGAGTGGATGCTGAATTTTTTAATAGTGCCGGAGGGCTTAGGGGATTAAAAATGGACGTGTACGAAGGAGGAATTCGTATTCCTTTCATCGCTTATTGGAAAGGAAAAATTCGTCCCGGTTCGGTTTCAGAACTCGTATCGGGTCATTGGGATATGTACAACACCTTTGCAGAGTTAAGCGGTCAAGAACAATCCTCCCCAGATGGAATTTCCCTGGTTCCCGAATTGTTGGGTAAAGAGGCACAGCAGCAACACGATTACCTTTATTTTGAATATCCTGAAAAGCGAGGACAGTTAGCCCTTAGAATGGGAGATTGGAAAGGTGTAAAAACTGAAATGAAAATTCATCCGAATACCCCTTGGGAATTGTACAACCTCAAGGAAGATCCCCAAGAACAAACCGATGTAGCTGCCCAATACCCCGAAATTGTTAAACAAATCGACGAGCTTCAAAGACAGGCCCATCGCCATCCCCACATCAGAGAGTGGGAGTTTGTTGATCCAAAATTTAAAAAATAGAGCTGATGAAACGAGCTGTTTTTCTAAAAAGCTGTACACTCGCTGTAGGCTTGAATTTTATGCTAAGTTGCGTTACTCCAGAGCCCCCCTTAACAGCCGTTGGACCTGTTCCGAATGCACACCAATTGGCTTGGCAAGAGTTGGAGTATTACGCCTTCATCCATTTTAACATGAATACCTTTACCAACAAGGAATGGGGGTATGGAGATGAGAAGCCATCTCAATTCAATCCAACCGAATTGGACACCCGCCAGTGGGCACGGGTTGCTAAAGAAGCAGGGATGAAGGGAATCATCATCACGGCGAAGCATCACGACGGATTTTGTTTGTGGCCCAGTGCGTATACAGCACATTCGGTTAAAAATTCCCCCTGGAGGCAAGGAAAAGGAGATTTGATCAAAGAACTTTCCGAAGCTTGCAAAGAATACGGACTGAAATTTGGAGTGTATTTATCACCCTGGGACCGAAACCATCCCGACTACGGTTCGAAAGAATACATAACCTATTTTCGAAATCAACTCAAGGAATTGTTGACTCAATACGGTCCTATTTTTGAAGTTTGGTTTGACGGCGCCAATGGGGGCGATGGTTTTTATGGAGGAGCAAATGAAGAACGCAGAGTAGCTAAAAAAACCTACTACGATTGGCCTACCACGATCGAACTGGTGCGCAGTCTCCAGCCTCAAGCTGTAATTTTTAGCGACGCAGGACCCGATATACGTTGGGTGGGAAATGAAAAAGGCTATGCCAACGAAACTACTTGGTCGCCCATTTATCGCGACAGTGTCTATGCGGGTATGCCAGATTTTCAGCGTTTTGCTGCTGGACAAGAAATGGGTACGCATTGGGTACCTACAGAAACGGATGTGTCGATTCGCCCCGGATGGTATTACCACCCCGAACAAGATGATGCGGTTAAATCGCTCTCCCAACTCGTAGATATATATTACAATTCAGTAGGGCTAAACAGCTCGTTGTTATTAAACTTACCCGTAGATACCCGAGGGTTGGTTCATGAAAACGAAGTAGCTGTACTGAATGCGTTCGCGGCTTTTTTAAAGGAGACTTTTGCGCAGAACCTCGCTCAGGGACAAAAACTCCAAACGAGTACTACAGCAAAAGGATATACCCCTGAGGCCTTACTTGATGATGCTCTGAATACCTATTGGGTTTCGCACACAAAAGATGCGAAACCGACAATTGAACTTCAGTTGGAAGCCCCAGTAGAGGCCAATACCTTTATGATACAAGAATTCCTACCCATGGGGCAGCGAATCAAGTCTTTTGTACTAGAAATTTTAAAAGAGGGGCATTGGGTAAAAGCATACGAAGGCAGTACGATAGGCAATAAGCGATTGGTTCGTTTCGAGACGCAAACCATTGAGGGGGTCCGCTTTACTGTAAAGGACTCCAAAGCTCAAGTGGTAGTGTCAAATCTTGGTTTATTTAAAGCACCCGAATTACATGAAGACTAAAATTGAATTTTATCTTGTTTTAGTTTTACTAACCCTGTTTTTGGGTTGTCAAAAACCTCAAGATGAACTCCCTCCCAATATTGTTTTATTTTTTGTAGATGATATGGGGTGGCAGGACACCTCAGTTCCTTTTTGGGATCAAACCACTCCCTTTAATGCTCTTTATAAAACGCCCAATATGGAGCGCTTGGCAGAAAAAGGAGTCAAATTCACCAACGCCTACGCCACTCCCGTATGTTCTCCGACACGCGTCAGTTTGATGACGGGTATGAATGCTGCCAGACATCGGGTTACCAATTGGACCTTAAGGCCCGATCAAAAGCAACCGATGGAACTCAACCATCCCAGTTTGACTTTTCCCGAGTGGAATTACAACGGAATAGGTTTGGATTCTTTAACTCCCCATGCGGTCTATGCAAAACCGCTTCCCGAGCTGTTGTCTGAACAGGGCTATTATACAATCCACGCTGGTAAAGCCCACTTTGGGGCTATTGGTTATCCTTCTTCTAATCCACTGAATTTAGGATTTGATGTTAATATTGCAGGGCATGCCGCGGGGGCACCAGAAAGTTATTTAGGCCGTGAAAACTTTGGAAATGGAAAACCTGGGAAGGAAGTATGGGCCGTTCCTGGATTGGAAAAATACCACGGACAGGATATTTTTTTAACAGAAGCACTGACGAAAGAAGTACTCCACGCCCTAAATGAGCCGGTACAAAACCAACAGCCCTTTTTCTTATACTTTGCTTTGTACGGAATACATACTCCCCTTATGGCAAACGACCATTTTGTCGAACCCTATCGCGCGTTGGGTCTTGAAGAACCTGAAGCACGATATGCTTCCATGATTGAAAGCATGGATGAAGCGTTGGGGAATGTACTGAACTATCTTGAGGATCATCAACTTGAAAACAATACAGTTATCCTTTTTATGTCGGATAATGGAGGCCTGAGTGCTTCGGCAAGAGGAGGTCAGAAACACACCCACAACCTTCCCTTAAAAAGTGGAAAGGGGTCGATTTACGAAGGAGGTATTCGCGTTCCTATGCTGGCCTATTGGCCTAATAAAACCCCAAAAAATGCCATCAATTCTACTCCCTTGATCATTGAAGATTTTTTCCCTACCCTATTGGATATTGCTCAGGTTAAGGAGGCAAAAATTCCTCAAAAGGTAGACGGTCAGAGTTTGGTTCCCCTGCTTTTAGAGGAAACTCAAAAAGAAATCAGCCGTCCCTTGTTTTGGCACTATCCTAACGAATGGGGGCCTGAAGGGCCGGGTATTGGAAGTTACAGCGCCATTCGTCAAGGCAATTGGAAATTGATTTACTTCCACACCGACCAAAGCCTGGAGTTGTATAACTTAGAAGACGATATCTTCGAGGACAATAATTTAGTCGAATCCAAGGTTGATAAAACTCGGGAACTGGCACAAGTATTAACGACCCACCTCCAAAAGGTAAACGCCCAAATGCCATCGGATAAAATCACAGGAGAAATTGTACATTGGCCCACCACTATACTGAACGGACAAAAATGAATTCTTTTTTAAAATCACCTCTCTTTACCCCCCTAATTGTATCGTTAACGCTTGGTTTAGCGCCTTTTACCCCTGAACCTCATGTATTTGGTAAAATCCGCTGGCTCATGGGTGGTGGTGTAGGGATGGCTGCCATGGATGTTTTTGATCTTGTGCTTCATGGAGCCCCCTGGATTTGGTTACTCTATACTTTGGGAACAAGTTTTAGGGCTTCTGCAAAAAAATAAGTACCTTTAAGGGTATCAAAAAAAAGAAAAACTATGGCAACTTACGAATGTGCATCCTGTGGAATGGCAGTGAATGCAAGCTGTGCAAAATGCGAACAACCCCTTGAAAACGATCACCTTACGCTTGACGACGGCAGCGTTGTTCAGATTTCAATTTGTAGAAATTGCGAAGGTAAAATTAAGTCACCTCAATGTTGTGGTGCGGATATGAGTTGTTCGGTGTAGCAGATTCGAATCAACTTTTACCCCATCAAGGATTGGACTTTCATTGCTAATCCCATATCTCCACTAATCTTAATTTGTCCCCCCATAACAGCCATCATGGGGTTGATTTCTCCATCTCTTAATTTCTGAAGCACTTCAGCAGTAAGGCTAATGGTGCAATCGGCTTCTCCGTTGGAAGCGCTCACGGTGTTGGTTTCTCCCGTACCGTCGATTAAAATTCCCTGACCGTCTACTTCAAATTTGATGGACCCGCCTATGGGAGCAGCTGTTGCAGCTCTTTTCTCAAATTGAGAAATCATGTGTTCTAAACTCATAAAAGTATTTTGATTAAAAGTAAAAATAAAAAATGACACGGTGTCATTTTTTTCATTAAATTTAAAAATTCAAAACCTACCCTATGAAGTATCGATTGAAAAAAGTAACCGTTTTAGGATCCGGTGTAATGGGTTCAGGTATAGCCTGTCACTTGGCCAATGTTGGGATGGATGTATTGATTTTGGATATAGTCACCCCCAATCTTAAAGGTGCGGAATCTAAAGACCCAGTGCATCGAAATATGCTTGTCAATACGGCCCTTCAAAAAGCAATCAAAGCCAAACCGGCTTCGCTCTACCACCATTCATTTGCCTCCCGAATTCGAACAGGTAATTTTGAAGATGATTTTGATCAAATTGCAGACGCTGACTGGATCATAGAGGTAGTGGTTGAAAATCTCGCCGTCAAAAAGCAGCTTTTTGAAAAAGTGGAGCAGTATAGAAAACAAGGCAGTTTGGTCAGTTCAAACACTTCGAGCATTCCTATACACCTCTTAGCAGAAGGGCGATCTGAGAATTTTAAAAGTTGTTTTTGTGGAACGCATTTCTTTAACCCCGCTCGCTATCTGAGGTTGCTAGAAATAATTCCCACTGCCAATACCCAAAAAGAGGTGGTAAATTTCTTTATGGATTTTGGTCAAGTAACCCTTGGAAAACAAACGGTACTTTGTAAAGATACTCCCGCTTTTATAGGAAATCGCATCGGGGTAATGTCGGGTACTGAACTGACCTTGCTTACCGAACAATTCGATTTTAAAATCGAAGAGGTAGATGCCATGACGGGCTCCTTGATTGGTCGTCCCAACACAGCAACCTTTCGCTTACAAGATTTAGTAGGCTTGGATACGGGATACCATGTAAGTCGTTTTGTTTCTGAAAACGTAAAAGGAGACACCTATATTGAACAACTCAAACAACGCCCTGAACCCAAGTTTGTCAAGTTCCTTTTAGACAATAAATTTCTTGGGAATAAAACGGGAAAAGGGTTTTATGAAAAAACTTCGGAAAAAGACGCTCAAGGGAAAAGCATCATTCACGCACTCAATCTTAAAACGCTGACCTATGCACCCGCCATCCGTCCAAAAATGGAGGTGGTCAAGACCGCTAAGGGAATGGAGTTGATGAACAAAAGACTGCAATACTTAGTTGAAGGGGAAACCAAAGAACAACAGTTTTTTGCAGCCTATTTTGGTCAATTGTTAGGTTATGCAGCGGCTCGAGTACCTGAAATTTCCGACCAATACTATCCCGTAGACGATGCCATGCGAACCGGTTATTTCTGGGATTATGGTCCCTTTGAATACTGGGATTTGATTGGATTTGAATTGGGAATCCAACTCATTGAAAAAGCAGGGGCAAGCCTTCCAGATTGGATCAAAAAAATGAAAGCGGGTGGAAATCTACAGTTCTATAAATTGGAAGGGGGTAAGAAAAAATACTTCAATATTACATCCGAAAAATACGAAGCCGTTCCGGGCACCGAATCCTTTATACTGTTGGACAGCTTACGAACGCAAAGTCCACTGGTTAAAAATAGTGAATGTGAAGTACACGACATTGGCGACGGGGTACTTTGCCTTGAGTTTAGAGGAAAAAGTAACTCCATTGGAGAAGGAGTAGGCAAAGCCTTGCTCGAGACCCTTACATTGGCTGAAGAAGGAGATTGGAAAGGACTGGTGATTGGTAACAACGCCAAACAATTTTCGGTTGGGGCAAACTTGATGAACATTGGCCTGTTTGCCATGCAAAAGCAGTTTGATGTATTGGAACGCTTTGTGGATGATTTTCAGCAAATTAACATGAAAATACGCACCTCCAAAATTCCTGCAGTGGTGGCAACCCAAGGCTATGTGTTTGGAGGAGGTTGTGAAATTGCCATGCATTGCGATGCGGGAATTTACGCTGCCGAATCCTATATAGGTTTGGTTGAAGTAGGGGTAGGACTGCTGCCCGGGGGGGGTGGAACCAAAGAATTTGCCCTTCGTGCTTCAGATGATTTTTTTGAGGGTGATGTGCAATCCCCCACCTTAATCAATTATTTTAAATCCATTGCTACTGCCGCCGTTTCAACTTCAGCAGCGGAAGCCTTTGATTTAAAATACCTCAGAAAAGAAAGGGATGCGATTTGTGTCAATACCCCGATGAATATAGGTTTGGCTAAAGCCAAAGTAATTGAATTGGCTCAAAATTATACGGCTCCTTCTTTACGAGAGGACATTCAAGTCTTGGGTAGGGCAGGAATGAGTGTGTTGTATTCTGCCATTAATGAATTTAGAATGGGGGAATATATGTCGGATTACGATGTAGAGATTGCCCAAAAAATAGCCTATGTCATGTGTGGGGGAGATTTGACCGCTCCACAGCACGTCAGTGAGCAATACCTTTTGGACATTGAAAGAGAAGGGTTTATGAGTTTGCTAGGCAACCAAAAAACCCTTGATCGGATTCAATATTTATTAATGAATAATAAACCCTTAAGAAACTAAGTTATGGAAGCATATATAGTAAAAGGATTTCGCTCCGCAATCGGAAAAGCCAAAAAAGGAGGGTTTAAAAATTACCGGTCGGATGATTTGGCGGTGGACATCATCAAACATTTGATGCAAGCGGTGCCTGAAATTGATCCTAAATCGGTGGACGACGTTATCGTGGGTTGTGCTAACCCTGAGGGCGAGCAAGGCTTGCAAATAGGAAGACTGATTTCGGCACGAGCTCTGGGCAAAGAAGTTCCCGGGATGACTATAAACCGCTATTGCGCCTCTGGATTAGAGTCCATTTCGCAAGCTGTATCTAAAATCAGAGCGGGTTTTGGAGAAATCTATATCGCCGGGGGCATCGAAAGCATGAGCATGATTCCCATGACGGGCTACAAGCTTTCCCCTAGCTACAAAGCCAATATTGAAAACATTAATTACCACGTCAGTATGGGACATACAGCCGAGGCTGTTGCACAAAAATATGGCATCAGCAGAGAAGCGGCTGATCAATTTGCTGTTGATTCCCACAGAAAGGCCGCTGCAGCCATTGATGCTGGAAAATTTAAGGATCAAATTGTTCCTGTTGAGGTTGAAGATGTATTCGTAAAAGAGGGAAAAAAAGTACGTACGAGTCATGTGGTTGAGGTAGATGAAGGTGTACGAAGAGATACCACTTTAGAAGGGCTGGCTAAACTGCGCCCGGTATTTAAAAAAGGAGGAGTGGTAACGGCTGGGAATGCGTCTCAAACTTCCGATGGAGCGGCTTTTACCTTGGTGGTTAGTGAGGCTGTAGTCAAAACCTTCAATTTACAACCCATAGCCCGACTGGCAGCCTGTGCTGTGGGGGGAGTTGACCCGCTGTATATGGGTATTGGACCTTGTGTGGCCATTCCCAAAGCTTTAAAACAAGCAAGTCTGCAATTATCGGATATCGAACAAACGGAACTTAATGAAGCCTTTGCTGCCCAAGCATTAGCGGTAATTCAAGAAGCCGGACTCAACCCAGAAACCGTAAATGTAAACGGAGGGGCATTGGCCTTAGGGCATCCGCTGGGTTGTACGGGAGCTAAATTGAGTATTCAGTTGCTAGAAGAAATGAAATTGCGAAACCAGCGGTACGGTATGGTGACCGCCTGTGTAGGGGGAGGACAAGGCATTGCAGGAATTTTTGAACGTTTGTAAATGGAAGATTCGGAACTGATTCTAGGCAAAAGGGAAATTCAAAAGCAGCAAGTTCGCGAACGTATTTTAGATGAGGCGCTGATCCTGTTTTCTGAAAGAGGATTTGAAAAAACTACGGTTACGGATATTGTGGGAAAGTGCGAGATAGCCCGCGGTACCTTTTACAATTACTTTCCTGACATGAACAGCCTTTTTGATGCCTTAATCAATCAGCTAAACCAGCGAATCATAGAGGCCATTCAACAGACCCGCAATCAGACAGACAATTTGTACGACTACCTTTACGGAACCTTTAAAAGTTATTTTGACCTGATAGGAAGCGAACAAATGATACAATTTCATATTGTCAATCAAGCGTATATCCGTCAGAGTTCCTACCAAAGCGATTTGATTAAAGTCATAGTAAAAAACCTAAACCGAGACCTTAAATCAGATTTTACGATTAAAGCCTTTAATGAAAAATATGAGTTTTTACTACTCAGTTATATGTTGGTAGGAAGCCCACCCGAATTGTTTTTAGCGACCCATACCACTGACATCAACTTGACGAGCAAACAGCTGGCAACCTTTTTAACCAAACTTTTTTATAAGGTGTTGATGGGGTAAGAGCTACTCCGTTCTAGTATCCTCCCAAACCAATAAAGGCGCACTTCGTGTTTTAAAAAAATCAGCACATTTACCGTCTCCTTCTCCTGTTATTCCGCCGTCAGGAAGGCAAAGTAAATTGCAATTTTCGGTATAGAGCTCACTGGGAATATCACAGCAGCGCTGGGGGAAAAAATAAACGTGTTGGTTTTGGTAGTTGTAGCGGTAGATTTTGGCCGGGGGATTCCAAACGGCTTCTTTTTTTAGGGCCTCAATTTTTTGTTGAATACAAAAGGGTAGGGCTAACTCATCTTCTTTAGTGCACTGATTCAAAAAAAGAAGGCTTAAGGGAATTAAAACAAGTTTTTTCAAAGGCATTCCTTTACAGTTTTTTTACCACATAAGTCACTATCCCCCAAATGATTAATTCGTTTTCCTCGGTAACCTCTATGGGCTGGTATTTGGGATTTTCGGGCATTAGAAAAACGCCTTTTGGACCCACTTTGAGCCGTTTTACGGTAAACTCGCCATCAATAAAGCAGACAGCAATTTTATTGTGTTGGGGTTCTAGACTTCGGTCTATTACCAAAAGGTCTCCGTCGTCTAGTCCTGCCCCTTGCATGGACTCACCCGAAACACGGGCATAAAAGGTAGCCTCTTCATTGCGAACTACTTCCTGATCAATGCTGATTCGTAGTTCCTTAAAGTCATCCGCTGGAGAGGGAAAGCCTGCAGAAATGCCTTCCTGAGCTAAATGCAATGTTTTTTGGTGGTCTTGGTCGGGATGAAAAAAGGTCAGTTTTTGTGATTCCATAGTTTATTTTACCTGAATGATTTCGCTGATCTCAGTAGTATAGCGTTGTGAGAGGTGTTCTTGTTTCATTTTCCAGGTGCGTTGCAAATCCTGATTGGCCAGTTTTAGCTGGTGTGGGCCAAAGCGTTTGTGGATGCGGTCCAGTGCTTGCATCACTGCCAAGTGTTTGACTTCTTCTCCTCCAAAAAGCGGAAGTTGACGGGTGGCGGTAGGGGTCAAACCCATAAGCATCACACCTGCTTTTTTGTACTGGATGCCTTCTTTAAAAATTTTACGCAGGCCCCATACTGCATATTTACTCAGTGTGATACTGGAGTTGGAGGCGTAGGGTAGGGTCAGTACACAGCTGTTTCGATAGGGAGTAGCTCCTTTTTTATGAGGATCGCTACGTAAAAAAACGAGCAATGCGTTGCAGCTGCTTTGTTGTGCCCTCATTTTTTCTGCACAACTACTAGCAAAGGTCGAGACGCGTTCCTCCAGATCGCAAAAATCAGTTAGGGTTCCTTCAAAACTTCGGGTGGTTGCAATTCCCTTTTTAGGAGGTTGAACTTCTTCCAGTTGGATGGAAGGCAATCCTTGCAGGTCTTTTTTTAACCGAAGTCCCAATACGCTCATCTGCTTGCGCACCCAATCGTCAGGCAGCATTGTAAACTGCCAAGCATTTGTCACTCCCATGGCTTCCAGTCGTTTGCGGTGTTGCCTGCCGATGCCCCAAACGTCGCTAATCGCAGTCCATTTGAGGGCCTTGATTCTTTTGTCTTCACTGTCGATACAGTAAACACCTCCTGTTTTGGAATCGTATTTTTTGGCAATTTTATTGGCGATTTTTGCCAAAGCTTTACTGGGACCCATACCGACAGAAACGGGGATGCCCGTCCAGCGACGCACTTGTTTTCGCATGCGTCGTCCTTCCGCTTCGAGATCAAATAAATCGAATCCTTTGAATTGCAAAAACGCTTCGTCTATACTGTAAATTTCGAGATTGGGAGTATACTGTTCTAAGATGGACATTACCCGACTGCTCATATCGCCGTAAAGGGGGTAGTTGGACGAAAAAACCTTTACCCTTTTTTGCTTAAAAAAAGAACGGTATTGAAATGCTGGCGCTCCCATAGGGATGCCCAGCGCTTTGGCTTCATTGCTTCGCGCGATGACACAACCGTCATTATTCGAAAGAATAACGACAGCTTTGCCCTCCCATTGGGGTTGAAAAACCCGTTCGCAAGAGGCGTAAAAATTGTTACAATCGACCAGTGCAAACATGGACAAAAGGTATTAAAATGTTCCCTAAGTTCGGATAAGAGTCTGCCTTATTTTTTTGCGATAAGCCGCTAGGGGGATTCCCTAAATTCTATCCTTTGCAGCAAAGCCTCAAGAGGGGTTTTACATGGCTGTTTATTTTTTAAGAAATAGAGAACCACTTTAATCAAAAGTTGTAATTTTGTTGTCGATTTTAGTAGCGCTTTTTTGCATGGATAATTATTCGTTTTTAAATGCTGCTCATACGGCTCATTTTGCGGCACTTTATGATCAGTATTTACAACAACCCGATAGTGTAGAGCCCAGTTGGAGGGCTTTTTTTCAAGGCTTTGATTTTGGTTTAGAAAGCAACGGTTCCGTCCCAACAACTGAGACCACAGAAGTTCCTGAGCAGTTACAAAAAGAGTTTAGGGTGGTCAAATTAATTGATGGCTACCGCAGTCGGGGACATTTATTTACCAAAACGAATCCGGTAAGAGAGCGAAGAAAATACAGTCCAACGCTGGATATTGAAAATTTTGGACTTGAAGCGTCCGACTTGCAAACGGTGTTTAATGCAGGAGAGATAATGGGCATCGGTCCGAGTAGCTTGCAAACGATTATTGAACACTTGCAACGGATCTATTGCGACTCCATAGGGATAGAGTATATGTATATTCGAAATCCGGAAAAGGTAAATTGGATCCAACAGCGGCTGAATGTAAATGATAACCACCCCCAGTTTTCGGTTGAGCAAAAAAAGCACATTTTAAAAAAACTCAATGAAGCGGTCAGTTTCGAAAACTTTTTACATACCAAATACGTTGGACAAAAACGCTTTTCTTTAGAAGGTGGAGAATCCTTAATACCGGCTTTAGATGCAGTGGTAGAAGCCGCGGCAAATCAAGGTGTGGAAGAGTTTGTGATGGGGATGGCACACCGAGGTCGATTAAATGCCTTAACAAACATTTTCGGCAAATCAACCAAAGATATTTTCAGCGAATTTGACGGAAAGGACTACCAGGAAGTCATTTTTGATGGAGATGTAAAATACCATTTGGGGTGGACCTCCCAACGCATCACAGACACCGGCAAAAAAATCAATATGAACATTGCGCCCAATCCCTCTCACTTGGAGACGGTAGGGGCAGTAGTAGAGGGGATCACTCGAGCGAAATTGGAAAATAAATTCAATGGGGATACCCATAAAGTCCTTCCGATTATCGTCCATGGAGACGCTGCCATTGCAGGACAAGGCTTGCCCTATGAAATCGTGCAAATGGCAAAACTTAAAGGGTATGGAACAGGAGGAACCGTCCATATTGTAGTAAACAACCAAATCGGATTTACGACCAATTATCTGGACGCCCGCTCAAGTACCTATTGTACCGATGTGGCTAAAGTTACCCTTTCGCCGGTATTGCATGTCAATGCAGACGATGTGGAGGCTGTAGTCCATGCTACGCTTTTTGCTTTGGATTTTCGTATGCGTTTTGGACAAGACGTTTTTATCGACTTATTAGGCTATCGAAAATACGGACATAACGAAGGAGACGAGCCTCGATTTACCCAGCCAGAGCTTTACAAAGCCATTTCTAGACACCCTAACCCCAGGGACATTTATGCCGCTACTTTATTGCAAAATGGACACATACAGGAGGGATATGTTAACGAACTGGAAAAACAGTACAAGAGTATTTTAGAGAACGATCTAGAGGATTCTAGAAAGATAGAAACTACCGTAATTACTCCTTTTATGGAAGACGAGTGGAAAGCGTTTACCAGAGTAGAGGAGACCGAGATGATGAAACCCGTCTCAACTGCAGTGGCCCTTAAAGACCTCGACCGGGTTGCTAAAGCGATAACAAAATTGCCCGAGGATCGAAAATTTCTCCGAAAAATTGACCGTTTAGTCACCGACCGAAGCGCCATGTATTTTGAAAAAGACAACCTAGATTGGGCAATGGGCGAATTGTTGGCCTATGGAACCTTACTCCAAGAGGGGTTTAACGTTCGTATGTCGGGTCAAGATGTAGAGCGAGGTACTTTTTCCCACCGTCATGCGGTGATCAAAACAGAAAACGCTGAGGAAGAAGTGGTTTTGCTCAATCAAATTGATCCCAACAAACAAGGACGTTTTCGTATTTACAACTCCCTGCTATCCGAATACGGAGTTTTGGGGTTTGACTACGGCTATGCAATGGCCAGTCCCAATACGCTAACCTTATGGGAAGCGCAATTTGGAGATTTTTCCAATGGAGCACAAATCATGTTGGACCAATACATTTCGTCTGCCGAGGACAAATGGAAATTGCAAAACGGCATTGTTTTATTGCTTCCCCATGGCTATGAAGGCCAGGGTGCTGAGCATTCCTCTGCTCGTATGGAGCGCTATCTGCAATTGTGCGCCAAAGACAATATGTTTATTGCCAATTGTACCACCCCGGGCAATATGTTTCATTTGCTAAGACGTCAAATGAAAACAAATTATAGAAAACCCTTAGTCGTCTTTACCCCTAAAAGTTTGTTGCGCCATCCCAAAGCAGTTTCAACTAAAAAAGACTTGACTCAGGGGAGTTTCCAACCAGTACTAGGCGATACAGAGGTTGATCCAAAAGAGGTTAAAACGGTAGTGCTGTGTTCAGGTAAATTTTATTACGACTTGGAACAGGAACGCGAAAAAAGAGGACGTAAGGATGTGGCACTCATTCGAGTGGAGCAATTATTCCCCTTGCCCATTCAAGAAATAGAAGCAAGTATGGCTCCGTATACCCAGGCAACCGATTGGGTATGGGCACAAGAAGAACCCCGCAATATGGGAGCTTGGAGCTACCTGCTTTTGCAATGGGAAGCTGCCCCTAAATTTAGACCTGCCAGCCGAAGATACTACGGGGCTCCAGCCGCAGGAAGCGCTGTGCGTTTTCAAAGAAGGCATCAACAGGTGATCGATTATGTTTTTGATCCCACACAAGACAATTTTATTAGAAAAGTAAAGAAGTAAAGTCATGATTTTAGAAATGAAAGTTCCCTCACCGGGCGAATCCATCACAGAAGTTGAAATTGCACAATGGTTAGTTGCAGACGGAGACTATGTGGAGAAAGATCAAGCGATCGCGGAAGTGGATTCCGACAAAGCTACCTTAGAGCTCCCTGCTGAGGTCAGCGGAACAATAACGCTTAAGGCTGAGGAAGGAGATGCAGTTCAAGTAGGTGCTGTAGTCTGTTTGATCGACACCGATGGTGAAGCTGCCGTTGGAGGCTCAGCTCAAGCTACTCCCGAACCTACCGCAGCGGCAACGGAGGGAGCCCCCAAAGCTCCAGCTCCTCAAGAAACTACCTACGCCTCTCAAACGCCTTCTCCCGCAGCGCGTAAAATCATTGCTGAAAAAGGAATGGAAGCAAGCGCAATCCAAGGGACTGGCCGAGGAGGTAGAATAACCAAAGAAGATGCAGTAAAGGCTGTTCCTTCTATGGGGACTCCACCGGAATGGGGAAATCGTGGGGAGGACCGTTCCAAACTTTCTATGCTCAGAAGAAAAGTTGCAGAACGACTTGTGGCTGCAAAGAATGAAACGGCTATGCTGACCACTTTTAACGAGGCTGACATGGCTCCCATTTTTGAGTTGCGAAACCAATACAAAGACGCTTTCCTAGACAAGCACGGAGTTAAGCTTGGATTTATGAGCTTTTTTGCTAAAGCTGTTGTTCGGGCGCTCCAACTTTATCCCGATGTCAACTCCATGATGGACGGCGATTATAAAATCAGTTACGACTATTGCGACATCAGTGTTGCGGTATCCGGTCCTAAAGGACTGATGGTTCCAGTCGTTCGAAATGCAGAAAAGTTGAGTTTTGCAGGTATTGAACAAGAAATTGGTCGTTTGGCAGTAAAAGCCCGCGACGGCAAAATTACGGTAGATGATATGACAGGGGGAACCTTTACACTTTCCAATGGTGGAGTTTTTGGATCTATGCTATCAACTCCTATCATCAACCCTCCTCAGTCGGGGATTTTAGGGATGCACAACATCATCGAACGACCGGTTGCAATTGACGGTAAAGTGGTAATCCGACCTATGATGTACCTTGCATTGTCTTATGATCATCGTATCATTGACGGTAGGGAGTCTGTAGGATTTTTAGTAGCGGTAAAAGAAGCCCTCGAAGATCCGTTGACGATCTTAATGGAAGGTGATGCCAATAAAGCGTTGGAATTATAGAATTAATTTTCTGTTTCTGTAGTCGATTGTAATTTTCTTCTTTACTAAAAAATCGGCACCCAGTATGCCCTCTATGGGTTGGGCACCTTGTGAGCGCAGGGTTTGATTGACATGATTTAGGTCCAGCAACACAAAGGCATGTTTGCCAAGCTTGTGTCGTCCTAAATAGAGTTCGCACTTTTGCGTCATGACGGCAGTCATTTTACCCTCGCTTGCTCCCGCTGCATCAAACGAGTCGCCTTTGGGTTTCAGTTGAAAGGCCTCCTCCAGCTCACTGTGAATGCAACTGTTTGATGCGCCCGTATCCACCAATAAGGTTACATTGAATCCATTGATTCGCGCACGGCATATCAGATGCTTGGTTTTGGTTAATTGTAAAGAAACAGAAGTAGTAGATTTCATTGAGGTCAAAAATACACTATCCAAATCATATAGGGATGCTCTGCCGAGGTTTACCTATTTTTGCACCCTAAGCGTAGAACAAGTGATCGACACCCATACCCACTTATATGTAGAGGCCTTTGATGAAGATCGGGAGGAAGCCATACAAAATGCCCTTGCAGAGGGAGTGACGGATTTTTATATACCTGCCATTGACAGCACCTATCACCAGCAAATGTTTGCCTTAGAACAAGCCTATCCCACGCGGGTTCATTTGATGATGGGGCTTCACCCTACCCATGTAAAAGAAAATTTTAAGGATGAATTGGAGGTGGTAAGACAACAGTTAAACTCGAGAAGTTTTTCTGCGGTTGGGGAAATTGGGATTGATCTGTACTGGGATCAAAGTTTTCTAAAGCAACAACAGCACTCTTTTAATCTTCAAATAGAATGGGCAAAGTCAAAGGGTCTTCCCATTGTCATTCATTGTCGCGATGCTTTTGATGAAGTTTTTGAAGTATTAGAGGGACATCGAGGAGACGATTTGTTTGGAATTTTTCATTGTTTTACGGGAACCATCGATCAAGCCCATCGGGCAATCGATTTGAATTTAAAGTTGGGAATCGGTGGAGTGGTAACATTTAAAAACGGAAAAATTGACCAGTTTTTAGCCGCCCTCCCTTTAACCTCCCTCGTGATGGAAACCGATGCGCCTTATTTATCACCCAGCCCACATCGAGGGAAAAGAAACGAAAGTGCTTATTTGCCCTTAATACGAGATAAAATTGCCCAGTGTTATCAACTCTCAGCAGAGGAAATTAGCAGAATCACCACCGAAAACGCGAAGGCTGTTTTTGAGAATCAAAAATAGGCGATCAAAAAGTACTTTTATTTTTTCTAAAAAGATATTTTTTTACTTTATTTGACACTTATATTTAGAGAGGTGGCCGAGCGGTCGAAGGCGCACGCCTGGAAAGTGTGTATTCCAATTGCATTGGAATCGAGGGTTCGAATCCCTTCCTCTCTGCAAAAATTAATATGGTACATATTTTTTTTTATCTTTATTCGCATTTAATTAAAAAGAACAAACATTAATCACAATGAAAAAATTATTTATTGCCCTTACTTTTTTAGGTTTTATGGCTACTGCCAATGCATCAACTGTAGTACCTAACTCGACTACCTCGGTAGCTGCAACACTAGTACAAGACATGGAAGACGACGCAACTGCGGAATCTGCCTCTTTTACACAAGAATTAAAAAAGCGTTTTATTGAAGGTGGTCCCGGATTCATGGGAATCGTATTGATCTGTTTGATATTAGGTCTTGCCATTGCTATAGAGCGTATCATTTTCTTGAACTTAGCTACCACCAACACTAAAAAATTAACTGAAGGAGTTGAAGAAGCACTCTCTTCTGGAGGGGTTGAAGCAGCTAAGGAATATTGTAGAAACACCAAAGGGCCTGTTGCCTCTATCTTCTATCAAGGTTTAGACCGAGTAGACGAAGGGGTTGAAAGCGCAGAAAAAGCGGTTGTTGCTTACGGAGGTGTTCAAATGGGACAATTAGAAAAGAATGTATCCTGGATTTCATTGTTTATCGCTCTTGCACCCATGCTTGGGTTCATGGGAACGGTAATCGGGATGATTCAAGCCTTTGATAAAATTGAAGCCGCTGGAGACATGCAGCCTTCACTCGTTGCAGGGGGGATTAAAGTAGCCCTTTTGACAACTGTATTCGGTTTGATCGTAGCAATCATCCTTCAAGTGTTTTACAACTATATCGTAGCTAAAATCGATAGTATTGTAAACGACATGGAAGATGCTTCTATCACCTTGATCGACATCCTTGTTGCACAAAAAAAATAATTAACCTCTAACAGCAATTAACATGAATATTCAAACAATTGTAAAAATTATCAGTGCTGTTTTTGGTTTGCTAGGTGTTGTATTCCTATTTAGAATAATAGGAGTGGGAGATGAAGAAATCAAGATGGCTGCCAGTATGGGAGACTTCGGTACGGTTTCTCCTTTGGTTTCACTATCCATTGCTATCTTACTAATAACAGTGGTAGTTACCCTTCTATTTTCTTTATTAAATCTTGCCTCTAGCGCACAGAAATTGAAAAAATCGCTAATCTTTATTGGCTGTTTTGCTGTGGTACTGGGAATAGCTTTTGCAGCTTCAGAAGGAGTAGAAACTCCCCTTAAAGATGGAGAAGTACTTTCAGCCAGTGGATCAAGATGGGTAGGTACAGGATTGCGTATGTTTTACATACTCGCTGTCCTAGCAATTCTCTCTATGGTTTTTTCTGGAGCAAAGAAAATTTTTAACCGATAAGTTATGGCTAAAAGATCAGCACCAGAAGTTAACGCAGGATCCATGGCGGATATCGCGTTCCTCCTTTTGATTTTCTTCTTGGTGACGACTACCATTGAAACGGATAGCGGACTGAACCGTAAGCTCCCTCCAATGGAAGACCAAGTTGATCCACCCATCATTAGAGAGAAAAACATCTTTACAGTAGTAGTAAACAAAAACGACCAGCTTTTGGTCGAAGAAGAGCTAACCGATATCGAAGACCTAAGATCTTTGGCGGTAGCCTTTCTCGACAATGGTGGAGGTGTAGGTGAAGAAGCTTGTGATTATTGTCAAGGAGAACGCGATGAGTCTTCTTCGGATAATCCTGACAAAGCCATCATCTCACTTAAAAACAATCGTGAGACGTCTTACAAGGTATATATTGCAATTCAAAATGAATTGGTGGCAGCTTATAACGAGTTAAGAAATCGCGAGTTTTTAAGACTCTATCCCAGTGTAGGTTTAAATTTTGTGGATGCTCAAAAGAAATACGATGACCCAAGAACTTCAGCAGATTTTGCAGCGGAGCTAGAGCCAAAACTCGACGTAGTAAAAGCGATGTATCCGCAAAAATTATCTGAAGCTGAACCGAGTAAAACAAATTAAAACAATAGATTATGTCAAAATTTAAAAAGAAAAAGGGAGGCGATTTACCTGCTATTTCTACAGCATCTTTGCCAGATATTGTTTTTATGTTATTGTTCTTCTTTATGGTGGCAACCGTTATGAGAGACAGCACCTTGATGGTAGCCAATCGATTACCTGCCGCTGACCAGGTTCAGAAGCTTGATAAAAAAGACCGTGTAATGTATATCTACGCGGGTAAGCCTTCTGACCGTTACCAAGATAAATACGGAACAAGTGCAAAGATTCAGTTGAATGACAAATTTGCTACAGTCAACGAGGTAGGCGCATTTATTTTAGCCGAAAGAGCTTCGAAACGTCAGGAACTCCAAAATGTATTAACTACTGCCTTAAAGGTAGATAGTGATACTAAAATGGGACTCGTTCAAGACATTAAGCAAGAGCTAAGAAAAGTGAGTGCTTTAAAGATAAACTACACTACACGTTTGGGAGATTACACCCAAAACATAAACTAGTGAGTTGTATTTAATGTTTTAAAAAAGTGCCTTTTTAAGGCACTTTTTTTTATTTTAACTCCATATGAAAAGGGCTTTATTTTACTCGAATTTAAGCAAGAGTTTTTTTGCTCTTGTGTCGTTCCTTTTCCTCTTTACCCCCCTGTGGGGCCAAGATGAGGAAGCCGGTCAGACTCCTTTTTTTCGTGAAGACCAATGGTATTTAGGAGCCTCTTTTATGATCCTTCAGACAAAGGAAACAGCATTTAAGCCCCAAGGGCTTTCTAGGCATTTTCAGTGGGGTTTTATAAGAGACATACCCTTGACGAGCAATGGAAAACTCGCAACAGGAATTGGACTTGGGATGAGCTTTGAACGCTACACGACCAACTTCAGCAGAGTTGCTGAGGGAGTGGGAAAATTTCACTACACCATTGCTGATCAACCAGCCGCTCCTCTCTTTTTTTCAACCCATGCATTGGAACTCCCCCTCAGTTTTCGTTGGCGCAACGCCACACCAGATGATTTTGCCTTTTGGCGGGTATACGGTGGGGTGTCTTTACGGTGGAATTACACTACTAAAATTCGTCAAGACGCACTTGAAATTAAAAACAGTTCCGACATTCAAAACCTTGGAGCCGTGGCAAATCTCAGTTTTGGATACAACACCTGGAATTTTTATATAGCCTACCCCTTGACCCCATTCTTTAATGAGTCAGTTCGTAATGCAAACCAGCAACCACTGGATTTGAACCCGATTAAAATAGGATTGATTTTTTATATATTATAACTCTTTGCGTAACCGAGCCACTGGAATATCAAGTTGTTCTCTGTACTTTGCAATTGTTCTTCGCGCTACCCTATATCCCTTTTCTTTCATCAATTTAGAAAGGGTCTCATCCGTAAGAGGCTTTTTTTTGTTTTCTTCTTCGATAAGTTGACCGAGTATGTTTTTAATTTCAATCGAGGAAACGTCCTCTCCTTCCTCATTTTTAAGCCCTTCGGAGAAAAAGGTTTTCAGAAGTTTTACGCCGTAAGGGGTATCGATGTATTTGCTGTTGGCAACCCTAGAAATCGTAGAGATATCCATTTCTACTTTGTCAGCAATATCTTTTAAAATCATGGGTCTCAGCTTGCGTTCATCTCCGGTCAAAAAGTATTCTTTTTGATGCGCTACTATGGCGTTGATCGTCAAGGTGAGGGTTTGATGTCTTTGTTGAATCGCATCGATAAACCATTTTGCTGCATCCAGTTTTTGTTTGATAAATTGAACAGCGTCTTGCTGGGTTTTAGATTTTTTTTCGGCTTCTTGGTAGCCTTCCAGCATGTCTTTATAGGCGTTAGATACTTTGAGTTGGGGTGCATTTCTACGGTTTAATTTTACCTCTATCTGACCGTCTTCAAGGGTTAGTATAAAGTCGGGAACAACGTGCGTATTTTGAATAGTACTTGACAGGGCACCTCCGGGCTTAGGGTTAAGCCTGCCTATCAATTCTAGCGCCTTTTTTAACTCATCTTGGGTAATTCCTACCCGCTCTTGAAGTCTTGTATAGTGTTTGTGACTAAAGTGGTCGAATTCATCACGGATTATTTTAAGCGCGTGAATCACCTCAGGGCGGTCTTTTTTCTTTTTTTCTAGTTGGAGTTGAAGGCATTCTTGTAACGAACGTGCGCCTACTCCTGGAGGATCCAAACTTTGTACCGAACGAATAACCTTTTCTAGTTGGGTTTTATCCGTAAAAATATTCTGAGTAAAAGCTAAATCGTCTATGAGTTCATCGTCACTCCTTCTGATATAGCCACTGTCATCAATACTTCCGATTAAAAACTCAGCGATGAGCATTTCGTCTTCATTTAAAATCAGATTACCCATTTGTTGAAGTAAGCTTTGGTGAAAGCTGATCCCTCCGCTTAGTGGAATGGCTCGATCTTCTTCATCATTACTAAAATTGTTGCTGTAGAGTCGGTAGGAAGGAATTTCGTCGTCACTCAAATACTGGTCGATGTCAATCTCATCGGTTTCGATGGTAGTAGATTCTTCGAAATCTGTTTCTTCAGTGTCTGATTTTACCTCTTCAACACCACTCTCTAAAGCTGGATTTTCTCCAATTTCAGCTTCAATTTTTTGCTCTAAATCAAGCGTAGAAAGCTGGATCAGCTTCATCAGTTTGATTTGCTGAGGAGAGAGCTTTTGTGCTAGCTTTATTTGGAGCTGTTGTTTTAGCATAGGGTTAGGATTGATATAAAGATATATATTTTACTCTTTCCTCCTTAAAACGATGCGTTTTGTGGTGTTCGAGGGAAAGGAATTACATCTCGAATGTTGCCCATGCCCGTTGTAAATTGAACCAAACGCTCAAAGCCCAGTCCAAAACCACTGTGAGGTACACTTCCAAATCTTCTTAGGTCGAGGTACCACCAGAGTTCTTCAGCATCAATATTCATTTCCTTAATTCGTGCTTCTAATACATCCAAGCGTTCTTCCCGTTGAGACCCCCCGACGATTTCTCCGATACCGGGAAAGAGAATGTCCATGGCTCGGACGGTCTTACCATCGTCGTTTCTTCGCATGTAAAAGGCCTTAATGTTAGCAGGGTAATCGTATAAAATTACAGGACACTTAAAGTGTTTTTCAACCAAATAGCGTTCGTGTTCACTTTGCAAGTCAATGCCCCACTCTTCAACGGGATATTGAAATTTTTTCTTTTTGTTGGGTTTTGAGTTTTTTAAGATTTCAATTGCTTCTGTATAGCTAAGCCTTTTAAAATCATTATTGACCACAAATTCAATTTTTTCGAGTAAACCCATGGAACTGCGTTGGGCTTGGGGTTTGCTGTTTTCTTCTTTGGCAAAACGCTCGTCTAAGAATTGCAAGTCTTTGGCGCAACTTTGTAATACGTGACGCAACACATGGGTGATGAATTTTTCGGCTAAATTCATGTTGTCGTTTAGGTCGTAAAACGCCATTTCGGGTTCTATCATCCAAAATTCAGCCAAGTGCCGGGTCGTGTTGGAGTTTTCAGCCCTAAACGTAGGTCCGAAAGTATATACGTCACCCAGAGCTAGCGCATATGCTTCGGCTTCGAGTTGCCCGGATACGGTTAGGTTGGTTTCTTTACCAAAAAAGTCTTGTTTAAAATCGGGGTTGCCTTCTTCGTTTAGTGGAGGATTTTTGGGGTCAAGGGTAGAGACACGAAACATTTCTCCGGCACCCTCTGCATCACTACCGGTAACGATCGGAGTATTGACGTAAAAAAAGCCTTCTTTCTGAAAAAATTGGTGAACCGCAAATGCCAGTGCAGAACGCACGCGCATGACGGCTGAAAAAGTGGCGGTTCTCACCCTCAAATGCGCTTTTTCTCTAAGGAACTCTAAACTGTGTTTTTTGGGTTGAATGGGATAGCTTTCAGGATCCGAAGCTCCTAATATTGTGATTTTATCTGCTTGAAGCTCTACTTTTTGACCACTTCCTTGACTTTCAACGAGGGTCCCTTCCAGATGGACGGCTGCACCGGTAGTAATTTGTTTTAACACACTTTCATCAAGTTGTTCAAAATCTACCACACATTGAAGATTTTCAATGGTCGAGCCGTCATTTAAGGCGATAAATCGGTTGGCGCGAAAGGTTCTGACCCAACCTTGGGTAGTGCATTTTTGACCTGTCGCCTCTGACTGTAAGATGGATTTAATTTTTTCTCCGTTCATTCCTTTGTTTTTTTGGTCATTCATTCAGCAAATAAGTTTAGGATAAACTGCTGTACAATGAATTTCAAATTTTAGTCTTGTGATCGTGTTTTTAAGCGATGCAAAGATAGGCTTATTTCAGTAAAATCACGGATTTGAGTTCCGACACTTAATGGTCTAAAATTTCAATTTTAGGTTCCTTGATCACCTTTTCATTGCTGATGGTATCTTCTAATGAGATCAGCAGGGAAGGGAGGAGGACTAAATTTGCCAACATTGCCATCAGAAGGGTAACGGCTACCAGCCCCCCTAAGGCTTGCGTACCCCCAAAATTGGACGATAAGAATACGGAAAACCCGAAGAACAAAACGATGGAGGTGTAAAACATGCTAATACCTGTTTCACGGAGTGCGGCAAAAACCGCTTTGTTGATTTTCCAACCGTTTGAGATCAATTCTTGGCGGTATTTTGCTAAAAAATGAATGGTGTCGTCCACCGAGATTCCAAACGCAATACTGAAAACCAATATGGTGGAAGGTTTAAGCGGAATTCCTGCAAATCCCATAAAACCAGCAGTGATAATCAGTGGAAGTAAATTTGGGAGTAATGAAATGAGAATCATTTTAAAGGAGCGAAACAGAAAGGCCATGAATAACGCAATCAGCAGTATGGCAAGACTGAGGGAAAGGATCAGATTGTTGATGAGGTATTTGGTCCCCTTTAAAAAAAGAAGTGCTTTACCCGTCATTTCAGCGCCATAACGTTGCTCCGGAAAAATTTTATCCATAGCCTCCCTAAGATCCGTTTCTATACGTTCCATTCGCTCGGTGTCAATGTCTTTCATATAGGTGGTAATTCTACCGAATTGTCCTGTAGAGTCAACATAGCCTGTGATGAGTTGGTTGTTCCCTTTTGCATTGTTGAGATAAGGGTAAATAAAACTATTTTCCTGGGAGGTAGGTAAGGCATAATAATTTGGGTTGCCGTTGTAATAGGCTTGTTTGGCAAACTTAATTGCATTGACTACCGAAAGGGGTGGGGCCAGCTCTGGAATTTCATCTATGGTTTCCTGTAGGCGATTCATCCTTTGAAGGGTGGCGGGTTTAACGATACCGTTTTCTCGCTTGCTGTCGATCCAAATTTCAACGGGAACGATGCCGTTAAAACTTTGATCAAAAAATTGAATGTCTTGAAAAAAAGGAGCTGATTTGGGCATGTCTTCAATCAGGCTACCTGAAATTTTGATTTGATAGATCCCGGTTATCCCAACGATTAAACCTATGAGTGAAACGATATAGACGTTCACCCGTTTTTTTCTGACTTTGTTTTCCATCCAACGGACAAAAAAATCAATCGATTTATTTTTTAAATGTTTGAGGTGTTTTTTCTTAGGGATGGGCATCAAGCTATACGTGATGGGAATGATGAGTAAGGATAGGGCAAAAATTGCAATAATGTTGATTGAGGCAACTACACCAAATTCCTTTAAAATTTTACTATTGGTAAGGATAAAGGTCGCAAATCCCGATGCCGTAGTAAGGTTGGTCATCAGGGTTGCATTACCCACTTTAATGATTACCCGTTGGAGGGATTTGGCTTGATTTTTATGTTTGGCAATTTCTTGTTGGTATTTGTTGATAAGGAAAATACAATTGGGCACTCCGATTACGATAATTAATGGAGGAATTAACGCCGTCAATACTGTGATTTCATAGCCCAACCAACCCAATATACCAAATGCCCACATCACCCCGATTGCCACAACCAAGAGTGAAATAAAAGTGGCTCTAAACGACCTAAAAAATAAAAAGAAGATGAGGGAAGTAATGAAGGTAGCTCCCAAAACAAAGAGTCCGATTTCATCCACTATATTCTGCGCATTGAGCGTTCGGATATAGGGCATGCCCGATACGTGAACATCTGAGGAAGTGTTTTCTTCGAAGGCGGCGATCAGGGGAATGAACTGGTCAAAAATAAAATCCTTACGCTTTGCAGTATTGACGATTTGGGGGTCCATATAGACCACAGATCGAATTGTATTGGTTTCGGCGTCAAAAATTAAATTGCTGTAAAAAGGAAGTTCTAGAAATAATTTTTGTCTAAATTTTGAAATGGTTGTGGAGTCCTCTGCTTGCGCTTCGGGGACTTGCTGGAGAATAAATTGTTCGTTTTTTTGATCCTTGATCAATTCTTGAAGATTGTCAGTAGACAAGACCAAATCAATTTCGGGGAAGGCCTGAAGTGTGGTGTTTAGTGTTCTCCAGGCGTTTCTTTTTTCAGGGGTAAAAAACAAACTGTCCTGTAGTGCAATTACAATTACATTTCCTTCTTCTCCAAAGGTGTCCGTAAAGTTTTTGTAAAGGATGTTTTCAGGGTGATCATCCGGCAGTAGATTGGCTTCAGTAAAAGTGAATTGCATGTACTTCCACTGAGTAGCCCAGAAAAAAGTCATTCCGAGTAGGGCTGCCAGAAGAATCAACCTATTTCTTAAAATAAGTCGTGCCACAAGGCCCCAAATATTCGAATCTTTTTTCTTTTTCATGAAGCCTAAGCAGCTGTAAACAAAACGGTTTTTATTATACCGTTAAAATCTCTTTTTCTTTTAAGCTAAAAATTCCATCTACTTTTTTGATGAATTCATCGGTCAGGGATTGAATGTCAATTTCGTAGTTTTTCTGAATGTCCTCGGAAGCCTCAGATTTTTTAATGTCGTCATTTGCTTCCTTTCGCGCCGCCCGAATCACAATTTTTGCATTTTCCGATTCCGACTTGGCAAGTTTTGCTAAATCGCGTCGTCGCTCTTCGGTTAAAGGGGGGATGTTGATGATGACTGACTCTCCATTATTCATTGGATTAAAACCTAAATTAGCAATTAGAATAGCCTTTTCAATATCTGCTAAAAGATTTTTTTCCCAAGGTTGAACGGTTAAGGTTCTGGCATCAGGAGTATTGATGTTGGCTACTTGAGACAGCGGAGTGGGTGTGCCGTAATAGTCAACTTTTACCGTAGAAAGCATTATGGGGTTTGCTTTTCCAGCTCTGATATTGAGCATTTCTTTTTCTAAATGCGCAATCGCCTGTTCCATGCTTTCTTTGGCCGCATCAAGAATAAAGTTCATTTCATCATCCATGAGTAATTTTTTTTTAGAGATCGACTTTGGTTCCAACGTTTTTTCCTTGCAAGACATTGTCCAAGTTGTTGGGGGTATTCATATCAAAAACGATAATGGGTAATTTATTTTCTTGGCTCAAGGTAAAGGCTGTAGTGTCCATTATTTTGAGACCTTTTTTTAAGACCTCATCAAAGGACAAGGAATCGAATTTAGTTGCCTTGTCATTTTTTTCTGGATCTTCGTTATAGATACCGTCCACTCGGGTTCCCTTAAGGATGACGTCAGCATTAATTTCTATGGCTCTCAATACTGCTGCCGAGTCTGTGGTAAAATAGGGATTGCCTGTACCCGATCCAAAGATGACAACGCGTCCTTTTTCGAGGTGACGTGTTGCTTTTCTTTTGATGAAGGGCTCTGCAATAGCTTCAATCTTAATGGCTGTTTGGAGGCGTGTCGGTACATTGTTGTTTTCTAAAGCACCTTGAAGTGCGAGGCCATTGATCACGGTTGCGAGCATTCCCATATAATCTGCTTGAACTCGGTCCATGCCTTTACTGGCACCAGAAATACCTCTAAAGATATTTCCTCCCCCAATGACAATGGCTATTTCGATGCCCTTGTCAAAAACTTTTTTTATTTCTTTGGCGTAGGTGTCAATTTTAACTGGGTCAATGCCATGGGTCTGATCTCCCATCAGGGCTTCCCCACTTAATTTTAATAGAATCCTTCGGTATTTCATAGAGAAAAAAGTGTTAACAAATATAAAAATTAAAGCAGAATTTGTTGGGCTCTGAGGTCAACATTCTTGTGCGCTGAAAGAACTCCATACAATCTTCTTGCTTTCAAACGGCCTTTAAACTTAAATCGATACTTCTTGCGTCATAGGTCAAAGCTCCCATAGAAATAAAATGTACTCCCGTTTCGGCTACGTCCACTAGGTTTTCTTCGGTAATATTGCCTGAGGCTTCCGTAGGTTTTTGGTTTCCGATTTGCGCTAAGGCTTCTTTTAATTCTGCAATACTATGGTTGTCAAGCAGAATCCTGCTAACAAAAGAAAAAGGGAGTGTCTCCTCAATTTCTTTAGAGTTTCTGCACTCTACCACTATCTCAAGGGGTTTTCCCAAACGGTTGAGATAGGCTTCAGTTTTGTGAAGTGCTGCTGTCATGCCTCCACAAAAATCAACATGATTGTCTTTAATCATAAGGGCATCAAAAAGCCCCATCCGATGATTTTTTCCTCCCCCGATCCACACAGCCCATTTTTCAGCATAGCGAAAATTTGGAGTTGTTTTTCGGGTGTCCAACAACTGACAGTGGGTGTGTTTTATTTTTTGGCAGAGCCGGTGGGTAAGGGTGGCAATGCCACTCATTCTTTGAAGTGTATTCAATACCAATCGTTCTGTGGCTAAAATCGATAAAGTAGAACCGCTTACGGTAAATACTTTTTGTCCTGGTTCAATTTTGGATCCGTCCGTTAGCAAGGGTTCAAAGTTTAAGGAAGGGTCGTAACGGTGAAAAATTTTAGCTGCCAAATCGAGTCCTGCAAGAATTCCTGATTGTTTGGTAAGCAACACGGCAGTCCGCTTACTTTGCGGATCGATACACGACAGACTTGTGTGATCTCCGTTCCCAAGGTCTTCTTTTAAAGCTGTGTCAATAAAGCTTTCAAACTCAGTTTGGTATTTTTTGTAGTACTCTTCAGGCATAGTCATGATTGTAAAAGACTCCTTGGTTCTGGGTGATTTCTTGCGATTGTTTGGTGATCAAATGGGCAATACTCACCATATTTCTCAACTCACAAAGTCCATTAGTCAATTTGTTGTTGTTGTAAATGGCCGTAACGGCTTTGTAAATTTTATCAATTCTTTTTTCAGCTAGGAGCAGTCCTTCATTGGTTTTGAAAATCCCCACATACAAGGTCATGATTTCTTGAAGGGCTTTTCGGTATTTTTTTATGGCCTCAATTTCAATGCTGTTGGAGTAGGCATCTCCTTTCCATTCGGGGATGGCTTCGTAAAAAGAGGAGGAAGGGAGTTCTTGTTTTAAGGCTTCCAAAGTGTCTTGGGCTGCTCTTTGCGCAAAGACTAAGGATTCCAAGAGCGAATTTGAAGCCAGTCTATTGGCCCCATGGAGTCCTGTTGCACTGCATTCACCAATGGCATACAAGCCTTTTAATTGAGATTCACTGTGTTGATTGACTTTTATTCCCCCACAAAAATAGTGCGCCGCAGGCACCACAGGTATGCGTTCTTTAGGGAGTTTGATGTCCAAATCTTTACAGGTTTCCAGTATGGTAGGAAAGTGTTCTTTCCATTGTTTCATTTCGATCTCAGATCCGTCCAGCCAAACAAAACCTTCACTTTGTTGCTCAATTTCACGTTGAATTCCTCGGGCGACGATATCCCTCGGAGCCAATTCAGCTCTGGGATCGGTTTTGAGCATAAAACGTTCTCCTTTACTATTGTAAAGCTTTGCACCCGCACCTCGAACGGCTTCGGTGATTAAAAAAGTATTTCCGTTTACTTGAGGATACAGAGCCGTCGGATGAAATTGCACATAAGGGAGTCCAGCCATCCTTACGCGCGCTCGGTACGCGGCACCTAAACCATCCCCGGTGGCAATTTTGGGGTTGGTTGAATGAGCATACAAACTTCCAGCCCCACCTGTGGATAACACCGTAATTTTAGCCGTGATTTTAAAAATTTTTTCTTCCTTTTGGGAAATTACATAGGCCCCATAGCATCGATTGGCCTTTTCTTTGGAATGATGGTCTGTGATTAAATCGACTAGGGTATGCTGTTCTAAAAGTTCAATATTTGGATAGGTTTTAATTTTTTCAATTAAAGCTTCTTGAATGTGTTGACCGGTTTGGTCTTTGTAATGAACAATTCGATTTTCTGAGTGGCCCGCCTCTTTTGCTAGGTCCAGTTTTTTTTCTTTTTTGTCAAACTGAGCACCCCAGTTCATCAGTTCGGTGACTCGTTCGTGTCCTTCTTCAATGACAAATTTGACAACTTCTGGATCACAGGTACCTGCTCCTGCAATTAGCGTATCTGCAACATGTTTGTCAAATGAATCTTTTTTAAAATTAGAAACTACCGCAATTCCCCCTTGGGCATAGCGTGTATTCCCTTCCTTTAAATCGCTTTTAGATAGTAGTACGAGAGAAATGTTGGGGTTGTTTTCAGCTACATGTATGGCATAGGTAAGCCCAGAGATGCCCGTACCAATGACTAAAACGTCTTTTGTCATGATTTTCCTAAATTAAGCATCCGCTCTATGGGTTGACGGGCTCGATCCATCAAGGCTTGGTCTAATTGAATTTCGGGAAGCTCATACACCATGCAATTGTAGAGTTTTTCTAAGGTATTGAGTTTCATAAAGGCACATTCACTACAGGCACAGGTATCGTCTTCTACCGGAGCAGGAATAAAGGTTTTCTGTGGGCAGCGCTTTTGCATTTCATGAAGTATGCCTGCTTCCGTAGCTACGATATAACTCATCGAAGCATCTTCTTGAACAAAACGAAGGAGTCCAGCAGTACTTCCGATATAGTGGGCAATTTCTAGAACAGGAGATTCGCTCTCCGGGTGAGCAATAAACTTAGCTTTTGGATGTGCTTTGGCAAGAGCAACAATTTTTTCAAATGAAAATGCCTCATGTACGATACAGGCTCCATCCCAGAGGAGCATGTCTCTACCTGTTTTTTTGATAAGATACCTTCCTAGGTTTTTATCCGGAGCAAAAATAATTGGTTTGTCTTTGGGGATGCTTTCAATTACCTTTACCGCATTGCTAGAAGTACATACGATGTCGCTTAACGCCTTGATTTCAGCCGAACAGTTGATGTAGGTAACGACTACTGCTTCGGGATGTTGTGCTTTAAAAGCAGCAAAATCTAGAGGAGGACAAGAATCAGCTAAAGAACAACCCGCCTTCAGATCAGGCAGCAAAACTTTTTTACTCGGATTGATGATTTTGGCTGTTTCTGCCATAAAATGCACTCCTGCAAAAACAATGATATCGGCCTCTACTTGGGCCGCTTGTTGCGCCAGATAAAGGCTGTCGCCTAGGTAGTCGGCAAGCTCTTGAATCTCAGGTTCTTGATAATAGTGTGCAAGTAATACGGCGTTTTTTTCTTTTTTGAGTTGTTGAATTGCACTGGGTAAATCAACGCTTTTGTCTATGGGCGCGGAAATATACCCTAGTTTACTAAGCTGATGAGGTACAAGACTTAGATCGTTTTCCATTGCAATTTTAATTTAATTTCAAGCTAATATTTTTCGGTGAATTTTCATCATATACGCTCTCCATTGTAAACGAATTTTCAACTTCAAAGATACCAATTTTTGTTCGACGCAAGGCGCTTAAATGAGCTCCGGAATCCAATGCCTTTCCAAAATCATGCGCTAAACTTCGAATGTAGGTTCCTTTGCTGCATCGAACTAAGAAGTGTACTTCGGGAAGACTGATCTTTTGTATTGTAAATTCAGAAATTAAAACTTGGCGTGATTTAACCTCAGGATTTAATCCTTCACGTGCGTATTCGTACAAGCGTTTTCCGTCTTTTTTTAAAGCAGAAAAGAGCGGTGGGTATTGTTCTATTTCCCCTGTAAATTGCTGTGCCGTTTCTTCGATTTGTTGTGCTGTAATATGATCGATAGGAAAGCTTTGATCTGGTGCGGTTTCTAAATCGTAAGAAGGTGTAGTAGCTCCTAAAAGGAAGGTTCCCGTGTATTCTTTTTCTTGGTTTTGATAGCGCTCTATGGATTTGGTTTTTTTCCCTGTGCAGATCAGAAGAAGTCCTGTGGCTAAGGGGTCTAGTGTACCTGCATGTCCCACCTTTAGTTTTTTTAACGCATATTGCTTTTTTAAATGCCACCTGATTTTATTGACCACCTGAAAAGAGGTCCAACCCAGCGGTTTGTCGATGAGGATTAATTGACCCTCTTGCAATGACTCAGCGGTAAATGTTTGTTTAAAAAAGTCCATAGAGTAAACTAAAACCACCTACGAGAAAACAATAAAAACTAAAATAAATCAATTGACTTTTTTTAACCAACGCAATCATCCATTTACAGGCAAAGACCCCAGTGAGTAAAGAAGCTAGAAATCCAATCAACAGCGGAAATACATCCAATTGTTCAGGAGTTCCTTGAAAATCAAGTAATGACTTTGCCATGCTTCCAAAAATCAACGGGAGCACCATTAAAAAAGAAAATCGCGCGGCTTGTTCGCGTTCAATTCCTAAGATCATGGCTGCAGCAATGGTTGATCCACTTCTTGAAATGCCTGGAAGAATGGCTATGGCTTGTACCGTACCTACCAGAAATCCTTTTTTGACCGATACGGTTCCGTTGGATGGAGGTACTTTTTCAGCCCAAAAAAGGACAACTCCCGTTAAAAAAAGCAGACTCCCTACTAAAATTAAGTTTTGATCAAAAAGAACGGCAATTTGTTTTTCCAAAAATAAGCCTACTAGAACGGCAGGAAGCATCGAAATCAAAATTTTTAGTGCAAATTCATGGCTTTCATTTTTTGAAGTGGAAAAGAGTCCTCTGATCAGACGGCTGATGTCTTTCCTAAAAACAAAGAGGGTGCTGAGTGCAGTTCCAACGTGGAGTGCAAGTGTTAAAAATAGACTTTCTTCAGCGGATGCCTCAAGGCCAAAGAGGGCTTTTCCAATTTCAAGGTGTCCACTGGAAGAAATAGGTAAAAACTCCGTAAGTCCTTGCACAACGCCTAAAATCAAAGCCTCAAGCGTGCTCATTTTTTAGTAGATTCTTTAGTGAGTATGGAATACATGGCGACCCCAAAACCAATAAGAACCAACGTTGGAGCCAAGCGAATTCTTCTGAAATTAAAAATTTCTTCATTGAAATAATTGGGATCTTCACTCCCTCCTCCTGCCATGAGGATAAAACCAAGCGCAATGATGCCAAGGGCCAGAAAAAGAAAACGGTAATTTCTTTTTTCAAATAAGAATTTTTTAGAACCGGTGTTTTTTTTCATGGGACGGATTTAATAAATGGCGTCTGACTTCAAGTTTAAATAGCGTTGGGTAGCAAAAAAGGTACTAACCGCCGTAATTCCAATACCGAGAAACAATACTCCTCCAAAGATAATGACCAGTTCAAAAGGCTGTGCCCACAGCTTGAGTTCGGGAAAGCGTTTGTTGATTTCTAAAAACACTAGAACTAATCCGCTGAGTGCTATGAGGGAACTGACTATTCCCAAACGCATATGAGTCCAAATAAAAGGCCTGCGGATGAAGGACTTGGTCGCTCCTACCAACTGCATGGTTTTGATTACAAACCGTTTGGAGTAGATAGACAGTCGAATGGAACTGTTGATGAGCAAGAGTGCGATTACAATAAATAATAGGGTGGTAAGCAGCAGTACATAGGATATTCGAAGAATGTTTTTATCCAGCAATGAGACTAAGGGTTGGTCAAAGACCACCTCGTCTACAAAATCTGCTGTTTCTAATTCTTGTTGGGTTTGCGTGAGACTAACCGTATTGACATAAGCAGCATTGAAATAGACGTCTACAGCGTTTTGGAGTGGGTTATAGCCTAAAAATTCAAGAAAATCCTCACCGATGTCTCTTGCATATTGTGCAGCAGCTTCATCCTTGGATATAAAATGAACTTCTTTAGTGGCGGGATCAAGCTGTATTTTTTTTTGAAGTTGGGTGATTTCAATGTCTTTTGCACTGTCTTTAAAGTAGACTGTCATGACAATTTGTTCCTTAAAGTTGGCGGCAACATTTTTTGCGTTTAGTAAAAACAATCCTAAAATTCCAACAAAAAACAACACCAGGCTGATACTAATTACAACAGATAAGTAGCCGGTCAGCACTTTTCTTTTTTGATATTTTTCTTGAAAGCTATTCGCCACAGCGTTTGTTTGTGTAAAAATAGCAAAGAAATAGCAGACTGCAACGGGGATAAAATAATCTTTTCCTTTTTTTGACATTCCATCAATAAGCGTATTTTTGTGGCTTTCTAGACCCTTCAACATCAAAAAACGTGGGATACGACTTCAAGAATATTGAAAAAAAATGGCAGGCCCACTGGGCAAAAAACCAAACGTATAAAGCTGAAAACAATTCAGAAAAACCAAAGTATTACGTACTGGATATGTTTCCCTATCCTTCTGGTGCAGGGCTTCATGTAGGCCATCCCTTAGGCTATATTGCCAGTGATATCTATTCGCGTTACAAAAGACATAAAGGATTTAATGTCCTTCATCCTCAAGGGTATGACTCCTTCGGATTACCGGCCGAACAATATGCCATTCAAACGGGTCAGCATCCTGCTAAAACAACCCAAGAAAATATCAATCGGTACCGTCAGCAATTGGATCAAATGGGGTTTTCGTTTGATTGGAGTCGTGAAGTAAGGACTTCAGAACCCAATTTCTACAAATGGACCCAGTGGATCTTTCTGCTTTTATTTGATCATTACTATTGCAATACAGCGGATCAGGCAAAGCCCATTGCTCAGCTCATAGAGCGTTTTGAACAAGAGGGAAATCAATCGGTTCGGGCGGTTTGTAGTGCTGCAACACCAGAGTTTACCGCAGAAGAATGGAAGTCTTTTTCTTCAGAAAAACAGCAAGAAATTTTACTGCACTATCGCATGGCTTATTTGTCCGAAACAGAAGTCAATTGGTGTGCAGATTTAGGGACTGTATTGGCCAATGATGAAATTATCAATGGAGTTTCTGAACGGGGCGGGTTTCCCGTAACCAAGAAAAAAATGAAACAGTGGAGTATGCGAATCGGTGCTTATGCCGAAAGATTACTCCAAGGGCTAGATCAAATCGACTGGTCAGAATCTTTAAAAGAAATGCAGCGAAATTGGATAGGAAAATCTATTGGAGCAAAAGTTTTTTTCCAGATTGAAGGCCATCCTAAAAAAATCGAAGTATTTACCACTCGACCCGATACAATCTTTGGAGTTACGTTTATGACGCTTGCCCCAGAGTTGGATTTAGTGCAAGAGATTACTCCTCCAGCGAATCAGGAAGCCGTACAAGCCTATATTGAGGAAACCCAAAAGCGAACGCAACGCGAACGTATGGCCGATGTAAAAAACCCGACCGGAGTCTTTACGGGTGCCTATGCCTTGCACCCTTTTACACAAGAGCGAATCCCGATTTGGATAGGAGATTACGTGTTGGCAGATTATGGAACAGGGGCTGTAATGGCCGTACCCTGTGGTGATCAACGCGACTACGATTTTGCCAAACATTTTGACCTCCCCATTAAAAATATTTTTAAAAATGTTTCGATTGAAAAAGAGGCATTCACAGATAAGGGAACAGCTGTCATCGATCATTCCGATTTTTTAAGTGGACTTCCCTATAAAGAAGCGATGAAAAAAGTCATTGATGCGTTGGAAAAACAAGGCTGTGGCGAAGGAACCATAAATTACCGACTACGAGATGCTATTTTCAGCAGACAGCGCTATTGGGGAGAGCCTATTCCCGTTTACTACAAGAATAAGTTGCCTCAACCTCTTGCACTCAAACATCTGCCTCTCAATCTGCCGGAAGTTGAAAAATACTTGCCTACTCCTGAAGGAGCTCCCCCTTTGGGAAATGCAAAAACCTGGGCATGGGATACACAGAACGAGCAAGTAGTAGACAACAGCCGTATAGACCACCAAACGGTATTTCCACTGGAGTTGAACACTATGCCGGGCTGGGCGGGAAGCTCATGGTATTTCTACCGTTATATGGATGCTCAAAATACGGAAGCTTTTGTAGGGAAAAGTGCGGTGGACTATTGGCAAGAAGTAGATTTGTATCTGGGGGGAAGTGAACATGCTACAGGTCATTTACTTTACTCTCGTTTTTGGCAAAAATTCCTGTATGATCTGGGCTTACTACCCGTAGAAGAATATGCCAAAAAATTAATCAATCAAGGAATGATACTGGGAACTTCGGCATTCATTTACCGAAAGCCAGGTACGCAAACCTATGTGTCAAAAGATCAGGTGACCGATGTTTCACTTTGGGAACCGATTCGGGTGGATGTGAATTTGGTAAACAGTGCAGATGAATTGGATGTAGCAGCTGTTAGAAAATGGCAGCCTCAGTTTGAGAATGCAAATTTTGAACAGACTAAGGGTGTTTTTAAAGTAGGCAGAGAGGTTGAAAAAATGTCTAAATCCAAATACAATGTGGTAAATCCTGATGAAATATGCGAACAATATGGAGCAGATACTTTGCGGATGTATGAAATGTTTTTGGGTCCCATAGAACAAGCCAAACCTTGGAATACTGCAGGAATTTCGGGAGTACATAACTTCCTTAAAAAATATTGGAGGCTTTTTTACAATGAAGAGGAATGGGTGGTCAACGACCAAGAACCCTCTAAACAGGAATTGAAAATTTTACATGAGACCATCAAAAAGATAACCCAGGATATTGAAAATTTTTCATTTAATACCTGTGTGAGTGCCTTGATGATTTGTGTTAACGAGCTAACGAGTTTAAAAACTCACAGTACATCCATTTTGAGTCCGCTCACCCTTTTACTCTCTCCTTTTGCTCCCCATTTGGCTTCGGAAATTTGGAGTGCCTTGGGTAATGAAAGTACTCTTGACTATGTTGATTTTCCTATTGCCAATGAGGCCTATTTGGTAGAGGATACGAAAACCTATCCGGTATCTTTTAATGGTAAAATGCGATTTACTTTGGAATTGTCTTTAGCTCTGGATAATGCTGCTATTCAGCAAGCCGTGTTAGAAGATTCCAGAACCGCAGAATATTTGGAAGGAAAAACGCCTAAAAAATGGATTATTGTTCCTAATAAAATCATCAACATCGTTGTTTAAGCCTCTTGTTTTTTAAGATGTTAATTTTTTGTCCAACCCCGTCGAATTAGACAGTTTTAATTTAATTTTACAAATAAAAAATGGGCAGTTATTATTTACTTATTATCCTCATTTCACTAGCAAGCATGTGGGTGAGCAGTACGCTTAAGCGAAAATTTAAAACCTATTCGCAAAAGCAATTGCGAAATGGAATGTCTGGTAAAGAGATAGCGGAGCAAATGCTCAGTGATCATGGGATTCGCGATGTACAAGTTATTTCTGTTCGGGGCTCCTTGACCGATCACTACAATCCTCAGAAGAAGACAGTCAATCTAAGTGAGTCGGTCTACCATGAGCGCAATGCAGCAGCAGCAGCAGTAGCCGCCCATGAATGCGGCCATGCGGTGCAGCACGCCCAAGGGTATGAGTGGTTGCAAATTCGTTCTACGCTTGTTCCTATGGTGGGTGTGGCCTCCAACATGTCCATGCTTGTTATCATTGCGGGTTTGGTTTTGATGCAGGTGGTTCCTTATGGGTTTACCATTGCGGCCCTAGGCGTTGGTCTTTTTGGAATAGGTACTTTGTTTAGTTTTATCACGCTTCCAGTAGAATACGATGCCAGCAATAGAGCCTTGGCTTGGTTGGAACGAAAAAATATGGTTTCTCGAGAAGAACTTGCAGGTGCTCAAGACGCGTTAAAATGGGCAGCTAGAACCTATGTGGTAGCCGCTTTAGGTTCGTTGGCCACGCTGGCATACTTTGCGCTTCAGGTGTTTGGAGGAAGAAGAGACTAATTTACACACTGAGTTGTCGGTTTAATTGTTGTTGTAGGGAAATAAAGGTCTCGGTTCTTGATACCCCTTCTACAGACTGAATTTTTTTATTCAACAATTCCATCAAATGTTCGTTGTCCCTACAGAGTAGTTTGACAAAAATACTCCAGTTTCCAGTGGTGTAATGGCATTCAATGACTTCATCAATCTGGGCTAATTGTTTGACGGCTTCAGGATTTCGAATCGCTTTATCGAGGTAAATTCCAATAAATGCCATCGTCTTAAACCCTAAGATTTTAGGGTTTAATATTATTTGTGAGCCTGATATTACGTTGGCTTTTTCAAGTTTTTTTAAACGCTGATGAACAGCGGCACCAGAAATCCCAGTGGCCTTTGAAAGGGCTATGATGGGAGTTCGGGCATCTTGTGTTAAGAGCCTCAGTATGATTTTATCAATTCCATCAATAGCTATAGTTTGTTCGGATATTTTCATTTTTAAGTTTAAAATATAATGTATATGTATTATTTTTGTTGTAAAATTAAATAAAATAGCCGAAATAGATGAAAGTAAAAATGCGCCAGTTTGGAAGTCTTTTTATGGTGATTGGAATACTCTTAGGTGCCTTGGGGAGTCATTATTTTAAATCGATACTTAGCCTTGAGGCGTTGACCAGTTTTGAAGTTGGGGTGCGTTATCTGATCTACCACGGTTTAGGGTTGTTGTTGCTTGCTGGGATAGAGATGAAAAATCCAAAAGAAAAAAAGCGTATTTATGCTCTGATGCTTTGGGGAACACTACTCTTTTCTGGAAGTATATTGTTGCTTTCGTTTAAGCAACTCATTCCGTTTCCAATTGGATTTTTAGGTCCTGTTACTCCAGTAGGGGGCACCGCTTTACTACTCGCTTGGAGCTTAATGGTCCGCTCTTTTTTTAGAAAAGGAGACTAATTACTTGTTTACCTGTTCGATGTAATTCTCTATCGCCATGGTCATGGAGGGAGATTCTGCAGTCGGAGCTTTGATATTGATTTTTAGGCCAGCATCTTCTGCCGCTTTGGTCGTGGTGTTTCCATAGACCGCAATACGGGTATTATTTTGTTTAAAATCAGGGAAATTCTTAAATAAAGACTCTATCCCTGAAGGACTAAAAAACACTAGGATGTCATAGTACACATCGCGTAGATCGGACAAATCACTGACCACCGTACGGTATAAAATGGCTCGTTGCCAGTTCAGCTTAATTTTGTCTAAAAACTCGGGAACTTCTGGTTTTAAAATATCAGAGGTTGGAAACAGGTAGCTTTCTTTACCAAATTTTTTAAATGTACTTTCCAAGTCCTTAATGCTGCGTTCCCCAACATATATTTTTCGTTTGCGGTAAACCACATATTTCTGAAGGTAATAGGCAACGGCTTCGGACTGACAAAAGTATTTGGTACTATCCGGGACGGTATACCGCATTTCTTTACAAAGACGAAAAAAATGATCTACTGCATTTCGACTGGTCAAAATGATGTTTTGAAAATTATTGAAATCTATTTTTTGCTGACGCACTTCTTTGCCACTATGTCCTTCAACATGGATAAACGGTCTAAAATTAACCGTTAATTTATGTTTTTCTCTAAGTCGGCTGTAAGGTGATTTTTCTGAAGAAGGTTCAGGTTGAGAAACTAAAATAGTTTTCACTTTCATAATTAGGTCCAATTACAATTTTGTTTCAATAAAAATAAAATACACCCAAATCCAGGGTGCTATTTTGAATGTGCAAAGATATAGAATTATATAGATTAGCTCTTCGGAATGGGATCTAAAAAAAGAAAAAAATATTCCTATTTGATTCACCATCCAAATTAGGATCAAAAGTACCATGAGGGATTCCGTCATCAGTTTGGGAATACTGCTGTAATTCCACAAAAAGAGAACTCCAAGTAGAAAAAATGAGGCTTGGGTGGCAATTGTAAACGATTTGTAGGCGGGTAGAAAAAGATAAGTTCCAAACTTCAATTGGCTTGCTACCAATTGAATGAGTATTTTTCTGATCCAGAGAACAACACTCAACCCCAGTACTAAATAATAAAATTCAAAACTGTAGAGAAGTGACCTTCCAAAAACGCCCGAAAATGAAAAATAAGTGAGAGACAGTGCACTGACTATGAGGGCAAAGCATGCCAAATTAAAATAGCTGTAATAATTGAGTTCTTTTTCGTGGCTGTATTTTCCAAAATACGCACGTGGATTTAGAATATTGAAAAGTTCAAGCAATCGACCTGGCTCAAGCTTATAGAGAAAAAGGATCACCAATAGGTTGATCAAAAAGACCAAACTCATCCAATCTTCTTGTAGGTTCGGTCGGTATATCCATTCTCCCATAGGTCAAAATTAACGGTTTTCTAAAAAATTATTGTAGTATTTCTATCGATATGTTGTTGAGACATTTGCTACTTTTACTACGAATTCTATGGAAAATACATTAATCATTATTCCTACCTACAATGAAATTGAAAACATCGAATCCATTGTTGAAGCGGTTTTTTCGATTGAATCCCCTTTGGATGTCCTGGTCGTAGACGACCAATCGCCCGACGGCACTGCCGATCAAGTCCTGAGCATGATGGAACAATTTCCTGAAAGACTCTTTTTGGAATCCCGGTCGGATAAAAAAGGCTTAGGAACTGCCTACGTGCACGGATTTAAATGGGCACTGAGAAGAAACTATCAATATGTATTTGAAATGGATGCTGATTTTTCACACAACCCTCAAGAGCTTGTCCCTATGCTATTGCTGCTGAAAGACCAAGCGGACTTGGTAGTAGGATCCCGCTATGTCAAAGGGGTCAATGTGGTCAACTGGCCCTTGGGGCGGGTATTACTTTCCTACTTTGCATCGTTCTATGTTAGGTTGATCACAGCCATGCCCATTAAAGATGCAACGGCTGGTTTTGTTGGTTATCGAAGACACGTTTTGGAAGCAATAGCGTTAGACCAAATCAAATTTGTGGGCTATGCATTTCAAATTGAGCTCAAATACAAGGCTTGGCTTAAAAAATTTAAATTAATCGAGCATCCAATCATTTTTACTAATCGAGTCAAGGGGAAATCAAAAATGAATGGAAGTATTATTTGGGAGGCACTTTTTGGTGTTTTATTTTTACGCATCTTTAAAAACAGATTTCGATGAATCCCTCTGATTTACTGATCAAAAACGCTACCGTTGTCAACGAGAATAAAATTTTTGAATGCGATCTATTGATTCGTGGAAATCGTATTGAAAAAATCGCTGATACCATTGAAGCAAGCGCTGCGATGGAAGTTTTTGATGCAACTGGAAAAATCATCCTCCCGGGACTCATTGATGATCAGGTTCATTTTAGAGAGCCCGGTTTGACACATAAGGCGTGTATACGTACCGAGTCTAAAGCGGCTCTAGCGGGGGGCATTACTTCTTTTTTAGAAATGCCCAACACCCAACCTCAAACCACCACCCGAGCAGAATGGGAAGCCAAAAACAAAATTGCAGCGGAAACTTCTTACGCCAATTATGCATTTATGTTTGGAGGAACCAACGATAATCTGGATGAAATTTTAGCCTTAGACACCAAACGTGTCCCTGCCTTAAAAATTTTTTTAGGTTCCTCTACAGGAAATATGTTGGTCGATAATCCAGAGGTATTGAAATCCATCTTTAGCAGCACGAAACTGGTAATCGCAGTTCACTGTGAAGATGAAGACACCATTCGAACCAATTTAAAAGCGGCTAAAGAAAAATACGGTGATGCGATTCCGATCAGTGAACATCCCCGAATCAGAAGCGAGGAAGCTTGTTACTTATCCTCCTCCCAGGCAGTGGCCTTAGCAAAAGAAACAGGGGCACGTTTGCATGTTTTTCACGTGTCTACGGCCAAAGAATTGGAATTGTTTCAAAATGACATTCCACTAGAAGAGAAAAAAATTACCGCAGAAGTCTGTATCCATCATTTGTGGTTTTCCGAGGAAGACTACAAACAAAAAGGAACCCGAATCAAATGGAACCCTGCGGTGAAAACAAAGGAAGATAGAGCGGCACTTTGGGAGGGTCTCAATTCAGATCTATTGGATGTTTTGGCAACGGATCATGCACCCCATACCGAAGAAGAAAAAAACCAAGGCTACACCCAAGCGCCCTCGGGAGGGCCACTGGTACAACACGCCCTAGCAGCACTACTTACTGCCTACCATCAAGGTAAAATTTCACTCGAAAAAATAGTGCAGAAGGCCTGTCACAATCCTGCGGTGCTCTTTGATGTAAAAGAGCGAGGCTATATAAGGGAGGGGTATTATGCAGACCTTGTGGTCGTGGATCTCAACAAAGAATTTGAAGTTTGCCGTGAAGACCTCCTCTATCAATGCGGATGGTCTCCTTTTGAAGGAACAAAATTTAAAGGAGTTGTTGAAGCGACCCTACTCAACGGTCAGTGGGCATATGCTCAGGGCAAGGTTTGTGCTAAGTCGGCAGCAATGGAATTAACATTTGATAGGGAATGAGAACAAGCGTATACATCATCCTTTGTCTTGTAGCGACGAGCTTCGTTTTGTCTTGCAGTACTACAGGAGCGGTAGAAAAACCGGATAATTTAATTAAAGAATCTCTCATGGAACGGGTGTTGTACGATGTGATGGTTTTAGAAGCTATGAATTCTTTTACTCCCAAAAACCCCAACTTTGAGGCTGTTTATGGCAACCCTTATCTCTATATAAAATACGGAATCGACAGTTTACAATTGGTACAAAGTGATCAGTACTATGCAAAATTTCCACGCATCTATTCCAGGATGTATTCCAACGTCATCAAGCGGATGGAAAAAGTGAAGGACAGTTTGACTGAATTGGGAAAACTCCAAAAAAATCCTCAGTGAGGAAGGGGATAGTCCTGTGCAATTTCTTTTAACATTTGGTCCAAATTTTTATAGGTAAAGTCGAGACAGCGTTTAATTTTTGACCCATTGTATTTTTGTTGACTACACAAACTTTTAATGGTGGCTCGATTCAAAAAACTTTTTTTGAGACCGAGAGCATATGCGGTTTTATCAATAAAAAAAAGCAGGTAGAGTAGGGTTTTGGAGAGGCTAAATCGAGGGGCTCTAACTCCTAAAACACTTGCTGTTCTTTTGATCAGTTCCTTGTAGGGGCGATTTTCAGCTACTAGGATAAATCGTTCGTTTTTTATAGAAGACTTCATTAAGCTGAGCAGTACTTCAACTACATCATCAACGGATACGATAGCCGCATTACCAGTAGGAGAAAAGTTCATCCCTTGGGCTACCCTCTTAATTAACGAGCCGCTACTGGAATTCCAAAAATGACTCCCCAAAACAATCCCAGGATTTAGGATTACCACATCCAAACCCTCTTGTGATCCTCTCCATACTTCCAATTCTGCTCCATACTTCGAATAAGCATAAGGGGTGTGAGTTTCGTTTGAATTCCACAGCTGATCTTCATTCACTAAAGCTTCTGTTGACGCTACCCCCAGGGCAGCAATGGAACTCAAATAGCCAAATTTTTTAACATTGTATTTTAGGGCAAGATTGACCAAATTAGCTGTTCCTTCTATGTTGGTTTTGATTAATTTTTTGGTATGGTGCTCAGCAAAGGAGACTTTTGCAGCACAATGGTAAACTTCAGTGATTTTGGGAAAAATTATTTCCAACTGAATAAGATCGTTGAGCTCTGATTGATGCCATTGGATTTGTTCAAAATATTCTGGATGCTCCGGAGCCTTTAGTTTAAAAAAATCAGCAATTTTTGCAATACTGTTTTCTCTTCGGTAAAGTGCTAGGGTAGTGCGTTTTTCTTTTGCGAGGGCTAAAAGCACATGAGCGCCAATCATCCCTGTTCCTCCGGTTACCAAAATCATAAAAACGAAAGTACACTTTTTTGATTTTGATTTTTGGTTTCCCTCAGAGAAATCTATCTTTACTCAAAAAATAAATGCCAACTAATTTTGTTCAAGAACTTCGCTGGCGTGGATTGCTTCACGACATCATGCCTGACACCGAAGAATTCCTATTGTCAGAACCCACCAAAGGCTATATTGGATTTGATCCCACAGCAGATTCACTTCATATTGGAAGTCTGGTTCAGATCATCATTTTAATGCACTACCAAAATGCGGGACATACTCCTATCATACTGATGGGGGGTGCTACGGGTATGATAGGCGACCCTTCAGGAAAGTCTGATGAACGGAATTTGTTGGATCAACAAACCCTTGAAACAAATTGTGCTGGCATCCAAAAACAATTTGAGCGTTTTTTGGATTTTGATTCCTCCCTTTCCAATGCGGCTCAAATGGTCAATAATTACGACTGGATGAAAGACTTCAGTCTCATCGATTTTTCAAGAGAGGTTGGAAAACACATCACGGTCAACTATATGATGGCCAAAGAATCGGTTAAAAAACGGTTGAGTTCTGAGGCTAAAGTGGGGATGTCTTTTACAGAATTTACCTATCAATTACTGCAAGGCTTTGACTTTCTCCATCTTTACAAAACCCTGAATTGTAAATTGCAATTGGGGGGAAGTGATCAGTGGGGAAATATTACCACAGGTACAGAACTCATTAGAAGAATAGAAGGGGGAAAGGCCTACGCCATCACCTGTCCTTTGATCAAAAAAGCAGACGGTACTAAATTTGGAAAAACCGAAGACGGTAACGTTTGGCTGGATAAAACCCGTACTTCTCCTTATAAATTCTATCAATTTTGGTTAAATTCTTCAGACGAAGACGCCCTTTCCTACATTAAGATTTTTACCTTTTTGACCGAAGCGGAGGTCAATCAAAAAATACAAGAACACACCGAAGCCCCTCATTTAAGAATACTGCAAAAGGCCATAGCAGAAGAGGTAACACGTTTAGTTCACGGAGAAGAAGAATTGCTTAAGGTTCAAGAGGCTTCTCAGATTCTTTTTGGCAATGCGACTCGTGATGCCCTTCAAAAACTGGATCACGATACGTTTCTCGAACTGTTTGATGGAGTACCTCAGGCCCAGATCACAAGAAGCCAACTGGTGGATGGAATGGATGCGGTTGCGGCCTTATCCGCAGAAACAGGATTTTTACAATCCAATGGGGAGGCTCGTAGAGCTTTAAAAGAAAACGCTATTGCTGTGAATAAAAGTAAAATATCGGCAGACTATGTGATCACAGAACAAGACTTAATTGCAGACCAGTTTGTATTGCTTCAGCGCGGTAAAAAAAATTATTTTATCATAAAAATTTCCGACTAGACTACCATAAGGTTGCACCCTCTAACCTCCGCTTGGTCAAATCTACCCAGTACTTCAAAACTTCCATCAGCATAGAGCTTGCCTAAGTCTTGCGTAGCGATAAAGGCGCAGGAGTCAACATTAGCCAAGTCTATCACGTTGATTCCTCCTGTTTTTTCAACGGCTTGAATTTCAAAGGGATCCTCTGGGGCTCGAGTACTTACTTTCATCCAGGGAGGAGTATAAAAAATTCCATCACCGCTTGAATAGGCTTGACTTAAGAGTTCCGTCATGCCGTATTCAGCGTGTATGGTTTTTACGCCAAAGTGCTGTTTTAAGTGTTGGTGAAGGGCAGCTCGTACCCATTCTTTTCGCATGCCTTTCATGCCTCCAGTTTCCATGATAAGGGTGTGTTTTAAATTCCAATTGAACTTTTCAGCAGCCTCGAGTAGGGCAAAAGTAACCCCTAATAGTATCGTTTTTTGTCCCTTTTGCTCCAAAAGATCTACGGTTGATTTTAGGGTGTCCCATTCGTTCAAATAAAAACCACTTAGGGGCTGCTTGCTTTGCAGAATAAATTCCTTAGCCATATACACTAATGAGGCGTGATCGCGTTCAAGATAGGAGGGAAGCAATGCCAATAGGGTGTAGTCTTCAATAGGTCCGTAAAAGAGTTCAAAGCCCTTTTCAAAACTTTGATGGTATAAATTGTAATCCGATATATAATGTTTAGACCGAATTTGACCGGAAGTTCCACTGGATTCAAAATAGCTTTTGGGTTGGGTACGGGTGGAGCAAACCGCATGTGATTTAAAAAACTGTATGGGTAAAAAAGGGATGTCCTTGACTTCTCTGACTTCCGATTTATTCAAATTGATCAGATCGCAATAGGAACGATACACAGAATTTTTCTCAAATTGATAGTAAAAAAGTGCAAGTGCATGTTCGTTAAAATCTGAATCACTTTTGATACGATCAAAGTGGAGTAAGGAAGATCTCATGGGGTAAAATTAGCCAAAATACTTCTGATGTTTGCCCATTACCCCCTATTTACTTGCATACCATATTCTGATTCGAGCTACCTATGCTCCTCAATTCTTAATTATTAATATTAAGATAACATGGATTACTTCAAGAATATGTTAATTTTATTTTTTTAAAGGAAATGAATAAGGAAGACATTAAAATTCTTTTGGTTGACGATGAACCGGATATTCTTGAGATACTGCGTTTTAACTTAGAAAAAGTCGGGTATCAGATCAAGACCGCCTCCAATGGGCTAGACGCCCTTAAAGTAGCTGAAAAATTTCTCCCTCATCTCATTGTTTTAGATGTTATGATGCCCGGTCTAGATGGCATTGAAACCTGTGAACGACTCCGGCAGGACGAACGGTTTCAGGAAACCATTATCATGTTTTTGACTGCTCGAGGAGAGGACTATTCGTATGTTGCTGCATTTGATGCAGGGGCCGATGATTATGTAACCAAACCCGTTAAACCTAAAGTATTGGTGTCTAAAGTCAAAGGATTACTTCGAAGATTGAAAAAAAGAGAGGTAACCGACATGCAATTGGAGTTTAAAAATTTAGTGATCGACCGCGAGGAGTATAAGGTAACCTTAAAAGGCAAAGAACTGTTGATGCCCAGAAAAGAATTTGAATTACTCTATTTACTCGCCTCAAAACCAGAAAAGGTGTTTAAGCGAGAGAAAATTATGGAAAAAATCTGGGGGAGTGATGTAGTGGTTGGAGATCGAACCATCGATGTCCATATAAGAAAACTCCGAGAAAAAATTGGAGATCGATTTTTTAAAACGGTAAAAGGGATAGGATATAAGTTTATTCAACCCGAAAAATAATCGTGTGGAGAGACTCAAGTTTAAAAAAGCAAGTTTTATTTCAGCTTTGCTCATTGCACTTGCTGTGCTGGTTATACAGCTAATTTTCTTGTATGCTTCAGCGCTCGAATTTTCTCAATTTGTCACCTTATTTGTACTGGAGTTTTTTGTCATACTTGTTCTGGCTTATGTACTCCTTTCCTTTAGCTTTGAACGGTTTTTAATTGCACGAGTAAGGGAACTCTATCAAAGCCTTATTCCAACCACTTCTTACAGTTCATCGGTGGGACAATCAGAAGATATTGACCTACTGACTACCAGTCTTAAAAAACTCAGTTCAGATCAAAATTTAGAAATTGAACTTTTAAAAAAGGAGCAAGATTACAGGAGAGAATTTATTGGAAATTTAGCTCATGAATTAAAAACCCCCCTGTTTACGGTTCAAGGCTATGTGTTGACCTTACTCGATGGAGTGGAGGATAAAAAAATTGTCAAAAAGTATTTAAAGCAAACCTCCAAGGGGGTAGAACGACTCGTGTACATCATCAAAGATTTGGATTTGATTACCCAGTTTGAATCGGGTATGGCAACCCTAAATCAAACCTCTTTTGATATCATAGCCACTATACAAAATGTTTTTGAACTGCTTGAAATGCAAGCCTCAGTAAGCAAGAGTCTAATAAAATTTGATAAGGTTTATGCTAAACCCATTAGGGTGATTGCTGATGAAGAGCGCATCCATCAAGTACTGACAAATTTAATTGTAAATTCCTTGAAGTACGGGGTAGAACGGGGAGTTACAGAGGTAAGTTTAGAAGAGTTGAAAGAGGGTAAACTCATGATACGTATAGCAGATAATGGAGAAGGCATAGAAGAAGAGCACCTGCCTCGACTTTTTGAGCGCTTTTATCGAGTGGATAAAACTAGAAATAGAAATCAGGGCGGATCGGGTTTAGGGCTTGCCATTGTCAAGCATATCATAGAAGCTCACGGGGAAAAAATTATTGTGGAGAGTGAAGCCAAGGTAGGCTCGGAATTTTCCTTTTCCCTCACTTTAGATAAAAATTAATTCCATCCTGGGATTCTAATTCCCTATTTTTATCAAAAAAATAGACCCCGTGGGAAGTAAGAATAAATTAAAACGTTTTCGGGAGAATGAAACCTTTAGCAATGTGCTTCAGCCAGAGCGAAATGCCTTAACCTCCTCTCAATTCACCCTTAAAGGTAAATGGAAAACGGATTATTTTAAAAATGATCGTCCCATTGTTTTGGAATTGGGTTGTGGCAAAGGAGAATACACCGTACATCTTGCGGAAAACAACCCCAAAAAAAATTATATTGGGATTGATATAAAAGGAGCTCGTTTTTGGAGAGGAGCGAAAACAGCACTAGAAAAAGGACTGGATAATGTAGCTTTTTTGAGAACACAAATTGAGCTTATAATTTCCTGTTTTGCTGAACATGAAGTGGATGAAATTTGGATCACCTTTCCGGATCCACAAATCAAATACAAAAGGAGTAAACATCGGTTGACCCATCCGGAATTTCTGAAAATGTATAAAGAAATCCTCAAGCAGGAAGGGGTAATACATCTTAAGACGGACAGTGAATTTTTATTTGGCTACACCCTGGGGATGGTAGCCAATCGAGGCGAAATTCTGTACGCCCATCATGACATTTACCACAACAGCACCGCACCTGAGGTAGCGACTGGAGTTCAGACCTTTTATGAGAAGCAGTTTTTAGATCAAGGGAAAGCGATAACCTATATGCAATTCAAACTCTAACATGCCCACAGACCCCTCTTTTTTTTTAAAAGTATACGAATTGGTTCGACAAATTCCTGAAGGTAAAGTAACTTCCTATGGTGCCATAGCAAGCTATTTAGGTTCTCCTCAAAGCTCACGCCTGGTTGGGTGGGCAATGAACGCTTCCCATTCACATCCTGAGGTACCGGCACATCGTGTGGTAAATCGAAATGGGGTGCTTACGGGTAAGCATCATTTTGGGGGAGGAACCCTGATGCAACAACTTTTAGAAAATGAAGGAATCCAAGTGGTAGACGATCAGGTTCAAAATTTCGAAAAACACTTTTGGGATCCCGTACGTGCCTTGAAGGATTTTTAAAAAAGCTTTGACTTTTCTTATTGAATCCTTAGCAGTATATTTGCTTACTTACCAGAACGGAAATGAAAATTACAAAAGAGGCGGTAATCAATTCACTCAAAACCATTAGTCTACCGGGTGAAGGTGGAAATATTATTGATGAAGGGGTCGTATCCAATGTCATGATATTTGGAGATCAGGTCGATATCGATCTTCAATTGCAAAACCCCAGTTTGCAAGCCAGAAAAAAATTAGAAGTTACCATTCTTAAAACCGTCCACGAGCAGGTATACGAAAAAGCAAAAATTAAACTCAATACCAAGGTGGTGAGTCCTACTCAACCCGAGCAGCCCATCAAGGGAAAACCCATCAAGGGTATAGAAAACATCATTGCTGTTTCCTCCGGTAAAGGGGGTGTGGGAAAATCCACCATTACAGCTAATTTAGCAGTTACTCTAGCCACTATGGGTTGTAAAGTTGGAGTGTTGGATGCCGATATTTACGGCCCCTCAATACCCACCATGTTTGATATGGAAGGAGCCAGACCCTTGTCGGTTCAAATCGATGGAAAATCCAAAATGGAACCCATTGAAAATTATGGGGTAAAAGTTTTGTCTATTGGATTTTTTACCAAACCTGATCAAGCCGTTGTTTGGAGAGGGCCTATGGCAGCAAAAGCCTTAAATCAAATGATTTTTGATGCGGCTTGGGGAGCATTGGACTTCCTCCTTATAGACCTTCCCCCCGGTACGGGTGATATCCATTTGAGTATCGTGCAATCGCTCCCTTTGACAGGAGCAGTAGTAGTGAGCACGCCTCAAAATGTGGCTCTTGCAGATGCCAAAAAAGGAATTGCAATGTTTCAGCAACAGAGTATTAATGTTCCCGTATTGGGTATCATTGAAAACATGAGTTACTTTACTCCTGCCGAGCTACCCGATCATAAATATTACCTCTTTGGAAAAAAAGGAGCAGAATATTTGGCGAAAGACAAAGAGGTGCCCTTTCTTGGAGGAGTGCCTTTAATTCAAAGTATAAGAGAAGCAGCAGACGTGGGAAGACCTGCCGTACTTCAAGACCAGAGCGCATTAGCAACTCATTTTAATGAAATAACTAAAAAACTGGTCACCCAGACCTTGTTGCGAAACGAAAATTTACCCCCTACAAAAGCTGTAGAAATCACTAATTTAGTTGGATGTGAAGCCGTAAAATCATGAGCCTAAGTCAAGAACAAAGCATAGAAAAAATTCATCAAGCCTTAGAAGAAATAAGACCATTTTTGAATTCCGATGGAGGCGATATTTCATTTGTTTCTCTTGAAGACAACAAAGTTAAAGTTCAGCTCCACGGTGCTTGTGTGGGCTGTAGTGTAAACCAAATGACCTTAAAGTCTGGGGTAGAAATGACCATAAAAAAATACCTCCCTGAAATTGAAGCAGTGGAGAGCATAGACCCCTCTATCCATGATTAAAACGGATATTCTTATCATAGGAGCAGGACCTACGGGTTTGTTTACGGTATTTGAAGCTGGCCTGCTTAAGCTTAAATGTCATTTGATCGACTCCCTCCCCATGCCTGGAGGCCAATGTGCAGAAATTTACCCCAAAAAACCCATCTACGATATTCCTTCCCATCCGGAAATTCTGGCGGGTGATTTAATCAAAAATTTAGAAGCGCAAATTGCACCCTTTCAGCCGGGCTACACCTTGGGTGAGCATGCGGTTAGCATTGAAAAAACAGAGGAGGATCAGTTTGTGGTAACCACGGACCAAGGCACTCAACATCAAGCACCTGTAGTGGCAATTGCTGGTGGACTAGGGACTTTTGAGCCTAGAAAACCCCCTCTAGAAAATCTTGAATTTTTCGAAACCAAAGGGGTGAATTATATCATTAAAGATCCAGAATACTACCGCAACAAAAAAATTGTGATTGCGGGGGGTGGTGATTCCGCATTGGATTGGACAATTTTTTTAGAACCTATAGCCTCCTCAGTTACTCTCGTTCACAGGAGAAACGAATTCCGTGGGGCCTTGGATTCTGTAGATAAAGTACAAGAACTTAAAAATGCAGGTCGAATCCATTTAATTACTCCTGCTGAGGTCACAGCACTCAAAGGAAAAGATAAACTGGAAGGCATTACAATTACCCGTGAAGGCGCTACTGAAGACCTGGTTTGTGACGCTTTTATTCCCCTATTTGGATTGACGCCCAAGTTAGGGCCCATTGCAAACTGGGGCCTCGAAATTGAAAAAAATGCCATTAAGGTGGACAACAGCCTCGATTATCAAACCAACATTCCCGGCATATATGCCATCGGTGATGTAAATACCTATCCGGGAAAATTAAAACTTATTTTATGTGGTTTTCATGAAGCTACGCTTATGTGTCAGAGTGCCTTTAAACGGATTTATCCCGAAAAAAGAAATGTGTTAAAATACACTACAGTCAGTGGGGTAAGTGGATTTGATGGATCACAAAAGCAGGCTGCAAAATCGACCATAAAAAGTATAGACTAAGTGGATACCGATATTCAAATCTATGTGACTGATCGTGAAGGGAAAAGGCATGCGTTACTTGCCCCTACCGACATGCAAATGAATTTGATGGAAGTCTGCAAGGCGTATGAACTCCCGGTGGAGGGAACCTGCGGCGGTATGGCACTTTGTGCATCCTGTCAGTGCTACATTACTAGCTCGCATATACTACCCGAACGTTCTGAGGATGAAAATGCCATGCTTGCTGAAGCTTTTCATGTAAGAGATACCAGCCGATTGGGTTGTCAAATTTTAATGACGAAAGAATTAGAGGGCTTGGAAGTAACCTTAGCTCCAGAAGCGTAGCATGACTAAATTTAAAAAACATCAGTGTGCCTTATTTGATCTCGATGGAGTAATTGTGGATACGGCGAAATACCATTTCCTAGCTTGGAAAAAAATAGCATCTCAGTGTGGATATGACTTGACCAAAGAAGACAACGAACAGCTCAAAGGGGTGAGTCGTTCCGATTCCCTGATTCGAATTTTAGAAATGGCAGGGAAACGATTGGACAAAACAACTTTTGACACCTACCTCATTCAAAAAAATGAAGATTACCTACACCTCATTCAAGAGCTAACCCCAAACGATATACTGCCAGGTGTAAAGCGGGCATTAGAGCTTTTAAAAGTGCATAAAGTAAAGATTGGTTTGGGCTCTGCCAGTAAAAATGCCCTTCTCATTCTTGAAAAGCTGGAGCTTACACCCTTTTTTGAAGCCATTATTGATGGGAATGCAGTAGAAAAGGGGAAGCCCCATCCTGAGGTTTTTTTAAAAGGAAGTGATGCCTTTAAAGTGGACCCAGCTGCCTGTGTTGTATTCGAAGATTCTCAGGCAGGCATTGATGCCGCCAAGGCAGGAGGGATGACTGCTATAGCCCTAGGAGATGAAAACGTATTTCAGCATATGGACTACTGTTATTCTGATTTTGAATGCTTGGACGAGGCAATTCTTCAGGATATTTTTTACTATATTTAAATACTAAGAATGAAATCAAGCTATTTGAAAACGCATCCTTGGAAAATAATTGAAGAAGGTTTTGACCCTACTCGAGTAAAGTCTTCAGAGAGTATCTTTAGTTTGGGTAACGGAAGCATGGGCCAGCGGGCAAATTTTGAGGAAACCTATACAGGAGATAGTTTTCAAGGAAGTTATGTTGGAGGGGTGTATTATCCGGACAAAACAAAAGTAGGATGGTGGAAAAATGGCTATCCTGAGTTTTTTGCCAAGGTATTGAATGCCCCGAATTGGATTGGAATTCATTTGGTAATTAATGGCATCCCACTCGATTTAAATCAATGTAAAGCAGTTTCTAACTTTAGAAGAGTATTGGATATGGAGTCGGGAATCTATATCCGATCTTTTGAGGCACAACTCGATTCCAAGACCACAATTGAAGTAGTGGCTACGCGCTTTTTGGCTATGAATGAAGCGTCTTTGGGGGTCATACAGTATCAAGTGAAAGCACTTCAAGGGTCTTGTAATGTGGATATCGAATCTTATGTCGAAGGAAAAATCACAAACCAAGATTCCAATTGGGATGATCCGTTTTGGAACCATTTATCCGCCACCCATACCGATGGGGTGATGCTTTTACATTCCCAAACGTTTAAATCAGAATTTGATGTAGCGACTTATGCTCAGACCCATCTGATTACCCCCCAAGGGGAATTGGTTTCAGATTTTGAACCCGTTTCCCAAGATTGGCGTGTGTCTCAGAAACAAACGCAACTTTTAAAGGAAGGGGAACAGTGTACTGTGTTAAAATTTGGGGGCTATATCAACGGAATGAATCACCCGCCTCAGACATTTGAGACCCAGGCAAAAAAAATTGTAAAAGAGGCCCTGAACAAAGGAATGGAGCAATTGCTAGCCGAACAGCACTCGGCATGGGCAGCCATTTGGGAAAGTTCAGATATTGAAATCAAGGGGGACGACCATGCCCAGCAAGCCATACGATTCAATATTTTTCAGCTAAACCAAACCTACAATGGAAAAGACCCTAAACTCAATATAGGTCCCAAAGGTTTTACCGGAGAAAAATACGGTGGAAGTACCTATTGGGATACCGAGGCCTATTGCCTTCCTTTTTACATGGCAACAAAACCCCAAGAAGTGGGGAGAAATTTGTTGAAATACCGCTACAATCAGTTGGATAAAGCCATTGAAAACGCTGCAAAACTAGGGTTTACTAAAGGTGCAGCGCTCTACCCTATGGTCACCATGAATGGCGAAGAATGTCATAACGAATGGGAAATCACTTTTGAAGAAATTCATAGAAACGGTGCAATAGCCTTTGCAATCTACAACTACGAACGCTATACGGGAGACACTACCTACATTCCCGATATGGGAATTGAAGTGTTGATCGGGATTGCCCGTTTTTGGGCCCAACGGGTCAACTATTCTGATTTTCAAAAAGCCTACGTCATGCTGGGCGTTACCGGGCCGAATGAATACGAAAACAACGTCAACAACAATTGGTACACTAACTACATCGCCCAATGGTGTTTAACCTATGCTGCTGAACAACAGGAAAAATTAGCTCAAACACAGCCCCAACGCTGGAATGAGCTTATCGAGAAGTTAGATTGGAAAGCTGAAGAGGCAGACCAATGGAAAACCATAGCGGCTCAAATGTATTTTCCGAAACACCCTGAACAAGATTTATTTCTTCAGCAAGATGGTTTTTTAGATAAAACACTTTTGCCCGTTTCCGCGATTCGTACTGACGAACGACCCATCAATCAACATTGGTCTTGGGATCGCATTTTGCGCTCGCCTTACATTAAACAAGCGGATGTCTTGCAAGGTTTTTATCTGTTTCAGTCCGATTTTGATCGGGAGACTTTGCAGCGGCATTTTGACTTTTACGAACCCCTTACGGTTCACGAATCCTCCCTTTCTCCTTGCATTCATTCTATTCTTGCTACTCGATTGGATAAAATGCAAAAAGCTTATGAGCTGTATTTACAAACGTCGCGTTTGGATTTAGACGATTACAATAAAGAGGTTGAAGAAGGATTACACATCACCAGTATGGCAGGTACCTGGTTGAGTATAGTGGAGGGCTTTGGAGGGCTTCGATTGGAACGCAACCAACTTCACATTGATCCCAAACTTCCTGATGCTTGGGAAGCATTTTCGTTCAAACTTAATTTTAGAGGGACGGCTGTTAAAGTTGAGGTAACCAAAGAAAAAGTTGCCGTTTTTCATACCAATCCAGAGCTGATTGTATATTGTAACGGAAACCCAATAAATTCCTAAACCATGAAACGGGTGTTTGCCGTGTTGTTTGTATTATTTGCACTTTCTTTACAAGCTCAGCTAGAACGTGTAGAACCTCCTTATTGGTGGGAAGGTATGGAAAATCCAAACCTGCAGCTAATGCTCTACGGAAACAATATAGCCCAGTATGATGTGACTGTACCCTCCTTCGAAAAAGTAGCGATTCATAGGGTAGAAAATCCCAATTATCTTTTTGTGGATCTTGATTTGAGTGGGCAACAAGCCGGTAGAATTGAAATTAATTTGCATAAAGAAGGGAAAGTGCAATGGAGCAGCCATTACGAAATAAAAAAAAGAGAACAGCGGCCAGCAATTGATAGTTTTAACGCTACGGATGTCATTTATCTTCTCATGCCGGACCGTTTTGCCAATGGAGATCCCTCCAATGATGCCCATCCTTCTGTTACAGAGCAGCCCAATAGAAAAGACAAAGACGGACGTCACGGTGGAGACATACAGGGGATTATCAATCATTTGGACTATCTTGAAGAGTTAGGGGTCAGTGCATTATGGTCTACTCCCTTGTGTGAGGACAACGACCCAAGGGTCTCCTATCACACCTACGCTCAGAGTGATCTTTACCGTATCGATCCTCGCTACGGAACCAATGAAGACTACCGCCTTTTAGCCAATGCCCTTCATCAACGCAAGATGAAATTGATCATGGATTACGTCACCAACCATTGGGGGGTTGAGCATTGGATGGTTAACGATTTACCGAGCTCGGATTGGATACATCAATTTGATAACTATACCAACACCAACCACCGAAAAGAAATTCATTCGGATCCGTATGCCTCCTCAATAGACCGTAAGGAATTTTTACAGGGCTGGTTTGTGCCTTCCATGGCTGATCTGAATCAAGACAATCCTTTTCTTTTAAATTATTTGATCCAAAATGCGATATGGTGGATTGAGTTCGCTCAACTTGACGGCTTTAGAGTGGATACCTACCCCTACAACAACCCGAAAGGCATTACGCTTTGGTTGGAAGCCATACGGAAAGAATACCCCACATTTAATATTGTTGGGGAAGGTTGGATGCACAACAGTATACAGTTGTCCTACTGGCAAGAAAAAAGCCCCATTGCAGCCATTCAAGGGTTTGATTCAAAATTACCTACGGTAATGGATTTTACCTTAAATGAAGCCTTGGTCAAGCTGTTCAATGAAAATAACTCCCATTGGGAGCACGGTACAACCAGACTTTACAAAAATTTACAAAACGACTTTTTATATCCCAATCCCAACAAGCTTTTGATTTTTGCAGAAAATCACGACACCCAACGGATCAATGAATTTTATCCCGAATTTAAACAATACCAGCAGGTTCTCAGTGTGTTGATGACCATGAGGGGGATTCCGCAAATTTACTACGGTTCAGAAATTGGGATGAGGGGAAAGAAAGAAGTGGGGGATGGTGATATTCGAAGGGATTTCCCCGGAGGGTGGCCTGCCGATCCCCAAAATGCGTTTACCCGAGAAGGGCGAACCCCCAAGCAAAATCAATACTTTGATTTTTCAAAAAAAATAATCCGTTGGAGGAAGACCAATGCTGCTGTACATTTTGGAAAAACACTGCATTATGTTCCTCGTGAAGATGTTTATGTTTACTTTAGATATACCGATACTGAACGAGTCATGGTGGTGGTAAATAATTCCCTTAAGAAGCAACACCTTCCTTTGAGTCGCTACAGTGAAGGAATTGCAGGAAACACCAAAGCTTTAGAAGTCATTAGTGGAACTTCTTTTAGGTTGTCAGAGGTTTTGGAGGTTCCCGCAGAAACAACATTAATCCTAGAATTAAGCTTATGAAATTTGTCCGTATTCTATGCCTATGTCTTTTGATTGGGTCCTGCCAGGAGCAACCCCAAGAGGCAAGAAAACCAGAACTCAAACCAACTCCAACTGTCAAACCCTTAAAGCCTATTGATGCTGAGGTCATTTCTAAAGCGGTGCTTTATGAGGCTAATATCCGTCAATACTCTTCTGAAGGTAGTTTTAACGCATTTGCAGAAAATTTACCGGTACTGAAAAAAATGGGAGTCAAAATCCTGTGGTTGATGCCTATTAATCCAATTTCTACTACCAAAAGTAAGGGGCCTTTAGGAAGTTATTATGCAGTTTCAGACTACACCAAGGTCAATCCGGAATTTGGAAGTCTTGAAGATTTTAAGGCGCTTGTCAATAAAGCCCATGAACTGGGAATGTATGTTGTCCTGGACTGGGTTCCCGGTCATACCGGTTGGGATCATGTGTGGATCAAAGAGCACAGTGATTTTTATTTAAAAAATAACAAAGGCGAAATCATCGATCCCATTGATTTTCGAACAGGAAAGTCTTTTGGATGGACCGATGTCGCCGATTTGAATTACAACAATAAGGAAATGCGCGAAGCCTTGAGGCAAGCAATGATTTATTGGGTCAAAGAAACTCAAATAGACGGGTTTAGAATCGACCAGGCCTATGCAGTTCCTCAAGAATTTTACGACAAAACATTTGAAGCGCTTCGGGAGATCAAACCGGTGTTTTTGTTAGCAGAAACGGATATCTATCATCCTGGAGGGTTGGGGTTGGTCAGTAAGTTTGACGCTTCTTACGATTGGCCCGGACATCATTTATCTAAGGAGGTAGCCCAGTCACAAAAAAATGCCAGTGCGTATTCCCGACATATTGATCAGACTTTGAGTCGGTACGGTCCAGAAAATATTGTGGTCAATTTTGTTTCCAATCACGATGAGAATTCGTGGAATGGCACCATAGAGGAAAGTTATGGTAAAGCAGCTCATGCTTTTATGGCTTTGAATTATACCACACCGGGGATGCCCTTAGTCTATTCGGGTCAAGAATACGATTTAAACAAACGATTGCGTTTTTTTGAAAAGGACAGTTTCCCAAAAACCACAGGTAAAACCATGGATCTTTTAACGCAATTAGGAGCTTTAAAAAACAACCACCCCGCTTTAGAAAGTGGAGCAAATGGAGGATCCTATCGAAAACTTCCTACTACAAAAGAGACTCAAGTCTTCGCTTTTGAAAGAGCTAAAGGAGGAGACACGCTCATTGTAATGGCCAATTTAAGTAAAGATTACGCACAATTTAACATGCCTTATGATGGAGTTTTTAAACGGTATCATGATTTCAAAACCAAAAAATTATCCTCTTCCTATCAATACGATATGAAGCCTTGGGAGTTTTGGATTTTACTTAAGGAATAATCGGTTAGCTAATGAAAAAACCACTAATACTGCTTGTAATGGGACTGCTATTAAATTCGTGTACTCCTTCTAAAAGTACACTCGTATTTGGACACAGAGGCGCAAGAGGCCATATTGCTGAAAACACCTTGCCATCGATCGACAAAGCCCTTAAATTGGGTGTTGATGGAGTGGAGATAGATGTATTTCGTTGTGCTAGTGGGGAATTGGTGGTGTTTCACGATCAAACCTTGGAGAAATTAACCAATGCCACGGGTTATATTGAGCAGTTGGAGTTGGACTCTATTCGCAACATAGAAGTCCTTAACGGATTTACGATTCCTACCTTAGAGGAAGTCCTTGATTTGATTCAGGGCAATGTAATTTTAAACATTGAACTCAAAGGAACTCAAACAGCCCTACTGACAGCTGAGCTTCTTCAGGATTACTTTGTACAAGGGGCATGGACGGCAGATAAAATTTTGATTTCCAGTTTCAACTGGGAAGAATTAAAGTTGTTCTACAATCAAAACACGGAAGTTCCGATTGCGGTATTAACCGAAGATGATCCCTTGGATGCCCTTCCGATTGCAAAGTCTTTGAATGCAGTAGCCATCAATCCAAATTTTAAATCTCTTACGAAAGAGAATCTTTCTAAAATGCAAAAAGAAGGGTTTCAAGTTTTTCCTTGGACGGTAAACCAACCCGAAGATATCGCTTCCTTGATCGAAATGGGAGTTGACGGAATCATTACAGATTTTCCTGAGCGGGTTCCAAAAAAGTAAGTTTTCTCGTTAGTTTAAATAAAGGATGGCGCCATTTAACAGGGTAGCAAAACTCACCCAGGCCAGATAAGGGTAGAGCAATATTGCGGCTTTTTTGTCCACCAATTGAAACCAATAAATCGTTCTTTCGATTAGAATTAATAGCGTAATGATGACCAGTATTCCCAATAGAGGACTGCGTAAGCCAAAAAACACCAAGGACCATAGACCGTTAAAAATGAGCTGAGCACCAAAGTGGTAGAGGGCCGTTTTACCCCAAATGTGTCTTCTGCCGTAATGCCAAACCGAGCCTACCGCCCATCCCATCAGACAGTAAAGGATGGTCCATACAGGAGCGAATAACCAATTCGGGGGAGAAAAAAAAGGTTTTTCTAAGGTGCTGTACCATTCCGGCACAGCCTGTCGGGTAACCAAACTCGAAAGGAATCCCACAGCCAGTGAAATACTTATTCCAACTGCTATGCTGACAAAATAGGAAAGCCTTCTGTTTTTCATACCCGTAAAGCTAAGGGAAATATATTATTTATACGCCACCATTTTATACAGATTGTTTCCGATGCCGTATCTTTGTTTGGTATGGAAGAAACTTCTTTTATTTCCTCATCTGCTCAAGCAGCAGTTCCGTTTCTTACAAAATGGCAAGCTCCTAGTAATATAGCCTTGATTAAATACTGGGGAAAAACAGAACCCCAAATTCCCAAAAATCCTTCCCTGAGTTTTACCCTTTCTTCTAGTGTAACAACTACGGAGGTTGACTTTACTCCAAACCCGTCGGGAGCTTTTCAATTTGAATTTTATTTTGAAGGAAAATTAAAACCTGATTTTCATCCAAAATTGAATTCTTTTTTTGAGCGCATTAGTCCCTTTATCCCCTGGATTCGGGATTATGCTCTTAAGATAAGCAGTCAAAATTCCTTTCCACACTCCAGTGGAATTGCATCCTCTGCTTCTGCTATGGCAGCCCTAAGTTTGTGTTTGATGGATAGGGAACGGAAGTTAGATGCAACCGTTTCGGACGAAACTTTTTTCAAAAAGGCTTCATTTCTTGCCCGTTTAGGATCAGGAAGCGCCGCGAGAAGCATTCAGGGACCGGTCACCCTTTGGGGAAAAAATACGATTCAATCCTCTGCTAGCGATTTGTACGCAACTCCTTTCGGTACAGATTTACACCCCGTGTTTACAAGCTACCAAGACACCATATTGTTAGTGGACAAAGGCAGTAAGCCCGTGTCCAGTTCACAAGGGCATCAACTGATGTACAACCACCCTTTTGCAGAGCAACGGTTCATTCAGGCCACAACTCATTTAACAAATTTAGTTTCCCTGATGAAATCAGGCGATCTAGAGGGGTTTATTCGGATTGTAGAAACAGAAGCACTCTCGTTGCACGCCATGATGATGACTTCGAATCCGTATTTTATACTGATGCAGCCCAATACCCTTGCTATTATCCAAAAAGTATGGGACTTTAGAGCTGCAACAAAAATCCCTTTGTGTTTTACCCTGGACGCGGGAGCAAATGTTCATTTGCTCTATCCAGAGGCCAACAAAGAAGCAATTCGAATCTTTATTGCGTCGGAGTTAGCAGTACATTGTGAGGGAGGGCAATACCTTTTTGATCAAGTTGGGTCGGGTGCAAAAAAAGTGTAACTTTGATCAAGCGATTGGCTAGCCCATTTGCTAAAGAAAGAAAAAGAAAAGAATACATGAGAGGACCTCTGTTTTTTGCGAAAATATTATTGTTCGGAGAATACGGTATCATTAAGGATTCCAGAGGGCTTTCTATCCCGTATAATTTTTACAGGGGAGCATTAAAAATACCGTCTTCTGAAGCGGAATGTGATCAAGATTCCCATCAAAAACTCCTTGATTTTGCGACCTATTTAAAAACATTAGACCCCAAAATAATCGAATTTGATTGGAAAAAATTAGAGCGCGATTTAACTCAAAAAATGTACTTTGACAGCAGTATTCCCCAAGGCTATGGCGTGGGAAGTAGTGGCGCTTTAGTTGCTGCCATTTACGATCAGTACGCCTGCTGTAAAATCACCGTACTTGAAAACCTGACCAAAGAAAAATTGGCTTACCTCAAAAAAGTATTCAGTCTTATGGAATCCTTTTTTCACGGGAGTTCTTCCGGTCTGGATCCACTGAACAGCTACCTGAGTTTACCTATTCTGATCCATTCAAAAGAACACGTCCAAACTACTGGAATCCCTTCACAGCATACGCAAGGAAAAGGGGCCGTTTTTTTGTTGGATAGTGGAAAAACAGGAGAAACAGCACCCATGGTTTCCATGTTTTTAGAAAACATGAAAAAGGAGTCCTTCAGCACCATGATGCGGGAGCAGTTTATCAAAAAATCCGACGCTTGTGTCGAAGATTTTTTAAAGGGAAATATCAGTTCGCTGTTTAAAAATATCAAATCCCTTTCTGCCTTGGTGTTGCAAAATTTTCAACCCATGATTCCTGAAACCTTTCACCAGCTTTGGCAAAAAGGAATCGAAACCAACGACTACTATCTCAAACTTTGTGGTTCGGGTGGAGGAGGATTTATTTTAGGCTTTACTCAAGATTTTGAAAAAGCCCAAAAGTCCTTGAAACAATACCCTCTTGAGGTAGTGTATCATTTCTAAATTCAGAGATGTTTCCTTCGGATAACCGACAGCGTGGTTTACTCAAAATTTTGAGCTTATTTAGTTTGGTTAGAGGGTACAATATTTTTGTACTCGTTTTAGCTCAATACCTTAGTGCTCGTTATATACTGGCGCCACAAATTGCGTGGATGGATTTAGTGTTAAACGTTAAGTTTTTTGCCATCGTTTCGGCCTCGGCATTGACCACCGCTGCGGGGTATATAATCAATAACTTTTACGACGCAGCCAAAGACCAGATCAATCGACCTAAAAAATTCATCTTAGAACATTTGATCTCACAGCAATCTCAGCTCATCTTTTACTTTTTGCTCAACATTGCTGCCTTTATTATAGCCAGTGTGGTTTCCATTAAAGTGGTTTTGTTTTTTCTTTTTTATATGGTCACCATTTGGTTGTACAGCAGTACAGTAAAACGACTTTTTTGGTTGAGTAATGTTTATTCAGCCCTCTTAATGATCCTCCCTTTTTGGGCGATAACACTCTATTTCAAGAACTTTAATTCCGTAATATTTTATCATGCCAGCTATCTTTTTTTGTTGATTTTGGCAAGAGACCTGGTCAAAGATTTGGAAAACTTCAAGGGAGATTGGGTACAACGCTATCAAACCCTTCCGGTAGTTTTTAATCATCGAATCGCGAAATCAATCACCTCAGTTGCTGTACTGTGTACTTTTATCCCAACTTACTTGCTTATTCAGCAGTCTTTAGGGAGTATGCATTATTTTTTCTGGGCCAGTATTCCTTTTTTGAGTTTTGTTTTGATTTTTCTTTGGCGCGCCCAAACGGAAAAGGCGTACATTTGGACGCATAATTTTATTAAACTCTGGATATTCATAGGGGTGTTGAGTATCGCTTTGATTTACCGTTAGTATTCGATTAAAATGAAACCAAAAAAAGTAGTTCCAAAAGGAAAACCCTACTCGCAAAAAAGTAAAGAAAACGAAACCATTAGGTTGAACAAATACCTTTCCAATGCAGGGATATGCTCGCGTAGAGAAGCCGATGAAAACATCAAAATGGGCTTGGTTCAGGTAAACGGTAAAGTAATTACTGAGATGGGCTATCAAGTTGCTGCTACTGATGAGGTCAAATATGACGGTGCGCGAATTCAAAAAAATGCACCCGTTTATCTTTTGCTCAATAAACCCAAGGGATTTGTAGCCACAGCCCAAGGGGGTGTCATCAAAAAATCAGTACAGGAATTGATCCGCACGGCTGCCAAAGGAAAAATACCTCCCCTTGGAGATATGGGAAGACCCATGACCGGCCTTTTATTTTTAACGAACGATGATGCGCTCAGGAAAAAGCTGGGGCAGTCTTCCTCCATCCCCATGATTTACCAAGTAATTTTGGATAAAACCGTGACTGCAGAAATGATGAAGCAACTAAAAAAAGGACAGCTTGTTTTTGGTAAAGAAGCTAAAATTAATGCCATAAGTCATCTGGAGGGAAAGTCCAAAAACGAAGTAGGTATTGAAGTTCATTCCTTGAGTCCTGCTGCTTTGGTTAAACTTTTTGAGGGCGTAGGATTAAAAGTGGTTCAAATGGATCGAGTCACTTACGGAGGAATGACAAAAAAAGACTTACCGAGAGGAAATTGGAGAAAACTCAGTACTAAAGAAGTGGGGTTTTTGAAAATGCTCCCCTAAAGGTCCCTTGACCAACTCCCAAAGAAAAACACCGTAAACGATAAGGTAGGCTGTAATTTGCAGAAAGAGATTTTCTTCAAATCCTTCCGAACCATACGCACTGTAACTCCAAAACACAGTTAGACTCCAGACAAGGGGGAAGGCATAGCCCGTTAAAATCCCTAAAAAGAGGAGGTTGATCAGGTACCATGGATGTACGGTGGTTGCCATAAAGAAATAAGCACTCAATAAAAACAATAGGCTTTCTAGGAGCGATTGCGGACTGCGGTTTGACCTTAAAAAAGCAAAAGCCAGTACCAACCCTCCTACGATATAGGGGGTAATTTCACCCAATTGACGAATGATATTATAGCCTTTGATTTGGTAACCAAGTGCACGAACAATATTGTACAAACTCCCATTAAATTCAAAAGTTGTAAACCACAAACCAACGGTTTCTAAATACCGACTCGGCATGCTCTCATCCCAATAGGGGAACCATAAAAAGGCAGAGCAAACAGCGGTTGAAAGACAAAAGACCATAAATTTTTTCCAGCTTAAATAGTTGTAAAAAAGAGGGATAAAAAGCAAGGGAAGTAATTTGATCGCAATGGCGATACCTATAAAAACACCTCCCAGCACACTTCTTTTTTGAAGGAGATAAAGCAGGCTGATTAATGTAAAGCAACACATCAACCCCTCTCCGTGTAAGTTACCCATTCCTTCCACGATAAGTAAAGGGTTTAAAAAATACCAAGCAATTGTGTTGGGTTCAAGCTGAAGTTGTTTGAGTAAGGAAATACCAACCCCCACCAAAATAAGATCTGCAACAAAATACACACTGCGAATAACCGATACCGCATCCAATAATTGATCTTGATAAAACAAAGCTGCCAATTTGAACAACTGTTGACTCAGAGGGGGGTAGTTAGAAAAGTTTCCTGCACTTAAGGAACCCATTTTTTCAAAGAGTAAACGCGCATCCGGAAACCCTACCCTTTCGATTAAAGTATTCGGGCGATACAGATAGGGGTTGATTCCCAGTTGTTGTACCTGACCGTCCCAAATGAAACGGTAAAAGTCTTGTGACAATTCAGGTAAGTGGAAACTGAAGCACAAGCGTGCAATTATCCCGAGAAGTATGATGCTTCCAAGGGTGCTAAAATTTCTGATCCAAAACCAAAGCAATACAAATAAACTCGAATATACACTCAGTAAAACAAAGGTGTCACTTCGCTTTACTTCATAGGAAAGCATATAAAATCCCATCAGAATAAGGAGGGGAAGTAGTATTCGAAGCGCGGTTCGTACCATTTATCGGATTTGTTTCAATCCAAATATAGAAATACTACTGAATCCAATAAAGAGCAGCAGATGAAAAGGAAAAAGCCAAAATTCACCTAGAGATCGGAATTCAAATGCAGTGTAAAGACCAAACAAAAAATAAAGAGTTAAACCGATTTCTATAAAAGTGTAGATTGAGGTTTTTTGCCCCTGATATTTGTTTTGTTTTAGCCGATCGTCAGCGGTAGTCAGATTAAACTTTGGAGTACGGATAAAGGGACTTTTGATACCTAAATGCCCTTCTATCACAGCCATCGAATTATGAAATGAAAACCCGATGACCAGACAATAAAACAACAAAAATCGCTGGGTGTAGTTTAAAAAGGATCGAATCCCTGAACCGAACAGAGTGCGGTGAACAAACCAATAGCAACCGTAAAAAATAAGCGTACTTAGAATAAACAATCCGCTCCAAGCAAACAGCGGCGTATAGGAGGGAAATGAATTTTTAATAAACAGTATCGGAACGCTCAAAATTGAAACCAGGAGTACATTGAGAAACAGGGTGCTGTTGAGCAGATGAACGCAGGCATTGAATTTAATTTTCCAAGAGAGATTTGGTGTGCTAAGTACCCGCCCGATCATTTTTTGAAAATTTTCTGCCCCTCCTTTATTCCATCTAAATTGCTGAGATCGAATCGCGTCTAAAGTCACCGGAAGTTCGGCTGGGGTGACCACTTCCTCCAAATACACAAATTTCCATCCCTTTAACTGGGCTCTATAGCTCAAGTCCAAATCCTCGGTCAGGGTATCTCCCTCCCAATTTCCAGCATCTAGGATACAGGACTTTCGCCATACACCCGCCGTTCCATTAAAGTTGATGAAATGGTGTTGTTGGTTTCGACCAATTTGTTCCAACAAAAAATGAGCGTCTAAAGCAAAAGCTTGGATGGAAGTCCAGGGGGAATACGTCCGGTTGAGATGCCCCCAACGGGTCTGAACAACTCCAACCTTTGGGTTTTCAAATGGCGGAAGGGTCTGGTAAAGCCAATCCTTTTCGGGTAAAAAATCGGAATCAAAAATGGCAATAAAATCTCCGCTCGCCGATTTTAATCCTTCTTTTAGGGCGCCTGCTTTAAAGCCTTTACGGTTTTCACGGTGGAGATGCTCAATCGGAATTTCTTTTGCTTGATAGTAAGCAACCAGTTTTTTAGTGAGATCCATAGACTCGTCCGTAGAGTCGTCCAACACCTGAATTTGTAATTTGTCTTTTGGATAATCCAATGCCGTAATACATTCTAACAAACGTTCCACCACATAAAGTTCATTGTAAAGAGGAAGTTGAACGGTTACTTTGGGCCAGTCCACTTTTGGCTGTGTTTTATTTAATGATTTTTTCTGTTTTTGATACCTCAGAAAATAACGCAACATATTCAATTGAGTCAAGCTGTAAATTAAAATCAAGACCAAACTTATCCCGTACACGGTGAGTGTTAAATGGATCAAAAACTCTGAAAGAGGGCTTACGGTCATTTCCATCCTGAAAAATAAAAACTTCCAATCCATCCCATGATTTTATACCCTGCCATAAGGGTTCCTTTGACCGTACCCGACACTTTTGACTTTCCAATGCGGTTGCGGTATCGCACTGGTATTTCGAGGTAAGGAATTTTTCTTCTCAATATTTTGAGTTGCATTTCAACGGTCCATCCGTAAGTTTTGTCTTGCATCTCCAAGCTTTGTAAGGTCTTCCATCGTATGGCTCGAAAAGGGCCCAAATCGGTAAAACGGCTACCGTACAGCCATCGCATTAAAAAGCAGGCGAGCCCATTGCCAAATTGTTGTTGAGGGGTTAAAGCTCCTTTTTCTCGGAGTGCTTTTACTCGGGCTCCTAAGACAAACTCAACTTCTCCAGAATCTAAAGGAGCGACAAGTTGATCCAATTCTTCGGGAAAATCAGCATAATCTCCGTCAAGAAAGACCACCCCTTCGGGCGGCTTTTTTTCTAAATATTCCATTCCTTTCAGACAGGCATAGCCGTAGCCTTTTCGTGCTTCGAAGAGTACCGTAGCTCCATGGGCTTCTGCAATTGCTGCCGTTTGATCTGTTGAGCCGTTGTCAATCACAACCACCTCTGTTACACGAGTAGGGAGTGCTTTTAACACATGAGCGATAGAGGGTGCTTCATTGAATGCAGGAATAAGAACTGCGATCGTATTCATTGGGGTAAAGATACTGAAACCGGAGCGAGTACAAGGGGTTTAAGGGCCAACTTCCATTGAATTCCCCAAAGGATAGGGGGTATTTTTTATTCGGGTATTTACGCTGCCGTTTTCTAATTTGAGTACTCCTCTTGGACATACAGCTGCGCAAATACCACAGCCCACACAAGAGGAACGAACTATGTTTTCTCCGCGTTGTGCATAAGCTCTGACGTCAATTCCCATTTCACAGTAAGTAGAACAATTTCCACAAGAAATACATTGTCCCCCATTGGTACTGATGCGAAAGCGAGAGAACAAGCGCTGTTGTAATCCCAAAATGGCTGCCATTGGACACCCAAAACGGCACCACACCCGACTTCCTAAGAAGGGATAAAATCCTACGCCTAACACACCGGAAAACGCAGCGCCAATTCCAAAACCATACCATTTTTGAAAGCTGTAACTGTTTAGAAAAAGGATGTTGTTTTGACCAGAAAATCCTTGTATACAGAGGCTTAGAACTAAAATACTTCCCAAACTGATCAGGGTGTATTTGGCATCTTTTTCCAGTCCATTTTTTTTCCAAAAGAATAAGGTAAGCAGGAGTAGCATTAAAAAAACCACGACTCCGGTAATAAATTGCGTTCGGCTGACAGGACTCAACTCAGGATTTTGAGTGATAAAAGACCAAACAGCTGCTATGGTGGTTACCGTTACAAAAACAAGAACCGCGTGAATCATCCAGCGCTCTAGTTTCCAAACACTCAATTTTTTACTCGATAATTGACGAAAGGGATCGCCCGCAGTTTCTGCTAATCCTCCACATCCACAAACCCATGAGCAGTACCAACGTTTGCCATAAAAATAGGTCAATAGGGGAGAACCTATAAAGATCATCGCCAAACCAAACACTAAAAAAAACAGTCCCAAATTTCCTCCCGTCAGCAGATTGGTCAGGTGCCATTCGTCGAGGAAATAATAGTTCAACGGCCACATATTTTTAAGGTCTTTCGCAAAGTAAGGTGTTTCAGGATTGAGTTTTGCCAAAATTTCAGGAATTAAAAATGCAAAGCACAATTGAAAAAAGATCACGGATAGGGTTCGAAAGATTTGGTAACGATTGCCCCAATACTTCCAAATAAATTTGATCCCAAACAGTATGATGGCAAAAGTGTAAAGTGTTCCGTAGAGAAACCATTGAGTTGCGGGTTGACCATTTAAGGCGTAACTCAGCGGGTCGAATAGAGCAACCAAACCCGTACTTGCTCCTTGTGCATGATATCCCAATACCTCTGGAAACCAATAAATGGCTATATAAAAAGCCGTTAGCCCCATGCCGAGTATCCAGCCCGACATCCCTCTGGTGCTAAGGGAATTAAACCATACGCCATTATTTTTGATGCCCGGAAGTTGATCCCCGTAGATGAGCTTAAAATAAATCAAACCGCCCAACGTCATCAGAATAAAACTGAGACTCAACCAGAATAATTTGTTGGAGTAGGGGATAAATAGTGCTGAAACTAACACCATTAGCCCCAATAGGCCTATGCCCATACTGCTTTGTTTGTTTAAGAGATACCTCATATTTTTTTAGTCTGTTAAGGCAAAGGAGGGTTGTTTCAATTCCCATTCACTCTGTATTTCGGTAAGATAATTTGGGCTAAACTCCGGATCAAAAAAGGCCTTTCCTAATTCTTTAATCACTTGATTTACATTCGTTGGTTTTTGAAGCCAGCGGTCAAAAATGTCGTGTCTAAGACGGATTCCAAGACTCACAACACCCATAAATTGCTTTGTTTTTGGGTCGAAACTCAGTCGTAACGTACAGTTTTTATTGGGGTGTTGCCAGTAGCATTGTACTTCTGTTTCTGGATCAGGATTAGGACTTACTTGACCATAGGTCTGGTATTCGATGTCAAAAAACTTTGCCGAATTGAACCAAGGTCCGGGTTGATAGGCTGTTTTTGTACCAGTCAAGGTTTGGGCAAGCGTTTCTCCCATGATGCGTCCCGTGTACCAAACCGCCTCTATGGCTTTTCGCCCCGCTAAGGGTTCGAGTTGTTCAGCACAGTCGCCTATGGCGTAGATATGGGGAAGGTTGGTTTCTAAAAACCGATTGACGGAAATCCCTTTGCCTGTTGCCAAACCGCTTCCTTTTAAAAAGTCAATATTGGGGGAGACACCCACAGCCACCCCTACCCATTCCGAAGGAAGGCTAGTTGCTTTGTTGGTAAGCACTTGGGCTAGATTGCCTGTTGCGTCTGCTTCAAAAGATTTTACTTCCGTTGCGAGGTGCAATTCAATTCCATGTGCTCTGATGTGGCGGTTGATCAGTTCGGATTCTTCCTTTGGAAGTACCGTGTTCCAAAAGCTGGATTCTCGCACTAAAAAATGAACTTTTTTTCCTCTGCTGTGAAGCATTTCTGCAAGCTCAATACCGATCAATCCACCACCCACCACCGTGGCGGTTTGAATATTGGCTGTTCGAGCTTCGAGTTGTTCGAGATCTTTTTTATGATAAAAGCCTTGAACCCCATCGAGTTCTTGACCGGGTAGAATAAGTCTGTTGGGGATAGAGCCACAGGCTAGCACCAAGGTTTCGTAGGAGAGGCTCGTTCCGTCCTCAAAATGCAACCGCTGTTCTTGAGGCTCTATTCGATCCACTCTTTTTTGTACAAGTGCTATATTGTTTTGTTCCCAAAAGGTGTGTTCGTAGGGTTGGGTATGTTCAAATTTCAGCTGTCCCATATAGACGTAAATGAGGGCTGTACGCGAAAAAAAATAAGGATTTTCTTCAGAGACGATACAGATGGGCAGCGTACTTTTTTTTCTTATATGACGCGCGGTAGTGACTCCGGAAATCCCGTTGCCTAAAATAACTATGCCGCTATGGTTCCCCTTTTTACCCACAACACTAAGGTAGTTATTTTTGACTCAAAAAATATTATTTGTACCTTTAGAATAGAAAATTTAACCCCATGAAAAGGACCTTACCTACGATCCCTTTTTTCCATACTATTTTTAACTGATGACAGCTAGTCCAAATTCCCAATGGGTTACCGTTAGTGGATTTTTAAAAACTTCAGTTCCTAATGCTTGGCAGCTGTTAACCGATCCTCAACTCACCGAACGGTATATGTACAATTGTCAACTGCATTCGGATTGGAAGGTTGGGAGCACGGCTGTGTGGAAAGCTCAAGAGGAAAATGGAAACTGGGTTCCACATGTCAAGGCACAAGTACTCGTTTACGAACCCTGTCGGCACTTGGCTTTTACTATTTTTCATGAGGCCACTGACCAACGCCCTGAAATTCAATCTGAATTGCATTTTTTACTGGAACCCAAAGGCGATGGAATAAACCTCACCATCAAGCAAGGTGATTTTGGTCGACTGGAGTTGGGCAATGTGCTCTACAAACAATGCCAACAGGGCTGGGACTATGTGATGCCTCAACTGTTGGATACAGCTAAAGCGGTCTTCGATAAACCAACCTAATTTTTAAATTACCCTAAAACCCAAATTTTAACCCCAAATTTTACCCTTATGATTTACGTACTCTATGTTATTTTTTTTATTTGTTGTTTCTTGATTTTCAATCGAATTTTGAAGGAGTTTTACGACGGCTTCGATTGGTTTTCGGGAGCACTTTACATCATGATTTTTTTAATCTCTTGTGCCTTGCTCTGGATTTTTATTTTTGGAATTTACTATTGGAGTATAGGGGAGCTTGTTTAGCGAACAAATCTAAGGTAGTAACGATACAGAAAATTAGGTCCTGCTCCCAACCAATGGCTTAGATGGATCATTCCGAAATGAAACAGCAATCGTGTCACTCCGTTGTGGTAAAACCGCCTTGAGGAGGTAAGGATGTCGGCTGGCAATACTTTAAAATTGCCCAACGTATAGAGTTTTTTGATCAGATTCAGGTCTTCACAAACGGTGTATCGGCAGTCGTATCCATGGAAGCGGTCAAAGTCTTTTTTGGAAAGAAAAAGAGATTGATCTCCCCCTCGACACAGCAAGTGGTTCCATTTGCTCCCCGCAGCAGCTCTTCGCAGCAACCAATTGGCTCTATTGAATTTTAGTCGAAAGCAACCCGATCGCGCACCCGAGTGTATCGCCTCGCTTATTATACGATCAAAATTATTAGGTAAGCGACTGTCGATGTGAAGAAAGTATAACCATTTTTGGGTAGCGTGCTGGGCACCAAAGTTCATCTGCTGCGCCCGACCTGTAATGGTCTGATAACTGTTTTTTTCCCAATGGGTCTGGAGCCATTCCCAACTCCCATCTGAACTGCCTCCATCAATCATCAGTACTTCATGCGGTTGACTCCACTGCTGCTGCAGCGATTCCATAAAATCAGGCAACAGTCTGATTTCATTGAGGACGGGTACAATTAGACTAAGCTCAATGGGTTTGGTTAAGGCTCCAGTCATAGGATAGATAGTCAATTTTTGGCCGATCCAAAACCAAATCGCTGTACTGAGCAATAAACTCCAATCGTTCCGATTTGGAGCCAAAGTCATTACCAAACCATAAAAAGATACGGGATAATTGAAGGTGGTTTGGGCTGAGTTTATTTTTGGTGGGATCCGATAAAAAATCTTGTGTAGCCTCCGTCAATTGCTTGTCCAATTGTTTTTCTTGATAGGCTTCATTGCGAAGTTTTGGACAGGAAGCCGACGCGCAATTAATCGCAAAATGGATGCGGGCTTCGTCCATTTTTCTTAAAATTTCATGTTCAATTTCACCTAAAGTATAGGTTTGGTTGTTTACCGTAATACAATCTCGATCCCAGGGGTTGTCCAAGTCTTTGATGCTTTCTAGAGGATAATTTTCGAGGATTAATTGTACGGTTAAAGCATTGTATGCATTGATCCAATAAGCGAGTTTTGCTTCTTTACTTGCCCCTTCCAATGGGGGTATTTTTTCGAGCGTATGGATATAGGCATCCAACTGATTTTTTTCACTGAGCCAGTTTTTATAATCCACTTGCCCTTGAGCATCTACATACTGACTCAGCATTTGATTCCAACGGCTGTGTTTGTTTTTTTGGGCGTTTAGACCCAGTGAACAACTGATAAAAAGGAAAAGGTATAAGGATTTCATGGGGTAAAAATAACACGTTAGCAACAGCCTCCACCGTCGTAATGATAGGTTGAAGGGGAAATAAAAATATCGTCTCGGTTCAGGTTTTGAAGTGCAGCAGCTGTTTTATCGCAAACCGATAGGGGTTGATTTTGCAACAGTACATGCCCTTTTTTGTCGTCAAAAAAATCAGCTGTTCCATAATAAATGGCTGCTTTACCCGTAAAAATACAAGCGCCGTCCTCAGGCATGGGATCTTTAATTGCACAAACTTCTATACTTTCGATGTATAAATTTTCCTCCGTAGGATAGTGGGTGGTGTCTAAAATACGATACGGACGTTTGGCACGTATTTCTAGTGTTCCAAAACCTACCGCGGTCAACATATTGAGATAGTCTTGTAACGGAATGGAGCCCGACAAACACAAGGCACGTAATTTTTCGTCATTTCTCAGGGTGTCGTTCATGGGCTGTTCACAAATGGGATCACTCATTACGAGCCTGCCGTGCGGTTTGAGCACCCGATACATTTCTTGTAACGCCTGCCTTAATTCGTCTTGTTTAAAGATATTGAAGAGGCAATTTTGAGCAGCGACATCCACACTGTTGTCCTCGATTGGGAGGTCGAGAGCGTCTCCTTTTTTGAGTTGTACATACGCTTTATTAAACCAGTCGTTTTGACGTTCGGCTTCTGTAAAATTTTCTTGACAGGCTTGGAGCATTTCCTCAACCACATCCACTCCTATAACGCCATTTTTTTGGCGTGAAAAATAGCTCATTTGTAAGAGTTCCATACCGCCTCCTACACCGACATAAAGAATTTTCGGATTGTTGACCAAATCTCTGGGATGAACAGTGCTTCCGCAGCCGTAATTCATTTCCTGCATCCGTTTGGGAATCGTCAAGCCTGGAAATTGCCAGACAGGCGTGGTAGTACAGCAAAGCCCTACCGCTGGGGAGAGGGCAGCATCTTTGTAGACTGATTTGGTAGTTTCAAGATAGCTCATTTTTGATTTTTTTTTAAGGTAAAGAAATTAGCCCTCGCCTACTAAGCCTTTAACAATTTTTATCAATTGTTGTTCTCCCTTTTTTGCCATTGCCAAAATATCGGGGATGTCGATGGGGTGCAAATCCTCGGGGTCGCATCGATCTGTTAATACGGAAAAGGCAATGATTTCAAGCCCCAGTTGTTTGCCGACTATCACTTCGGGTACGGTTGACATCCCTACGGCATCGGCTCCGATAATTTTAAGGTAGCGGTATTCCGCAGCGGTTTCTAATTGAGGACCCACGACGGCGGCATACACTCCTTGATGTAGCTTGAGGTTGTGCTTTTTGGCAAGTTTTAGCGCTCGGGATCGAAGGGATTTGGAGTATGGTTGGCTGAGGTCAACAAAAAGCTCCCCTAGGGTTTCCATCCCTTTTAGGGCTAAAGGTGATCCTCCTTGTAGGTTGAGGTGATCGGTGAGCAGCATCACCTCTCCTTTATTAAAATTTAGGTTGATGGCTCCTGCTGCATTGCTTATGATCAATCGTTTTCCCCCTAATGCCGCAAACACACGAACCCAATAGGTAATTTCAAAAAAGTCGTATCCCTCATACAAGTGAAAACGACCTTGAAAGGCCAAAACTAGTTTACCCTCAAGTTTTCCATAAAGCAAACGCCCTTTTTGATAGGCTTGGTTAGCGCTTGTAAAATGGGGAATGTCTGGATAGGGAATCTCCTGAAGAATTTCTATTTCATTGGCTAATCCATCCAATCCGGTACCCAATACCACAGCCCATTCTACAGCAGCTATCCCTTTATTTCTTAAAAAGCGGGCACTGTTTTCAATTTTTTCTTTCATCAAAATATGCATTCATACGATCCAATAATTCGGGATAAAGACTTAGATCCTTATAAAAATCAATATCCGATTTTTCCTCCAAAAGCGCAATCGGTTTGTCCTCTAAATCGTTAAGCGTATCGTGTAATACGTTTGGCCCACCCCACTGTTTATTTAAAAAGACCTTAGGATAAAATTTTTTTAGCCCTAACAAATAATAGCCTCCATCTTTAGCAGGACCCAGTACTACATCTGCTCGGTCTAGGGCGTGAAGTGCATCGTTTAACGTAGCTTGGTCTAGGTCCCAAAGGTCGGTACCAAGCGCGATTATTTTTGAATGGCCTTGAGCAAAACCCCACTGAAATGCAGCAGACATCCGTTCGCCCAAATCGGCTCCACTTTGGGGTATTTTTTTTAAAGTTTTAAAATAACAGTCGAAGTCTTCAGGCGCCCCCCCTGTATAAAAAAGTACCGACTTGAGCCTAGATTGTTGTATGATGCGTTCTGTTTTGGCCACTAGTTGCCGGTACACCCAAAGTGTTTTTTCGTTTCCAAGGTCGGCTGCCAGCCGACTTTTTACCTTTCCTAAAAGGGGTGCTTTTGCAAATACAATGAGTAAGGGTTCCAATTCAACACAAGTTTGATTTTGAATTTACGGTTTATTTTACATGTGTTCGATTTCTTTTTAGTAAAAACATCAATCATTTCTTGTTCTTTAGGGTTTAGGGCTTACTTCTTTTCCAATTCCTTAATACACGCTTCCAGCGTTTCGATTTTTTGGGTAAGTTCTTTGACCGCATTGACTAAAGTCCACATTACCTCTGATCCGTTAAATTGTTTTTTGTATGAAATGCCGCTGTTGTTGCTGTCATCAAATTCTGAAACGGTATTGGGTAGTACGTGCTCCATTTCCTGTGCAATGATCCCTACATAGTCGTTTTCTGTATCCTTATAGCCCGAAAGTTCATTGTATTTATACCAAACCGGATTTATTTGCTTGATTTCATTTAACCCTCTAGTATAGGGTCGGATGTCTTTTTTTACTCTACGATCCGAAAAGGTAGCCCAAAATCCACCCCCCAGTTTTTGAAGCTTCACCTCCTACAGTAAGAAGTTGATCTGGGAAACTCGTTCCGATACCTACTCTACCGTTACTCAGCAAAGTCATAACAGTAACATTCTCGAGGCGTACATGTGACAAATTAAAATCAATAAGTCTCGAAATAATAATAATAGATTTTATAAAAAAATCAAAATAAAATTGACATTTGGTTTTTAATAGAAAGGGAAATAAGGGTTGCTAACAAGATTAACATAATTTCGTTTCGGGGATTCAAACATTTTTCTAAACTTTAAAAAAATAAATGAGATGAATATACCGTATTACCAAAGCCAAGATTTAAAAAAGTTTAAAAATATCAGCGACTGGTCGCCCGAGTTGGGCGAAAAGTTTTTTGAATACTACGCCAGTGTTTTTGAAGAAAGTGCCTTAACCGCCCGAGAAAAATCACTCATTGCCTTGGCGGTTGCACACACAGTTCAATGTCCTTATTGTATAGATGCCTATACCCAAGATGGCTTAGAACGCGGAATAGACAAACAAGAAATGATGGAGGCCGTTCATGTTGCTGCGGCCATACGCGGTGGCGCCTCATTGGTACACGGAGTTCAAATGATGGAAGTCTACCAAAAGCGCAGTATGTAATGGCTACCAAATCCCTCAAAGGTCGTGTACATGCTCTTGCGGAGAGTAGCAAACAATTGGCGTTTTTAAACAATGGAATTTTTGCTCCTGGAGGCTTACCTACTTTCAAAGAAAAATTGGAAACTGTTCCTGCCGATGCCTTAAGACCGAAAAAGTTGGAAATCTTACAAATGAACTTGGGCTATATGTGTAATCAGGTATGTGCACATTGTCACGTAGATGCTGGTCCCGATCGTAAAGAAATGATGTCGAGGGAAACCTTAAGCTACTGTTTGCAAATTCTAAAGCAGACCCCAGTCACCACCCTAGACCTTACGGGAGGAGCTCCAGAAATGCATCCCGATTTTCGATGGTTTGTAGCAGAAGCAGCCAGAATAGGGGTGGAAGATTTTATCGTTCGGTCCAATCTGACCATACTCAGAGCAAATAAAAAGTACTACGATCTCCCTCATTTTTTTAAAAAGCACGGCATACATGTCGTTTCATCACTCCCTTTTTACAAAAAGGAAAAAACCGACCGCCAACGGGGGGAAGGTGTTTTTTCTCAGTCCATCCAAGCCCTTCAGGCTCTGAATGAAGTGGGGTATGGGCAGCAGGGCAGTAAGCTACAGTTGGATTTGGTGTACAATCCCTCCGGGGCTTTTATACCTGCCAATCAACAGGCCTTAGAACATGATTTTAAAAAAGCCTTAAAAAAAGACTTTGACATTGATTTCCATCGGCTCTTTACCATTACCAATTTGCCGATCAGCCGATTTTTAGAATACCTGATTGCCTCCGAAAATTACGAAGACTATATGCATCGATTGGTCGAGGCGTTTAATCCCGCAGCTGTCGACAATGTCATGTGTACGAATACCCTTTCCGTGGGATGGGACGGGAGCCTCTACGACTGTGATTTTAACCAAATGCTCGACCTAAAAGTTGCCAGCCCTGTTCAACATATTAAGGACTTTGATTTAGCCCAATTGCAAGCTCGGGAGATCTGTATTTCTCAACATTGCTACGGCTGTACAGCAGGAGCAGGAAGCAGCTGTCAAGGGTCTGTGCTCTAACTCCTACTTTCTAATGGAGCGAATAAACTCAGGAATCCGCTCAACGCCTTCGTTTTCTAAGAACTTGATAAACGCCGATCCGATGATCGCTCCTTGGGTTTCTCGAGTGGCCGCTTCATAGGTATCTGCATTGCTGATGCCAAATCCTACCACGGTTGGGGTTTGTAATTCCATTTTTTTGATCCGTTCAAAGTAGGCTGTTTGTTCGTTTCCAAAGGTGTTTTTTGCTCCGGTAACACTTGCACTACTCACTATATAGATGAAACCGTTGGAAACTTGATCAATATACCGAATACGTTCCTCTGAGGTCTGAGGAGTAATTAAAAACATATTGTACAAACCGTATTGTTCAAACAAGGCTTTGTAGGATTCGTGATAAACAGCTACAGGCAAATCAGGAATGATCAACCCATCAATTCCTACTTCCGCACAGCGTTGACAAAACTTTTCTATTCCAAATTGCATCATGGGATTGAAATAGCCCATTACAATAAGTGGAAGGTCAATGTGTTCTCGTATTCCTTTTAATTGTTCAAAAAGTTTTTCGGTAGTCATCCCATTGCGCAAGGCTAGGGTTGAACTTTCTTGTATGGTGGGTCCATCCGCTAATGGATCAGAAAAAGGCAAGCCAATTTCGACCATATCCACTCCTGAGGCTTGGAGCTGTTTCAGTATGGGAACTGTATCCTCCAATGCAGGATGTCCAGCAGAAAAATAGATGGACAACAGTTTTTTATCTTCCTTAAATTTTTGATCAATGCGATTCATTACAGTTTAAAATAATCTATATAGGTGTCCAAGTCTTTATCCCCCCGACCTGAACAGTTAAACACAATAATTTCTTCAGGACCAAATTTACGCACATCAAGTGCGGCAAAAGCATGAGCAGTTTCGATGGCCGGTATGATACCTTCCATCTGGGATAGGGTTAAGCCCCAGTCCATGGCTTCTTGATCAGGAATGGATATAAATTCGGCTCGTTTGGTACGAAACAAATGAGCATGCATAGGTCCCACACCGGGATAGTCCAGCCCGGCTGAGATGGAGTAGGGTTCTGTGATTTGTCCGTCTGGAGTTTGCATCAGTAAGGTTTTACTTCCATGGATGATGCCTTCCTTGCCCAGGGCAGAAGTTGCGGCACTTTCTCCAGAATCGATTCCTTTTCCAGCGGCCTCTACGGCAATGATGTTGACCCGTTCGTCATTGAGGTAATGGTAGTACAAGCCTGCGGCATTGCTACCTCCCCCTACGCAGGCAATGACGTAATCAGGATAATCTCGACCTTCAGCCTCTTGCAGTTGCCATTGGGTCTCCTTGCTGATGACTGCCTGAAAACGAGCCACCATGTCCGGATAAGGATGGGGTCCAACTACCGAACCAATAATGTAGTGGGTGTCTACAGGATTGTTGATCCAATCGCGTATGGCTTCATTGGTCGCATCTTTTAAGGTTTTACTGCCCGACTGTGCGGGTCGTACCTCAGCGCCCAACATTTTCATGCGGGCTACATTGGGAGCTTGACGCTTGATATCTAACGCCCCCATATAAACGATGCATTCTATTCCCATTAATGCACAAACCGTGGCTGTCGCTACACCGTGTTGGCCCGCACCTGTTTCCGCAATAATGCGTTTTTTTCCTAAACGCTTGGCTAGTAAAATTTGCCCTATAGTATTGTTTACTTTATGTGCCCCCGTATGGCATAAATCTTCTCGTTTGAGGTAGATTTTGGTATGGTACTTTTCGGATAAGCGTTTGGCAAAATACAAAGGGGTAGGACGGCCTACATAGACCTTAAGGAGTTCGTCAAATTCTTTTTGAAAACTGGGGTCAGCTGTTATGCTGAGGTAGTTTTGTCTTAATTCTTCTACATTGGGATATAGCATTTCAGGGATAAAGGCGCCGCCAAAATCACCGTAATATCCTTTTTCATCTACATTATAGTTCATCTAATTCGTTTTTAAATGGTGTGATAAGGTCAATATTTTTCAATCCCGGAGAACGCTCAAATTTACTATTTACATCAATAGCAAATAGAGGTAAATTGGTATTTCTTAATTCCTTTATTTTTTTAAGCTCGTTGGGGCCAATCCCCCCACTTAAAAAGAAGGGTTTTTGAGAAGGGTAGGCGTTGAGTAAGGTCCAGTCAAATTGGTAGCCATTGCCTCCGGGTAGGGTCCCTTTGGTATCGAATAAAAAATAATCGGTGCAGTCTTCATAAGGAGCCAGGATCTTAAAATCAAATTCATCTTTGACCGAAAAAGCTTTGATGACTTCTACTCCAAATGCTTTGACCAATGCACATATCCTTGGAGTTTCTTTACCGTGAAGTTGAACCGCTTGCAGCTCATGCGCATGGATCATGGATTGTATATAGTCTACTGTAGCATCGACAAATACCCCCGTTTTTGTAATTTCTTGGGGCAGTGAGGGGGTGGGTTTATCGACATAGCGACTGGAGGGCGCCCAAAAAATAAAACCCATATAGTCGGGGGTTAAGGCTGATAAAGCCGCTATATTTTCATGCTCTCGCATGCCGCACACTTTTAGTCTCATCGTTCTAACTGTTTGATGAATTCACGAGCTGCCGTTCCTGGATCTTCCGTCTTCATAAAGTTTTCTCCTACTAAAAATCCGCGGTAGCCAAACTCTTGTAATTCTTCAATGGCCGCCACATCGGAGATACCACTTTCAGAAACCTTTACAAATTCATCAGGAATGGATTCTGCTAAGGATTTGCTGGTTTCGAGAGACACTTCAAAGGTCTTGAGGTTGCGGTTGTTGACCCCTAATAAATCTAGGGTGGGCATCAGTGATTTTTCCAATTCTGCTTGGTTGTGAACTTCTACCAGTACCTCCATATCGAGTTGTTGGGCCAGAGTGGAAAAATGTTGTATTTCCTTTCTGCTCAGTACAGCAGCAATCAATAAAATCAGATCGGCGCCATGCGCTTTAGCCTCAATGAGTTGGTATTCATCTACAATAAATTCCTTCCGCAGCAGGGGGAGATCGGTTACCGCACGTGCCAAAGTAAGATCGGTTAAGGAGCCGCCGAAATACTTTCCATCGGTGAGCACCGACATTCCGCATACCCCAGCACTTTCATACCCCTGCGCAACCGTACTTACGGAAAGGCTGTTGTTGATGTTTTGTCTTGAAGGTGAGCGCCTTTTATGCTCGGCAATAATTCCAGAGGTACTGGTTCGCAGGCGGGAGCTTAATGAATTCGCCTTTTGATCAAAAAGAGGAGAGGCTTCCCAGTAGGCGGACGGAAATAAAGACTTTCTTTGGGCTACTTCAATTTTTTTATCGGCTATGATACGATCTAAAATACTCATGATTGACTAAGTTTTTGCAGCGTTTGAAATGCTTTAAGAGCGCTTCCAGATTCTAATGAAAGTTTTGCTTCTTCAAAACCTTCGATAGGGGAAAGGTCTTTAGCAGTTGCTATTGCCATTCCTGCATTGGCACAGACCACATTTTGTTGGGCTTGGGTTCCTTGGTTGTTTAAAATAGCGGTAAAAATTGCCGCAGAAGAATCCACGGTTTCTCCACCGGCTATGGCAGAGGCTTGAAGGGGTACTACCCCAAAATCTTGAGGAGTCAAAATACGTTCACCTTTATTACTAAAGGCTTTGGTGGCTCCTGTTAGCGAAATTTCATCGTACCCGTCTAAGGTATATAACACGGTAAATTGACTGGAAGTATTTTGAAAGAGGTAGTAATAAAGTCGTGCCAATTCCAAGTTGAATACCCCTGTCAATTGGTATTTTGGAGCCGCTGGATTGACTAAGGGCCCCAGCATATTAAAAAAGGTCTTTACTCCCAGTTCTCTTCGAATGGGAGCAACATTTTTCATGGCAGGGTGAAATAGGGGGGCGTGTAAAATACAGATCCCCGCTTGCTCCATACAGCGTTTTAAAAAGTCAGCCTCATGTGTGAAGCGAATGCCAAGGGCTTCCAGTACATTACTCGAGCCGCAACCTGAAGACACTCCATAGTTACCATGCTTGGTTACTTTAACTCCTGCACCTGCGGTAACAAAGGCAGAAAGGGTAGAAATGTTGAAGGTATTTTTTTCATCGCCACCCGTTCCGCATAAATCAATGGCTTCAAATTCGCTGAGGTCCACAGGGATACACAGTTCTAACAAGGCCGCACGAAATCCTTCCAATTCTTCCAAGCTAATGCTACGCATCATAAATACGGTTAAAAAGGCAGCGATTTGTGAAGGATTGTACTTACCGTCGGCAATATTGATGATGACCTGACGTGCTTGTTGACGTGTCAGTTGTTCGTGCTGAATGAGTTGATTGAGAATTGCTTTCATAAACTGCTGTTGATCCAGTTGGCTAAAATAGTTTTTCCGTGGGGGGTCAATACGGATTCAGGATGGTATTGAACCGCACGGACGTCATAGGTTTTGTGTCTTAAAGACATCAACTGTCCGTCCTCATCTATTGAGGTGGCTTCCAAGCATTCCGGCAAAGGCCTAGCAACTACCCAGGAATGGTAACGCCCAACCTCAAAGTCTTGAGGAAGTCCTTTAAAGAGGAGGTCTTCTTGAATTACTTTAATCGGAGTGGCAATGCCGTGGTATACTTTATCTAAATTGATAAGCGAGCCTCCGAAAACTTCTCCAATAGCTTGTTGTCCTAGACAGATGCCTAATATTTTTTTGGTGGGGGCATAGCGGGCTATTGCCGCTTTGAGGAGGCCTGATTCGTCTGGGATTCCGGGTCCGGGGGACAGCAGAATTAACGGGTATGCCTCCAGTTCATCCAATTCAAATTGGTCGTTTCGCTTTACCGTAACCTCACAATTCAGTTCTTCTAAATAGTGGACTAGATTGTAGGTAAACGAATCGTAATTATCGATAACAAATACTTTTTTCATGGGTACTAAACTTTCTCGGCTAGGCTTAAGGCCTTATCTAAGGCGCCTAATTTATTGTAAACTTCTTGTAATTCATTTTCTGGAACGGAATCTGCTACGATGCCCGCACCTGCCTGATAGTGCAATTGATTGTGCTGGCTTAAAAACGAACGGATGATGATGGCATGATTGAAATTTCCCTCAAAATCAAGGTAGCCAATCGCTCCCCCGTAAAAATTTCGCTTGGTTTTTTCGTAGCGGTCAATCAGTTGAAGGGCTTTGTGCTTGGGAGCCCCACTAAGTGTCCCTGCAGGAAAGGTATCGGCTACCACCCGAAAGGTTTTGGCGGCAGTTTTCATCTTACAACTCACCTTGGAAACCAAGTGTATCACGTGGGAATAAAACTGGATTTCTCTGTTTTTTTCTACTACTACAGCCGAACCGTTTCTACTTAAATCATTACGTGCCAGATCAACCAACATCACATGTTCACTGTTTTCCTTTGGATCCTTGGAAAGTTCTAAAGCCGCGGCCGCATCCTCCTCATCATTTCCAGTTCGTTTAAACGTACCTGCGATGGGATGAATTTCGGCCTTGCCGTCCTGCACTACCAACTGAGCCTCAGGCGAACTGCCAAATATTTTAAAATCACCGTAGTCAAAATAAAATAGGTAAGGAGAAGGATTGATAGAGCGCAGGGTGCGGTAAACGTTGAAGTCGTCTCCTTGAAAGCCTTGACTAAACCTTCTGGACAATACCAATTGAAAAACATCACCACGATAGCAGTGTTGTTTGCCTTGGGCTACAAATTCTAAAAATTCTGCATCGGTGAGGTTGGAACTTTTCGCTCCCTTTTTTACAAAACTAAATTTACTTTGCTGCTTCCCGTTGATGAGTTGTTCTAGTTTTTCTAGATTGTGTTTTCCGTCGATACTATGGGAAAATAGATGGGCTTCGTGATTGAACAAGCTGATGGCGATGATGTTCTGATACACGGCATAATAAATATCTGGAATGGCTTGTCCCTTTTTCTCCTTGTTTAATTCAATTTGTTCAAAATACTCCACGGCATCGTGGGCAATATATCCAAAGATTCCATTGCTGATAAATTTAAATGGAAAACGCTTCGTTTTAAATTGTTGTGAAAACGTGTGGATTTTTTCGGGGATATCCGTCTCTTGGGTTACCTCAATACAGGTTGAGCTTCCGTCGGGATAGTGGGTAGTTAATTTGCCGTTTTGTAAGGATATGCTGGCAATGGGATTGCAGCAGATGTAAGAAAAATCATTGTTATTGGCATGGTAATCACTGCTTTCAAGTAATAAGCTGTGCGGAAAGACATCCCTTATTTTTAGGTAGACACTAACCGGGGTAAGGGTGTCAGCCAGTATTTTTTTATGTTCAGATTGAAGAGAATATGACTTCATTTTAGCTCAATTAAAAAAGGCTTGTCGTGATGACAAGCCTTAAAATTATATACGGTTTGGTTCCACGATTTCATTGCTGAAATGCGTTCCACCATTCGTTTAAAAAAATTATTGTTCGGTTCATTAAATCAAATATAGTACAATTCGTTATTTACCCCAAATCCCCGAACAATAATTATTATTTTTTTTGTTGTTGTTCTTTCCAACCTTAAAACTTTAAGTTTACAGCAAGCTCAAAATCGTCATAGATCATTTTATCCCCAAGATTTTCGAAAAAACTTGCAGAGCGAAAACGGATGTCGTATTTCGAACGGTCAACAATTAGTTTTGTCATGGCGGTATTTCCTTCCACATGCATTTCAAAATTTACGGGATGTGTAATGCCCTTAATGGTTAAGGCACCCGTCATTTGGTAATGATTTTTCATTTTCATTTCACTATCCGTAATCAATAAAGACGCTTTAGGAAAGTTGGCCACACTAAAAAAGTCATCAGACTTTAAATGTCCTTCTAATTTTCCTTTGTACTCCCCGCTCAGGTCCGTACAAATGATACTGTTCATGTCCACAGTAAAACTTCCGCCGACAATCTTGTCTCCTTCCATCTCCAAAGATCCGTCAAGCAAGTTTATAGTTCCTTCGTGTTCTCCAGTTACTTTTTTAGCCATCCAGTGAATGTTGCTTTCTTCATCATCTACTGGAATAAGTAAGGATTGACTCCAGACAGTTAAGATACTGCTTAGGACTAAACTTAAGGTTAAAAGATTCTTTTTCATAGCAATTTTAATTTATTAGTTAAACGTTTATTTTAGTTAATAGAGAAACCATCTTTTCTTTTTCATCTGCTTTAAAATGACCGACCATTTCATTTTCTGCTCGATCTATAACCGGGTCGATTTGTTTTAAAAAGGCCAACCCTTCTTCTGTGATGTATAATTCGATTTTTCTTCTATTTTGTTTACAAACAAGGCGCTCCACATAAGACTTCTCAATCAATTTATCAATCAGGCGGGTGGTATTGCTCATTTTATTAACCATACGTTCTTGGACGGTAGATAAATTTGCTGCAATTCCCTTTTGCCCTCTCAAAATTCTCAACACGTTAAACTGTTGAATCGACACCCCAAAAGGTTTTAAAGCGAGCATTAATTGGTCATTAATTTCGCTACTCGATTTGACCAGCGCTATGATGAGTTGACTAGAATTCATTCGTGTAACTACAAAATTTGTAGGTACAAATGTATAAAAAATTGTTTACAATCAAACTTTTTTTTGATTTGTTTGAATAGAGTAGCTATTGTACATTAGCCAAAAAAACCAAAATGGATTTAACTCAAGAAGTTTGGGCTTCCAAGCAAGCCTCCACAACAGACAGTATCATTATTGATGTAAGAACCCCTGAAGAATTTGAATCAGGTCATTTGATCAATGCACAATTGTTAGATATACGTGATCCTCAAGGGTTCATGGAGGGAATGGAAGCTTTAGATAAGTCTCAGACTTATTTTGTGTATTGTCGGTCGGGTGCGCGTAGCGCACAAGCCTGTCAGCTATTTAAACAAAATGGAATTGAAACCTGCTATAATCTTTTAGGCGGTATTTTAGAATGGGAAGGTGAACTAGAACACTGATCAATTAGAATACGGCTTCCCCAAAGCTTACGTTAATGAATGAATCCTTACTCCATTTTTTGTGGAGATTTCAAAAATTTACCAAATCCAGTTTACAAACCGTAAACGGGGAATCTCTTGAAATTTTATTTCCTGGCCATTTGAATTCACTCAGTGGCCCAGACTTTTCTGAAGCCAAACTATACCTTGACCAACTCTATTGGTGTGGAGCTGTGGAGTTACATGTCAATGCTTCGGATTGGTTTCGTCATGCGCATCATACCGATAGCAGATATGACAATGTGATCCTCCATGTGGTGTGGAATTTTGATTCAGATGTTTGCTATCCCAAGGGGACTCCTATTCCTACTTTAGAACTGCGTAACTATGTGGATGAAAAAGTAGTGGAAAACTACAACAACAATTTTCGAAAAAAGACTCAATTCATCCCTTGTGAATCACAGCTTACTGCCTTTTCAAGTAGTAAATGGTTGGCGTTTCAAGAACGCTTATTTGTTGAGCGAATGGAATGGCGAACGCGAACCATTAGGGAGGCCTTACAACAGTCCAAAAACGATTGGGAGGCGATTTTCTTTAGCGTTTTAGCCAAAGGGTTTGGACTCAACCTCAACGGAAACTCATTTTATGCTATGGCTCAATCCATTCCTTTTAAATGTGTACTTCAAACAAGAACTGACGTCTTAAATTTAGAAGCCTTATTCATGGGACAGGCGGGACTTTTGAAGCTGCCTCAAAAAGGGAATTATCATGCAGAACTGTATCAACGTTACCAGTATTTGAAATCCAAATACAAACTCAGAATAAACCCGCTCTTAAAAATACATTTTGCCCGATTGCGCCCCCCTAACTTTCCCACCATCCGTTTGGCACAACTGGCACAAGTGTATGCAAAGTCCGCAGCTTTGTTTCAGGCTGTTGTCCAAGGAACAAGTCTGTCCAATTGTTATGAGCTGTTCAAAGTTGAGGCAGGTGGGTACTGGAAAAATCACTATAATTTTGATGTGGAAAGTAAGCCACAGCCCAAAACATTAAACAAGCGATTTTTTGAGCTGCTTTTGATCAATACCCTGATTCCGATTCGTTATGCTTATGCTAACTATTGTGGTAAGGGAGTGGAGGATGCTCTTTTTGAATGGGCAGCAAGTGTTCCGGCAGAAAACAATCGAATCCTGAGTCAATTCAAAGCCTTAGTGGTACCCCAAATCAATGCCATTGCCTCACAAGCGCTCCTGCATCTCCATAAAAATTACTGTACCTTTACCAAATGCTTGAGCTGCCAAGTGGGTTATGAATTGATGAAAACGGAATAAAGTAACGTCCGAAGGATAAAAATTTAAAAAGTAATTTTGTAAGAATGAAAGCACCCCATAGGATACGTTTATTTTTTGAGCGCAACGGATTTGCGGTTTCTACCCGACTTGCAGAAGTATTGGGGATGAAGGTAAAAAGCATTCGTTTGTTTTTTATTTATGCTTCGTTTGCCACCTTAGTTGGAGGATTTGTACTTTATCTTACACTGGCTTTTTGGATGAAGCTCAAGGACATGGTCTATACCAAAAGAAGTTCCGTTTTTGATTTGTAGTGCGTCATGTCATTTTTTAAATCCCCCCTTACTCGTGCACTTTCACTCCTTGTATTCATACTTCTTTTTGGCACCTTAGGGTTTTACAGTATAGAGAAAAATTATTCCCTTTTTGATGCCTTGTACATGACCGTAATTACCTTTAGTACGGTAGGTTATGGCGAAGTTGGGGCTTTGTCTGATCAAGGGAGAACCTTTGCGATATTTTTTATACTCATTGGGTTTTTGCTTGCCGCTATCTCCATTCGATTTATCGTGGAATACCTCATCAGTGGGTGGAGCATCAATGCACTTAAACAAAAAAAAAATAGAGAAATGATAAATGCTTTAGAAGGACATACTATAGTGTGTGGTTTTGGACGTAACGGAAGACAGGCCGTTAGCCGATTAAAAAGACATCAGCAGGCCTATGTAGTAATAGAAAAAAACGAACAGCTGATCGAAGAAAATCAAGAGGAGATCATGTTTCTTAAAGGAGATGCTTTAAAAGACGATATCTTACTGGCAGCAGGTATACTGCGGGCTAAAAATTTGATCAGTGCCTTACCAGACGATGCCGACAATTTGTTTGTGGTCTTGTCTGCAAGACAACTGAAACCGGAAATTGACATTGTGAGTCGGGTTTCTGAAGAGCACAACCAATCCAAACTGGCTTTAGCAGGAGCCAACCATGTCATCATGCCAGATAAAATTGGGGGAGATTATATGGCAGCTTTGCTTACGGTTCCTGATTTGATTCACTTTTTAGGAAATTTGGATTGGTGGAAAGACGAAAACAGTCCCAATGTCGAGGAGGTCACACTGAGTACGATACCGAAACAATTTCAAAATAAAACCTTAGCCGAGTTGGAGTTGCGTAAAAGAACTGGCTGCAACGTCATTGGTTACCGAGATGAACAGGGCAAACAATTCATCAATCCAGACGCAAGCCTCTCATTATCAACCCAAGGCAAGCTTATTGTTCTTGGAAGCGGGGAGTCAATTAAAAAATTAAACGAAATGTTTCAGTTGGATTAATTTGTTTTTAGTCACCTTTTTAGGATATTGGTCACTTAATCGCGATATCAGCCAACATGAATTCATTTACTTTTCAAAGATTTCTCTATTCCATTTTATTTTCTAGTTTTTCACTCTCCCCTCTTTTTTCTCAAGAAAAGGGATTGGATGAACGAATTAATGAAGCGTTTACACCCATTGCCAATTGGTGGGAGGGTTTAATTTTACACAACTTTTTTGGAACCGGCATCCCTACCATTATTATTCTTCTCGTAGGAGGGGCTTTGTTTTTTACCCTTTATTTTGGCTTCGTAAATGTTCGACATTTCAGTACGGCGATCAATACTGTACGAGGAAAATACGACAGTATAGATCACCATGAAGCGGGAAATCCCGAATTGGCAGTTGCAGGTGATGTAAAAGGAACGATAGCAGACGAGAGCAAAGAAGGAGAAGTGAGTCATTTCCAGGCCCTTGCTACTGCAGTATCCGGTACTGTGGGCAACGGAAATATCGCTGGGGTTGCTTTAGCAATCGCTGTGGGAGGTCCAGGAGCCACTTTTTGGATGATTTTATGTGGTATCCTTGGCATGTCTACCAAATTTGTGGAGTGCACCCTTGGGGTTAAATACCGTGATGTTGGAGAAGACGGTACAGTGTATGGTGGACCCATGTACTATTTGACCAAAGGGCTTCAAGAAAAAGGATTTGCAACACTGGGAAAGGTACTGGCTGGAATCTTTGCCTTTTTATGTATTGGGGCTTCTTTTGGAGGTGGAAATGCCGCCCAGTCCAATCAAGCTGCCATGCAATTGGTCGATTCTTTTGGAATGACTGGGGGAAATGCCCGAACCCTCATTGGAGTAATCATGATGGTACTCGTCGGTATCATTATCATAGGAGGAATCAAACGTATTGCCTCTGTAACTGAAAAAGTTGTGCCCCTCATGGCCTTGATGTATATCTTGGCCTGTCTTTATATTATAGGGACAAATTTCAGTTTTGTGGACGATGCCTTCGGAATGATCTTCAGTCAGGCATTCAATCCTCAGGCAGGATTGGGAGGTTTGTTGGGGGTCTTGATTACAGGATTTCGTCGAGCTGCGTTTTCAAATGAAGCCGGAGCGGGATCAGCTTCTATTGCACACTCGGCTGTAAAAACAAATTATGCCGCCTCTGAAGGATTGGTGGCTTTGTTGGAACCCTTTATCGATACCGTGGTCATATGTACCATGACGGCTTTGGTCATCATCATCTTTAACGGAGACAATACAGTATTTGACTACGGAGGAGTAGGAGGTGTGGTCATGATTGACGGTATGCCTGCTGAAGGCGCGGGAATTACAGCCGCAGCGTTTTCAAAATACATTGCGTTTTCAGGTCCCTTTTTGACTGTAGCAGTGGTGTTGTTTGCCATTTCTACCATGATTTCATGGTCCTATTACGGCTTGCAATCTTGGATGTATATTTTCGGAAAAAGCAAAGTTTCAGAGCTTACTTATAAGTCGTTGTTTTTGATTTTTATCGTCATTGGTGCCGCAGGAGATATGTCCTCTGTTTGGGCCTTCTCAGATGCAATGATTTTGGCTTTGGTGTTTCCCAATATGGTGGGACTACTGCTCTTGTTTCCAAGAGTGCGTGAAGAACTCAATAACTATTTGAGTGCTCTCAAAGGGTTGAAAAGCGACTAAAATGTCATCTAAGTTTCCTTTTGTGCTTTCCAAGTCACAAAGAGGAGCATTGATAATCCTCTTGATGGGGGTCCTGTTTTTACTCACGATTCAATTGACTTTTCAGGATAATGTATCCGTTGATTTTGATTTGGCAGAAACCAATCGCTATCAACAAAAATTAGATTCACTACGAGACCATCAACCTGTAGCCAAAGTGCCAAGCTTTAGGTATAATCCTAACCATTTGACCGACTACCAGGCTTACAGTATAGGAATATCTCCACAAGCTTTTGACCGTATAGAACGCTACCGCTCCGAAGGGAATTATTTTAGGAGTTTGGCTGAATTTCAAAAGCAAAGTGGTGTTTCGGATAGTCTATTAGCCCATTTGGCTCCCGTTTTACGATTTCCTCAATTCAAATCCTCCTCCCAAAAAAACACTCCCTTGGTCAAGCAAGATTTAAATACGGTAGATGCCGCTGCTTTGCAAATCGTTTCGGGTATTGGACCTACACTATCCAAGCGGATAGTAAGCTACAGAAACTATCTTTCGGGCTATAGTGTGCCCGAACAATGCTATGAAGTTTACGGACTAGACAGTGCCACAGTCAAACGTTTGTTGACCTATTTTGAACTAAAAACACCTGCTCAGATCAACCGACTTAACATCAATACAGCCAGCCTAGATCAATTGACGAAACTCCCCTATTTAGGCAAGGAAGATGCTCGTCAAATAGTGACGTATAGAACCCGGAACCAAGGCATTACGCTCGCTTTTTTGTCTGAACTTTTTGCTGATTCTCCAAACAAAATAGAGAGAATAAAACTATATTTGTATTAAAATTGCACTATGATAGATCTTGAATTAAACCCAGAAATCAAAGTTTCAGAGACCCAGAGAATGGTGTACGAAGCCGCCCGAGATTTTGCGACTCAATACATCAAACCCCACGTGATGGATTGGGATGAAGCTCAATTTTTCCCAAAAGAAGTTTTTGAAAAAGCAGGAGCTTTAGGATTTATGGGAATGTTAATTCCGGAAACCTATGGTGGTTCGGGCATGGGTTACCACGAATACGTAACTCTTATCGAAACTCTTTCTATAGTTGATCCTTCCATAGGGCTGTCGGTTGCAGCCCACAACTCGCTTTGTGTCAATCATATTTATACCTTTGGAAACGAAGCCCAACGCCTAAAGTGGTTGCCCGACTTGTGCTCTGGTAAACACATTGGAGCCTGGGGGTTGACGGAACACAACACGGGTTCTGACGCCAAAAATATGTCGACTACCGCTCGAAAAGAAGGGGATCATTGGGTGTTGAATGGAACAAAAAATTTTATCACCCATGGAATCTCAGGAGATATAGCCGTGGTGATTGCAAGAAATGGTGAGAAACAAGACAACCGAGGAATGACTGCTTTTGTAGTGGAACGGGGAACCCCCGGTTTTACAGCAGGAAAAAAAGAAAACAAATTGGGTATGCGTGCCTCTGAAACCGCTGAAATGGTTTTTGATAATTGTATCATTCCCGACGAAAATCGATTGGGCCCAGTAGGAGACGGATTTATCCAATCCATGAAGATATTGGACGGAGGGCGAATTTCTATAGCTGCCCTGTCTTTAGGTACAGCCAAAGGAGCGTTTCAAGCTTCTGTTGCCTATTCTAAAGAGCGCAAACAATTCGGAAAACCCATCAGTAGTTTTCAAGGGATTTCATTTAAATTGGCCGAAATGGCTACAGAAATTGAAGCAGCCACCCTGTTAACTCAAAAGGCAGCCGAAATGAAAAACCAAAACCTCAATGTGACCCAGCAAGGGGCAATGGCCAAATTGTATGCCTCCGAGGTTTGTGTTAAAGTGGCCAATGAAGCAGTTCAAATTCACGGAGGATATGGTTTTACTAAAGACTTTCCCGTTGAAAAATTCTTTAGAGATTCGAAGTTGTGTACCATAGGTGAAGGAACAAGTGAGATTCAAAAACTGGTAATCGCAAGAAAAATTTTAGAATAAAGTTCAATTAAAAAACATTTATCGCTTTCGAGTGAAAATGTTTTACCTATATTTGCACCCATTATGAAAGGAGGTGCCATATTATGTTAATCATACCTATTAAAGACGGAGAAAATATCGATCGCGCATTAAAGCGTTTTAAAAGAAAATTTGATAAAACGGGTAGCATGCGTCAATTGCGTGCGCGAAAACAATTCGTGAAGCCTTCTGTCAAAAACAGACAAAAAATTCAAAAAGCACAATACATCCAACAACTCCGAGACAGCGAGTCGATTTAAGCTTTTTTACCACATTTTTAACAACGTTATTCTTTGAATTTCTTTAAATTTATTGAATAACGTTTTTTTATGTCCGTAAAATCGTTTTTAGACTATTTACTATTGGAGAAAAAGTATTCTCTCCACACCCATAAAGCCTATGAAGCAAATTTGCGCTCCTTTCAAAATTTTATCCAAGCGTCTCAACCCACTTCTGAAGGAATAGATACGGTAAGTTATTCCGAAATCCGTTCTTGGATAGTGGATTTAATTCAACAGGGAAACAGTACCCGTACGGTCAACAGAAAGCTGTCTGTATTGCGCTCGTATTTCAAGTTTTTGGTTCGTAATGGTTTGATTGAGAGTTCTCCTTTAAAAGAACACAAGGCTTTAAAAATGGCAGCAAAAGTACCTCTTCCGTTTTCGGAAGGGGAGGTGAAAGAAGTTTTAGAGGGCGATTCTTATCCGGATACCTATACGGGTCTCTTGCAGAAAACCCTTTTGAATCTATTCTACTATACGGGTGTTCGTAGAAGTGAACTCATCGAATTAAAAAAAGCTGATGTCGATTTAGTCAGCCGAACCATGAAAGTACTGGGAAAAAGAAATAAGGAGCGGTTGGTCCCTCTTTTACCCGCCATGAGCCAACAGCTTTCCGATTTGCTAAAGCGACAGGCTGAGGAACAGATTATCAGTGAAAATGGACTGTTTTTTGTATCGTCCAAAGGCAAAAGAATTACAGAGGCATTTGTATATCAAACGGTAAAAAAGTATTTTGGAGAAGTAACGACTAAAACGAAAAAAAGCCCTCACGTTTTACGACACAGTTTTGCGAGCCACCTGCTGGATCAGGGGGCAGGCATTAACGCGATTAAAGAATTATTGGGCCACAGCAGTGTGGCAGCAACTCAGCATTATACACACAGCAGTATTTCGACTATTAAATCGGTTTATAAAAAAGCCCACCCCAGAGAACACAATCATTAATTAACCTTTAAAATTGAACACTATGATTACGACTCATTTTAGATCTGTGAACTACACAGCGGACGCCAAACTCAAAGAATTTACGCAGCAGCGTATAGACAAGCTTGCTTTGTTTTACAATCCAATTATTGAGGTTTTTATTTTTACCAAGGTAGAAAACACCACAGACGGGATCAACAAGTGGGCGGAATTAAAAATCAGCATCCCCGGAGACGATATCATTGTAAAAAAACAATGCCGTACTTTTGAGGAAGCAATCCACACGGCAGCACAAAGCGCAGAGCGAATTCTCAAGCGCAGAAAAGAAAAAATAAGAGCCTAACTACAATTTTTAATTTTTTCTTTTGAAACCATAAAAAATAGCATTTAATTTGCATTCGATTTTTGGGCAACCAAATTCAAAAAAGGCCGATGTAGCTCAGCTGGCTAGAGCAGCTGATTTGTAATCAGCAGGTCGTGGGTTCGAGTCCCTCCATCGGCTCTTTTTACTACTCAACCCTGGGTGTTGTGTGTGTAAAAATCTCAGTATAGCTGAGGTACGATCATTGAAAATAGGGGGAGATACTCAAGCGGCCAACGAGGACAGACTGTAAATCTGTTGTTTTTTAACTTCGCAGGTTCGAATCCTGCTCTCCCCACTCAAAATTGTAAATTAAAAAACCAAAAGTTTTTTATATTTGCGGTGAAATACCAACACCGAAAACTTTTTTTCGGTACCCATGCGAGAGTAGCTCAGTTGGTAGAGCGTCAGCCTTCCAAGCTGAATGTCGCCGGTTCGAACCCGGTCTCTCGCTCTCTTTTTTTTTGCCGATGTAGCTCAGGGGTAGAGCGTTTCCTTGGTAAGGAAGAGGTCACGAGTTCAAATCTCGTCATTGGCTCTCTTTAGTAGCAAGGCTTTCCATCGGATAGCCTTTTTCTTTTTTAG
>Ga0255772_10000016_pt1 | contig 153466 bp, 131 predicted proteins | sample 071ome_34_FD_179970 | JGI IMG/M metagenome (GOLD analysis project Ga0255772, IMG submission 179970) | Coastal salt marsh microbial communities from the Groves Creek Marsh, Skidaway Island, Georgia - 071411BT metaG (version 2) | ecosystem: Environmental > Aquatic > Marine > Intertidal zone >...
CAGAGTCAATTGATTCTAAGTGATCTAGCGGAAACGCGTCAGAATTATCACCCACACCATCAGAATCTGTATCTATCCATTCAGAAGAATCTGAAGGGAATACATCAGAATTATCGCCAACCCCATCGCCATCAGAGTCAATTGATTCTAAGTGATCTAGCGGAAACGCGTCAGAATTATCACCCACACCATCAGAATCTGTATCTATCCATTCAGAAGAATCTGAAGGGAATACATCAGAATTATCGCCAACCCCATCTCCATCAGAGTCAATTGACTCGTCAGGATCTAATGGAAAAAAATCTAGATTATCAGTTACACCATCGTCATCACTATCATCTAAACAACCATCCAGATTATTGTCATAGCCAGTTGAGGCTACATTAGGGCATGAATCATAATAATCAAACAAACCATCGCCATCAGAGTCCGTAATCTTATCAATATAATTTGGATCACAAGTTTCACCCCATATTTTTTCAACAAAAGTTTCATTGTCAATGAATGGATTACGATTACCCTGTATTTCAAAAATTTCGTTATTTCTATTGATCTCATAATCACTTACTGGATCCAAAATATGCCAACTATATATTGTGCATAAATCACCTAAGAAACCATTACCAGATGATGGACTTGTAGTTCCATTGACCAATGTTAGATTGGGTTCATTTCCAAATCCATTATACCTTAAATCCATGTAAAATACGCTTCGGGCAGTATCTCCCTTGATTGCATTAGGAGGTTCCCAGAAATCTGTTGAAGTATCACATTCCGTACATTCCCAGTGTGAATTTCTAGCATTAGCAAAATCTTTGTCACTTCTGGCGGAATTAACAGTGTTATCTGCTGGTCTCAAAGAATGTAAATCTGTACCGGCAACCTTAGTCATACTAGTGCCAAAGTCACCGTGTGACTTAGGCCAAACATGCTCCCTGTTCCAAGTTTGGCTAGTACATTGGTTTCCATCACCACAAGTATCGTTCTCAGATTGTGACCTTTGCATGTAAAAAAGAATAACATTAGAATTATTTGATGGATCTTCATCAACCTTTCGAAGATGTTCCCAAACTGAGCTGTAACTGACAACTGTATGGTTTCGAATAACCTCATATAAGCCCAAATGTAATAATTCACCAGAGAAAGACTCTACTTGACCATAGTATAATTCATAATTGTAAGAATTTGAGATTGAACTGGACCTAATCTGAGCATCTAGGTCATCTTCGAAAGAAATGCCTAAAGAAGAGCTCAATAGCAAGAACAAGGATACAAATAATGCTCGTATGAACTTCCTGGTCACGTTCTTGCTACAAGGATTACACCAATAATAATTGCCATCAGAATTATTTTTCAATGTTTAAGGTGAAAAAAAATACACTAGGTTTACACTGTAACACTTATTTCCTTTATGCTTTCGTATGTTAATAGAGTGAACGGCATGCTAGACGGAATGAAAGAAAATAAAGCAACAACAATGTTAGTGATTGGTATTATGCTAATTGCTATAAATTCAGTTTTAATTACATCGATAACTGATGACCTTATTTCAGATGGAATGGCACAACAAGTTACTGATGCTTATGATGAACAATCCGATTTTGATGAAGAATGGGCAACCTCAACGTCTGAAAAGGTATATTTTGGATACAATCTAACAGATATTAGTGCTTTATCCAGTGATGACCCATCAAATGCATATACTAAAGTTGGGCCATGGATTTACAATGTTACCTCTCACAAAGAAATTCTAGAATGGAATGATGAAGAAGGAACAATGACTTATTCAGAATATGAAGTATTCGAGTGGTGCGAAGAATGTACTTGGGAAGATCGCGATGGGACTATGGGTCCTGTTGGAGAAATTTACGATTCTGTTCCTGGCACAAATGATTTCAGAAATGTAAATATTTTATGGACAGCACAAAGTATAGCAGCTATAGGCGCTGTAGGTTTTGAATATGGAGAACCTTTTGCAAAAGCAGGATTTGCTACAAATATGATGATTTTAGAACTATCTAGTCTTGCTCCTAGTATTTGGTCTGCTGAAGATACTCAACAAAGCCTAGCTGATGCTTCAGCAGGAATGCAAAGTGTAGGTATGGATGCTACAAGTGCAGATGCTGCTGCACCCGGGTATGTAATGAGCGTTGCATATAATTCATGGAATGCATCATCGAATGAAGGCATCATGAACCCAGATTTCACAACATCTGCAAATATGATTCTAAATGATGCTGTTGATCCTTCAACAGGAATGTGCATAGCTCTGACTTGTGATTACGGACACATGTTGGTGGCAGGAATGGGGGAGCCGAGTGATTCTGTCACTCCTATGAGAGCGATGCTGTACGGGTATGCAGATGTTGCAGAACCTGAAAGAACTCATATTGATTGGGCTGTTTACGCGCTTGCAGGGACTAATTTCTTGACGAATGGTGGAGGTGCAGATTTGACTACCGTTGACAATAATAGAGAGAGATTACAAACAGTTAGCGGGGTTGATATTGCAAATCCAGATGCACTTGATTTCCTTCTATTCGGAATTAACGAAGATGGATTAGCACAAGGAATTATCCAAGAAACTGATTTCAATGGTTTACCACTCAATGGGAATATATTATTCCTTCTTGGGGCACAGTCAAACGCTTTTGATACCATGAGTATCTACGGGATTGGATTATCTCAACTATTGGGAATAGCAGATTGGGCTGGTGCATGGATTGGTATGTTAGGAGTTCCTGCTGAGTTCCCAATGATTTTAGTCGGTGAATCTGGTACAATGAACGCTAATGACTGGTGGGTAGAATCTTTCGGAGGAGAAGAACCGCTTGCTGGAGGATATATTCCTCTTGGACTCAACATGGGTGAATGGGAAGGACAAATAGATATGTCTGCAGAAAGTGTTAGAAATGTTCTTTATGATAGCCCATATGCCCTAGCAACCACTGATTTTGGTTCTGAATTTATGTATGGTGAAGCTAGTGGCAAAACTCTTCCACAAGGCACAGATGGTGCTGAAACAGGAGGTATAGTTCACGATTGGAATAATGAATATGTAGCAAATTTATACGATATCACTGTAGATGAAGCAGGAGCTCTTAGAAGTTACATCGCTGATTTCATGGTGGATATTGTTGTACCTACTTTACTTACTTTCCAAACCGGTTCTGAAGCATATACAACACAAACAGTGAATCAATGGCTATTTGGTTCATGTGACGCTGTGCTAGAATTCCAATATGGTTCAGAAAATTGTTTCTCTAGTCTTGAAACAAATAAGACATATTATGGTTCAATTTCAGAGGACCATCCTGATGGTTTGTCGACCGGGGATTATTCAGCCTATGTAATGAGCACTAGGGGCGAAACAATTGGTCAGAGGTTGATGCAAGGATATGTTAATTCAGATGGTGATGGACTTTGTGACTTCGATTACAGTGATGCAGGCGTATATCTTGGAGGATATGGTACTGGTGGATTGGAATGCGAAGATGGACAAATCTATGGAATGACTGAATATTTGACATGGAGAGCACCACACAGAGATAATCTGAACTATGGATTGATGGAAGAGGCTGTTGGTTCAAGTTCTGATTATGCTATTCTAGGAAACTCAGTCGGGGCCATTGGTAATGCTGATGAATCATTCAAGTACAATCTTGGAGGATATGCTGTAGCTACAACAGAAGTTGGTAAGGAAGTAGAATTCAAAGGAATACCAATGGTTGAACACAGTATCGTTCTTGATGCGACTCAACATAACATACAGTCTAAATTAATCCCTCCTAGTTTATCTCCAGTTTCAGTAACGCCGGGAGTTTTGGGATTGTATTTCAATGGAAGTATCGATATGAAAGTAGAGCCAAATACAAATGCAGTAATGTATGGACATGGAACTCTACAATTTGTTCTGGACATCAGAGGGCTCGGTTATGATAGCCCTGATCTAAGTGAAGGAGCAACAGATGCTTATCCAGTATTTGAGATTGCAATACACAGTGAAATAGGTGACGAAGACGCAGATGATCTAAGTAAGGTAACAGATAGTATGGGGATTTTAGGATTCACTACTCTTGATGCTCCAGCGCCAATTAGTTACCTCAATATTGCACAATTAGTGATATATCTTGTTGGATTAGGACTTGCAGTAAATGGTGGAATGAAGATTTCATCTAAAGACGATGATTCTAAAGAATAAATCTGTAGAAACCCTTCTAGAAGGTTTCAATGATTTGAATCATTGCCAGAAGTGTGGGTGATGTCATGAGATTGAAACATATTGACCGAATAAGAGGAATCGCTATACTATGTATGGTTCAAGTTCATACAGCGGCAATCATACCTCCTGAAGGGATAACTGTGGGGCACCCAATTGCATTTATTTCTGCTTCAATAGGAGGGATGGCTGCACCGATGTTTGTCACAATTTCAGGATGGGGGATTTATCGAAGTGCGAAGAGAAGGTGGGATGCAATCAGCAATATTCAATCTTGGTTTAGTTGGATTCTACCTCGTGTAATAATTCTAACATTATGCCAGATATTAGTTAATATTTCACTAAATCTAGAAAGAGGAGGGAGATTTCTATGGATGACTCCAGGGGTACTAACACTACTAGCAATTGGTTCAATATTTGGACCAGCCTTAGTGAAACTTTCCCATAGAGTAAAACTTTCTTTGCTCCTGATTCTAATGTTTTCACCGATTTTCATTGGTGATATGAATGGAATAAACCTAAGTTGGATTGAAAGGGTCTCTTCTGTTGGAATATTAGAATGGTTTGAGCGACTTATCGTTAGTGGAACATATCCCGCGCTACCATGGTTATCTTTTATTGTTCTAGGATGCTTAATCGAAGATCTAAACAGTAATCTTAGAAAAATTGACCCTGTAATTAAATTAAGTTTAGTACTAATAATTACAAGTATATTATATTCAATTCAACAGAGTATTCCTTGGGCACTAACGGAAGGTGAAGCAGTTCTAACTTTCTTCCCAGCAAACTCGATGTTCATTTTCACATCAGGGATTTTTGTCATAATTATTTTTAGAATACTCCAAGGAAATGAGATTCAAGGAGGTAAACCAGCAGGTGGAGACAAGTACTCATGGTTAGAGCCAGCTGGAAGATTGTCATTGACAATTTATGTCTTACACTTCATATTCTTAGGAATTATTGCATTTTACATACAAGATTCACCAAGATTAGAAATTTATTTAGCATTCACGGTAACTATAGTTCACACTGCTGTATGGATTCCATTAGCAATAATACACGAGAAGTACATACCTAAATTTTCTTTTGAGGAACTATTGAGAATTTATAGCTAACCAAGAGAACTCTCTGTTGTCCAGCTTATTGGGCCAAACCAAACAGAATTTTCACCATTATTTGCCTGTAATCTAGCATAGTATGTAGTCCCTGATGATAGGCCGGATATAGATGTCGAATAGTTTCCAACATTGGCAGTCGACAAAATTTGACTATTTGTCCATCCTGAAGAATGGTTGCCTACATCCACAGTTCCGTAATATAATATCAATGATGTATTTGTTCCATTATCGTAAGTCTCCCAAGAGATATCTGTTGTACTGGAGGTCACATTATTAGACTCAAGATTTTTAATAATTGCATCATACCTATAATAATCACCCCTCAAAGGATCATTGACCCATACAGGTAAATTTGTAAGTGCCTCATAAGTCTGCTCAGTTAATGGAAAACCCCATGCATTATGATATGGAGCAAGGTTATGCCCTGTTGCATTAGAGATATGCAATACCCATGTATTGAATTCTTCTTCATCTGTTGAAGGAACATTAGCAGGGGAAAGATTGTAGTAAACAGATAGGGCTTCAGTTATCGGCCCCCAACCCCACTCTTCCTTGATTATGAGATAAGTATCCAAAGCCGTCCAAACAGACCAATTAGAAATATTTGAATTGTCAGTGAAATAAGATTCCATCCTATTTGCTCTTTGTTCTGGATCAACAGCACTATGTCCACTTACTCCCACTAAATCTTCCATTAAATATACACTAGCAAAATTACAGCTTGTTTCTGTAGTCCCCGGAAGTGTTGAAGGCATCCATTGGTGATTATGACCCAACTCATGAAACATTCCCCAATCGCCATTCTCACTCATATGTGTGTAATTCACTACATCTGGAACGCTCAAATCATGAGCCATGAATGGATAACCTGAATGCATCCAACCAACAGAAATCTGAACATCAAATACTGCCCTTTCGACTCTAGGCCAAGGCTCATAGCCATACAATTCATGCTCCATTTCAAGAGCACGATCCCACCAATTCATCAGTTGACTTGGATTATTGAGGTTACGTATTTCTGAACTTGGCACCGTCATAATGAAATTATTTGAAACTAATTCTGCCCAAGGGGCGGGATTATCTTTCTCGGAATTAATCCACTCAAAATCAGTGGTTTCTCCTAATACAAATAATGGGGCTCTAACTGCTCCAGAGATTGTTATATCTATATCTCCAAAATCAGAACCTGCAGGAATATAGGCATAGATTGGCCCTCCAAATGCATTAGCGACATTAGTGATCGTATCATCTATAGCCCAGGTCCGATAAATTCTTGAATGTCTCTTGATGATGTCTTTATTCCAAAGTCCATCTGTATGAGCTCCAATCAAGATTGAAAAACCTAAATCTGAAGATTCTTCATCGACTGTAATCGTGATAACTTCTCCAGGAGGTGCATAAAGACCTGTCGACATTCGTAAAGAACTTCGAGGATTTGAATAACCAAAATTACTAGGAAGGCCAGTTTGTGTTCCATTTACAGTGACGGTTCTGGTTATTCTAGTTGCATTAGACGGAACCTCACCCGGGAACTCTACATGACTAGGGTGCATAGGTAATTCTTCAGCAGGTAGACCAAACATCAACGCATCTTCTAGACGTAGAATAATGTCTGCTACAGGATCTATCCCCAATTCATATCCAGTTGAGCTCCAAAGTGTTGAATAGGGTACAACAGTGTATCCAGTTTGATTTACCAAATGACGCAGAGGGGCCCAGAAATCTATAAAATCAAGAGTGACAATACCTGTACAATCTGAAATTGCTGAGTAAGCCACAGCGGCATCATCATCATTCATCTCTATACCATCTATTCTATCTGCTAGTACCGCTTCTATTGCGTTACTAATTGTTGAGTATTCATTAGGCATGTTTTGGAAAAAAACATCATTATAACCCCAGTCACTTGATACGAAAAGTCCTGTAGATTTAGCTATCTTATTTCCAGGATAGTTATGTGCGACATCATAGTTTGAATATGACCAATACCAAGCATGTCCACCCATTATCAAACCACCTCCTGAATTCATAAAATCCACTAACGCATCGTTATCTGAATCATCATGACCATTCCAGAACTCATCGAGAAGACAGTCAAGTCCTGACAAATCTGATGGAGTTATTGAATAATGGACGTTGTGCCCTTCATTAGTTAATTTATTTCCAAAGTCATCATACCCAGCCCCATATGCTAGACCAACTTCGGCATTTTCACCACATACCCACTCAACTGCCCTTAGGGAAAATGGATGATCTTTGTAATCAACCCAACTTTCATGACCATATCCTAAAATTTTACCTTTCCCTACGTGTGAAGCAGAAACTACAGGAATACCACTAGATTCGAAAGCTACAGGAAATGACCACTTTCCAATAGGCAGTATCGGTGAAGGCCAACCACTGAAGTCTGCCTCGAACATTCCTCTCAATAGATCACTTTGATCGGCGCGTAAGTCATGAACTACTATCGAAATACTAAGACCTACAACCCCTCCAGAATTATTTGCCCAAATAGTATACTCATTCCATTCGGTTCGACTATCTGGAATTCCAGAGATAGTACCGTTATCATGTAAGATTAAACCCGGTGGTAAAGGAGGAGAGACTTCCCAAGAATCGATTTCAGGGCCGTTATTTGTCACTGGGATAATGACACTTGTATTTGAACTCAAGATATATTCGGATTCTTCCCAATAAATCTCATCTGGAGGTAAACTGCTAATGCTAATTGTGATTTGGGTCTCAGTGTAGCCACCAGAATTATTTGCCCAAATCTGATATTCTAAAGGTTCTTGGACAAAAATTGGAGTTCCGTATATCCCACCATTTTCTGAATTAAAATTGAGACCTTGTGGAAGATTGGGATAAATTTCCCAACTTTCAGGAGTTCCATCTGACCAACTAGGAATCAGAGTTTCCATTTCCTCATTTACTGTCAAATCGAGGATATAAGGTTCATAACGGATATTAGATGGAGAATAGTCCTGAACAGAAATTAGAATATTTGTAGTTACAGAACCCCCGGTATTTGTAGCGGTAACATAGTGCTCTCTAATTGCATGTAGTTCTGAAGGTACTCCAATTATTGACCCATCTATTTCACTGAAAGTAAGACCATTTGGCAGAGGTGGTTCAATTGTCCAATTAGTTACTTCACCACCACCTATATTTGCGACTTCTGAAATAGTATCCTGAAGGAACCATTGGAAAATATTACTTGAATAAAACAAATTTATAGGTGCCTGATGAGAAGTTATTACTCGAATATTAGTAAATGCAGAACCACCGGAATTCGTACCGATGATAGTATGATTACTATCACCTAACTGATTAGCTAGACCAGATATCTCTCCTGATTCCAGTATTTCCAAACCTAACGGCAATTCTGGGATTACTTCCCACGAATCAATCATACCGCCATAAACATAGGGGCTACTAATACCACAAGACTCAGATAGTGTACAGATTATCTGATTATTTGAATAAGATATATTCTCAGGGGGCCTCGATAATATTTCGATATCAATGACAAAAACACTAGAGCCAATGACATTTTTCCCAATTATTGTATAGCTAGTCAATTTATTCTCTGATTCAGGTGTTCCTGAAATGACTCCATTCTCATAATCCAATGTTAGCCCCTCTGGTAGGTCTGGGTTAATGAGCCAATTCTCAGGACCATCTCCTGTAAAACTAGGAGTTAGTGCTTGCATATTTTGTCCGACTACTAATAAAATTGAGTCTTCACCATAATCTAAATTTTTTGGAGAGGTCATCAATCTACAATATTCACCAGTAAAAATTTCATTGTAAAAACAATCCTCTTCTGTAACCAAATTACTTTCACAGGTAGGATCATTTGGTTCCATCTCACAGTCAACTAATTCAGATTTCTCTTCTTCTAAAAAAGTTAGACAACCTGGAGTCAGAATAAGGAATGTCAATAGAAATGCAACTGCTTTGATTGACCTCACATGATTGGTATCAAAGATTTCTTCATAAAGTATATGTTAATGTTCAATCAAGATTGGAGTAAGCAGGACCGCTTTCAAAACAGTATTTTACAGTTTGAAAACTTGATTTGAATAATTTGACATCAGACTTTATTTTCGAAGAATCATCATTCTTAATTAAAGCTCGAGCAAAGAAACTGGCAACATCAGTCATTTCATCAGTCCCCATTCCAACTCTTGTTAATTCAGGAACTCCAAGTCTGAGACCACTAGGCTGCATTGCTTTAGTGTCGCCAGGAAGCATATTCATGTTAGTAATAATTCCTGATTTCTCAAGTTTTTCGGCTGCTTTCTTACCTGCACCTGAATCAATATCACCATGTCTGGTTAAAACTTGGTGACTAGCTGTATAACCTCTATCTTCTGCCAATACATCAAATCCTTCCGCGGCTAATGCTGCAGCTAAGGCTTTAGCATTCGCGACAATGTCTCTTGCATAATCAGCACCAAATTTTTCAAATTCAGCCAAAGCAACTGCTTTACCTGCAACATGATGAAGATGATAGGAGGAGCATGTACCTGGGAATATTGAATTGTTAAGTTTACGATGGAACTTTTCATCATCAGAATCTGATAGAACAAATCCTCCTTGGGGGCCGGGGAATGTCTTATGGCTGCTACCTGTCATTACATCTGCTCCCTCTCTCAATGGATCTTGAAATTCACCTCCTGCAATTAATCCGAGCACATGGGCACCATCGTACATCACTTTTGCACCTACTTCATGAGCCACATCTGAAAGCTCTTTCAGAGGTGTTGGGAAAAGAAAAACTGACTGGCCAAAGAGAGCTAAACTAGGGGACGTTTCACGAATTATTTTTGCAGAAGCATCAATGTCTGGCTCCATTCTATCTATATCCCAGGGATAGGTCACTAGGTTCAAACCTCGAACACCTACTGCACCCATTCTTGCATGTGAAATATGACCTCCGTCTGCGGTAGATACTGCAGTAATTGTCTCCCCTGGTTTCGCTAAAGCCTTCAGAGAAGCAATATTTGACACTGTCCCGGATATAGACTGGATGTTGGTAAATCTACAATTAAACACACGTTTAGCTGATTCAATGCCTATTGATTCAATGGTATCAAAATCTTCACATCCCTGATAGTATCTTTTCCCGGGTAATCCTTCCGCATACCTACCATGAAGATCAGAATTAACTGCTGCTGCAACCATTGGGGAGATTATATTCTCACTTGCAATCATTGGTAAACTATCTCGTTAATGAACTCCTGATGATCTAACTGAATCAAGGATTCGGGTGGCTTGGGTTCTTGCTTCCATGACACTTCATGTATAACAGGTCAAAGAGTTTAGCGGAACAAAGTTCTCTAAGTCAATAGGAAAATTTGTAAAAAATATCTCAAAAATATGATGCAAATAATGAGCAAATAAAAATTATCACCCAATAAATACAATAAGTAGTATTCATACGAAATTGTGTATGAAGGGTAAAAAACGTGTTACTACAATTTTGATATTATTACTTGTATTTTCAGTTTCTGAAACTACTTTTGGAAATAGTAGCGGTGTCACAGGTTCGTCAACGAACGGTTGTGGCTGTCACGGAAGTAGTGGTGGAATGACACCTACTCTATCCGGATTACCAAGTTCTGGCTATGAAGGAAATACGTCATATTCATTGAACATTGGAGGGACAGGAGGACCTTCCGGGAATAAAGGTGGATTTAATTTAGATGCAGATTTAGGATCTTGGTCAAACCCAAGTACTAATGCAAAATTACAAAATGGTGAAGTCACACATTCAAATTCTAATTCAAGATCTTGGAGCGTTACGTGGACAGCTCCATCTAATGGTTCTGGAAATGTCACATTTTCTCTTGCAGTAAATTTTGTTAATGGAAACGGTGGAACATCGGGAGATGATTGGGCAACAAATAGTTGGATTATTTCTCAACAAGTAATATCTAACGGAGATTCAGATGGAGATGGTTGGTCGGATACCGATGAAGCATCATGTGGAACTGATTCTTCAGATAATTCATCAGTACCAACAGACACAGATTCTGATGGCATTTGTGACCCGATAGATTCTGATGATGACGGAGATGGTTGGTCGGATACCGATGAAGCGTCTTGTAATACGGATTCTGCAGATAATAACTCGATTCCAACTGATACTGATTCAGATGGTATTTGTAACCCAGTTGATTCGGATGATGACGGAGATGGTTGGTCGGATACCGATGAAGCGTCTTGTGGGACTGATTCTCTGAATTCGAGTTCTATTCCTACAGATACCGATGGAGATGGAACTTGTGATACATTAGATTCTGATGACGACGGCGATAGTTGGTCTGACTCTGATGAAGCGTCTTGTGGGACTGATTCTCTGAATTCGAGTTCTATTCCTACAGATACCGATGGGGATAGGATTTGCGATTTAATAGATGAAGATGACGATAACGATGGTTGGACTGACGAAGAGGAATCAAGTTGTGGCACCAATTCACTAAATTCTAGTTCAATGCCTAGTGATATGGATTCTGATGGAACTTGCGATAGTGTAGATAACGACGATGATGATGATGGATGGTTAGATTCAGAAGAAATATCTTGTGGAACAGATTCACTTAACTCTAGTTCGGTACCAGTTGATACGGATCTAGATAGTATCTGTGACCTAGTAGATTCTGATGATGACAATGATGGATTCTCAGATGAAAATGATGCATTCCCTCTGGATAGTAATGAATGGCAAGATAACGATGGAGACGGAAGGGGAGATAATTCAGATTTAGATGATGATAACGATAATTGGACTGACTTGGAAGAATCTGATTGCAACACTGATCCATTGAATAGTTCTTCAATTCCACTAGACACCGATAACGATCACATTTGTAATCTAATTGATATTGATGATGATGAGGATGGAGTAAATGATGAATCAGATGCTTTCCCATTGGATTCTAACGAATCTTCAGATAATGATGGAGACGGAATTGGTGATAATTCAGATACTGATGATGATAATGACGGATGGTTAGATTCTGAAGAAAATACATGTAATTCTGATTCTACTGATACTGATTCAACGCCTGATGATTTTGATATGGATATGATATGCGATATTATGGATGATGATGATGATAATGATAATATCATAGATATTGAAGATGCATTTCCCAGAGATTCAAATGAATGGTCTGATCTGGACTCGGATGGTATTGGAGATAATTCAGATACTGATGATGATAATGATGGGTGGTCAGATAGTGATGAAATAATATGTGGAACTGAATCTAATAATTCTACATCAATACCAATCGATTCCGACCTAGATGGTTCTTGTAATGTTGTGGACTTAGATGATGATAATGATGGTTTTAATGATGAGAATGATGCTTTCCCAATTGACCCAACTGAGAATAATGATTTAGATAATGACGGCATAGGAGATAATACTGATAAAGATAGAGATGGAGATAATATTGAAAACGATGTTGATATTTTCCCAGATAATCCTAATGAGTCATCGGATAATGATGGAGATATGATAGGAAATAATGAAGATACAGATGATGATAACGATGGGTGGACTGATGACTTGGAAATCGAGTTAGGTTATGACCCACTTGATTCTAATCAATATCCCGTTGATACAGATGAGGATGGAATCGATAACAACATTGATGATGACGATGATGGAGATGGATTCAAAGATACTTTAGAAGATTCATGTGGTTCAGATTCCTTGGAATCAGATTCTATTCCAGCAGATTTTGATGATGATGGAATATGTGATGTTTTGGATGTAGACGATGATAATGATGGAGCAGCTGACACAGTGGATGCATTTCCGTTCAATGCAATAGAATACTCTGATTTAGATGAAGATGGTATAGGAGATAACTCCGATGATGACGATGACGGAGATGGTTGGACAGATTACCAGGAGAGTAAATGTTTTTCAAATCCACAAGATAGTAATAGTTTACCTTCAGATTCAGATAATGATGGAATCTGTGATGAAATGGAATCCACGGAATCATCAGGATTACCGGGATTAGGACTAATCAGCACGGTTTGTATGATTACAATCGCAGCTTTCGCAAGAAGAAAATGATGGCGCCGACAGCAGGACTCGAACCTGCGACCTGTGGATTAACAGTCCACCGCTCCACCAACTAAGCTATGTCGGCCTAACCTGCCGCCTTCTCAATCATTCATCAATTAATCGGAAGTAAAGACACCCTCTTTAATTAGTAAATTCCTTTTAGTTACAATCCCACCTGGACCACTATATCCGCCGAGTCCCCCATCAGATCTAATCACTCTATGACAAGGGATAATTTGGAGATGAGGATTCTTACCACACGCATTTGCAACTGCTCTAGAAGAATTTGGATGTCCAATAGACTCTGCAATTTGCTTATATGTCCTAACTTCACCTAAAGGAATCTGCTTTATTTCATTCCAAACTTTAATCTGAAAATCTGTTCCCTCAAGAAGCATATTCACTCCCATTCAATTGTACCAGGTGGCTTATGAGTTATATCATAAACAACACGATTAACCTGTCCCTTCAACGCATTTGTGATTTCAGTACTAATTTTAGAAAGTACTTCATGAGGGATTGGAGAATATTTTGCACTCATACCATCTAAACTGGTTACGGCTCTGACAACAACGGTTTCTCCATGAACTCTAACATCGCCGTGTACTCCAACAGAACGGACTGGTAAAAGAGCGGCGAAATATTGCCAAGGCAAATCACATTTCCCATCTAAAGCGGCTTCTTGAAGCCTAGTTTCCACAATATGGCAGGCTTCCCTACAAGCCTCTACTCTTTCTCTGGATAAATTACCAAGAACCCTAACTGCCAATCCTGGGCCAGGAAATGGTTGCCTTTCACTTGACTTAATATTTAATTCTCTAGCAATTGAACGAACTTCATCTTTGTAGAATTCACGCAATGGCTCTACTATTTCTAACTCCACATCTTCAGGAAGTCCTCCCACATTATGGTGAGACTTGATGACATCACGTTCACCACCTCCTGATTCAATCCAATCTGGAGCTATTGTCCCCTGAACTAAGAATTTAGCTCCGGATATCTTTTTTTCATTCTCAAACACTCTAATGAATTGTTCACCAATTATTTTCCTCTTCTCTTCTGGATCTGTAACTCCATTCAATTCTCTGAAAAACCTATCCGATGCATCAACAACTTTCAGATCTATTCCCATCTCCTCAAACATTAATGAAACTTCTTCACTTTCATTTTTCCTCATAAATCCTGTATCAACATATACACATTGCAATAAACTTCCAACTGCCTTGTGAGCTAACACTGCAGCCACTGAAGAGTCAATTCCTCCTGAGCAGGCAATAATTGCGGTATCATTAATTCTACTTTGTAATTCTTCAATTGCCTCATTAATCAGCATCTGAGTTTGCATAAAACTCATTCACCTCTAAGTGATTCATCATCTGAAATAACCTTTGCAGTTTTCATCACTCTCCAAGCATCGTATTGCCGAGCTAAATCTGTATTATTCAATGCAAGCATTTGTACTGCTAGCGCTCCAGCATTGTCTCCTCTGTCGACCCCAACGGTAGCAACAGGCATACCTGGAGGCATCTGGACGATTGAAAGAAGACTGTCTAGAGGAACCTTTCCACCTACTGGGACACCAATTACCGGGAGTGTTGTCATTGAGGCAATGACTCCTGGGAGTGCTGCTGCCATTCCTGCCATACCAATAAAAACTCTACAACCTGATTCTATGGCCGACTCAATTACTGATTCGAGATATTTTGGAGCGCGATGTGCAGAAGCAACTCTGACTTCGTGAGAAATTGAAAACTCATCTAAAACTGAAACACACTTATTGGCAACTGGCAAATCCGATTTGGATCCTAATATTATACATACATCCATACACCTGCGGAATCAATATAGTACAAATGCCTGCCGTATATGAGATTACGAAAAAATTATTCTTCTTCTGAATCACGAATAAAAATTTCAGGCCATTTGTCACCTAGAAGATTTATTGGAGGTTGGGAAAGAAAGTCATCTAATTGTGCGCTTGAAACAAAATTATTATTGAATGGATCGTGTATAATCCTATTTTTATATACTACACTAAACGCAATAAATCTAAACTTCTTGTAAGAAACGCCTGTTAATTCAGCGGTATAATTCCCAAAATTTTTACAACTCTTAGCAATGATACCGTTCCTAAATTTATTTGTCAAAATATTCCACCTTGCATCAAGACTTTCCGCAGAAAAATCAGATTCAGAAATCGGCAATAGCCATCTAGATGAATTGACGCTTACTGAGTCACTGATATTTCTAACAGTTCTGAACCACGATAAAAGAAAAATAGAATAGGCAATCCATCCCAATATTGGATTGATAATAATGTGAAGAATAAAAAATATAATACCCATTGTAAAGCCTAAAAATTCTAATGGAAAAATATTAATTCCTTCTTGATTTGAATTTGAAAACCAAAAATAAGGGATTAGTAGCATCAACCAAGATATTGAAAATAAAAATATTGCTAGTGCTTGATCATCAATGAAAACTTTGTTTGGGAATATCAGAGGAATTGTGCTTGAAATTATAAAGAAAAACGACCAGGCAGTAGTGTATAATATTCTTGAGGCGACAGGTTGTAATCTTTGACGAATCCACCCCTCACCACCATTTTCTAGATCTGTAATCAACCATGATTTAGGAGGATTCAAATCACCAATTCTTGTTATCAATAATCCACTATCCGAATTTGGCCACCATGAGGGAACACCGAGTAACCACTCATGTTCACTGCCTCGAACCACAATTACCGGAGGGAGTTGTTCTTCTAGTCTCTTCTAATTGTCTTCACTGGAATTACCAGGATGTCGAAGAATAAGATTCCTAGCTGCCCACACTTCGTCCACCCTCGATACGTCTGTAGTATATGGAGCGCCTTTGATGAGCTCTGGATCTTCAGTCAGAATATGCAGAAAATCATCAGCAAACTTATCCAATACTTCTTTTGACTCTGTTTCAGTAGGCTCAATCATCAAACATTCAGGTACAATCATTGGGAAATATAGTGTCGGAGCCATTACACCATAATCAAGCAACCTTTTTGCTAAATCTTTCCCAGTAACTCCAACCTTGTCTTTCATCTCTATCATGGATAATGTAAACTCATGCATCACAAAGTCTGTCGGTGCACCATCTGATGGCATAGCATGGATTTTCGATAGAACTTCTTGGCTGGGATTCATTATTTTATATCGGAGATAATTCGCATTAAGTACTGCATGCTCAGACATTTTCTCCAGTTCTCGACCATATCTTCTGTAGAAGGCCCAACATCGAACCACTGCGCCAGCATTACCATGCCATTGTTGGACCTTACCAATGCTCTTTTCAGGCGAAGTCCAGCTGTACCAATACCCATCACCTACTCCTTCAGGATCTTCGTCTGTAATTTCACGCCTAGATGCCAATGGAGAGGGTAAATATTTCGAAAGGTGTTCCTTAACGCCGATAGGTCCACTCCCTGGCCCTCCACCACCATGTGGTTGACTGAAAGTTTTGTGTAAATTGTAATGTACTGCATCAAAACCCATTAATCCAGGATCTGTTTTTCCAATAATTGCATTGAAATTAGCGCCATCATAATACATTTGGCCACCTGCCGAGTGTACTATCTCGGAAGCTTTTGCTATATCGGGCTCAAAAACTCCCAATGTTGATGGATTTGTAATCATCATCGCTGCCGTATCATCACCAACAACTGAACGCAAAGCATCCAAGTCAATACGGCCATCTTCGGCACTAGGAATTTCTATGATGTCATATCCACACATTGAGGCTGAAGCTGGATTTGTACCATGAGCCGAGTCAGGTACAATGACTTTATCTCGATGACTTTCTCCCATCTCACGATGATACTCTTGTATACAACGCATAGCTGTAAATTCTCCCTGTGCTCCCGCAACCGGCTGTAGAGTTACTTGATCCATACCTGAACAAATTGCAAGCATTTCTTGCATTTCGTAGAATATTGAAAGCAAGCCCTGAATATGATGCTCTGGTTGTAATGGATGCATCCTATCGATACCTGGAAGATTGACAATCTTTTCATTAACTCTAGGATTGTGTTTCATTGTGCAAGAACCAAGAGGATAGAATCCAGTATCTATACCGAAATTTCTTCTTGATAACCAAGTATAATGCCTTACTAATTCTGGTTCACTAGCTCGGGGCCAGTTTGGAGGATTGTTCCGCAACATAGATTTAGGAATTGTATCTAAAATTTCAGAATCTGATAAAATAGGTTCAGGCTGTGACCAACCAGCATTTTGTGAACCATTAAATGAGAAAATATCGCTCAATTAGACACCTCCTTAGTCCATTCTTCTATCACCGTAACTAAAGCCGAAATATCTTCACTACTTGTTCTTTCATCACAACCAATCAGTATGCAAGAAGAATGCGAATCCCACCATGTGCCTAAAGGGTGCCCAGCAATTACTCCCTTAGAGTCCATAAATGATATTGCTTTCTCTGAATCTCCAGGTACTCTGACCGCAAATTCCCTAAAATTTGATGACTTTGGATGAAGTAATTCCACTCCATCAATTGAACTAACTGCTTTCCTAGCAGTTTCAGTTGATGCTGCAATCCTTTTCGCAAGAACTGTTATTCCATCAGGCCCCAACAATGACATATGCATAGCCCCCATCAAGGCAATTAGAGTTTCGTTCGAACATATATTTGATGTTGCTCTATGCCTTCTGATGTGTTGCTCGCGAGTTGAGAGAGTCAATGTAAATGCTTTTTTCTCATTAGAATCTTGTGTCAACCCCACAATTCTACCTGGCATTTGTCTGATATACTTATCATTACAGGCAAATATTCCATAAATTGGACCTCCAAAAGTTGGTCCTATTCCGAAAGGTTGACCCTCTCCAACAACAATATCAGCACCCCAATCACCTGGTGGAGAAACTAATCCTAGAGATACAGCATCGACACCGACTATTAGAGCAGTATTTTCACCAATCAAATCTTTTAGTTTCATTAAACCTTCATCTAATATTCCGAAACAGTTTGGTTGTTCTACATAAACTGCACATGCACCATTTGCTAATGCTGCTGAATCAATATCCAAATGGCCATTTTCATCATGCTTTAGTAGATGAATATCAATCCCAGAGCCCTGAACATAATTTTCTATCACTGACATTCTATGAGGTGGAACAAGTTCAGATATGTACACAGTATCTTTTTGTGATGCCTTCTTGTTATGGACCCTAACAGCACAAGTTATTGCTTCTGCAGCCGAAGTTGACGCATCATACATGCTAACATTTGATATCGGTAAATTTACTAATTCAGAAACCATGGTTTGGAATTCCCACATTGCTTGAAGCATACCTTGACTGACTTCAGCTTGATAAGGTGTGTACGAAGTCAGAAATTCACCTCGAGTGGCCAGCATACCTACCATAGTAGGGACAAAATTTCTCGAAAGTCCTGTGGAAAGAAATGAGGGTCTTGAATCTAAGTTAATATTTGAACCCAAAAGATGTTGAGCATCTCTCCATATTTCTTCTTCAGATTGAGGTTGAGGAAGCGGAAGCGGAACCTTTCTTCTAACTTTCTCAGGGATATTCGAAAATAGGTCTTCTATTGAATTTAGCCCCATAATTGAGAGCATTTCTTGTTCGCGACCTAAATTGGGAAGTTGATCCATGAGTCTACCACCGTCTCCTTACACTTTCTGGATGGTAAATAATGACTTAATTGTTCGTTGGTGGAAACTATACAACTGACCGATATCCTCTTATTCATTAGGAACTAGTCGAGGCACGTTAGAATGAAGGTTGCCATCACTGCGTCAGACTCTTTTGTTGCCCCATACATAGTGGAAATGTTAGGAGATGCTGCTGTAATAATACCTGATGATGCATTAAAAGACCAATTAACAATTGACGCATTACTAACTCCTTGCAGTGCTCTAATACACATTAACTCAAGACCTGTGGAGTCCTCTTTTGAAAGAAATGATAGAGAAACAAAATTAGAGATGATGAATGCTGCAAGACCTATTTTAGACGCAGTTGATAGACATGGTAGTATTCACTTGGTAATAGTTGGAACGCTCAGAGTTCATCCACAATGGGAACCCGGAGAACCATTTTACGGGTTAGATTCTACATTGGCTCCTCGGGACACTGCAGCAGAGGGACAACTTTGGATGGAAGAAAATGCTCTAGATAGAGCACATTCTGAAAAACCAGTCAGTGTAATTAGAGCCTCAAACGTTCAAGGAGTTCCACTTTCTGGCCCTCCGGGTAATGGTATTCTACATCGCTGGGCTAGAGAATGTCAGATAGGGTGGATTAATGTCCCAGGAGATGGATCTAATCCGAAAGATTTCATACATATTGAAGACTTAATTCAAGTCATTGGAGGAATTCTAGAAAATCCTCCTCTAACTAGAGAAGAAATCGCTGTAGGCTCAGGAAAAGGAATTTCAATGTATGATTTAGCAAATATGTATAGTTCAAAGACTGGATGTGAAATAGAGCTGAATCAAAATGATAAAGAAGAGGTTTTTGGGCTTGTCGATGCTTGGGTTCTCGAAGAAAGATTGGGATTTAGGCCAAAAATAAGTCTTGACGAGATGATAGAAGAAGCATTTGAAGTAGCTTAGATTGACTGCATAACTAATCTTTTTCTTATTCCATTCCAATCGACTACAGAAACTTCCAATGACTTTTCTTGACCGGAAGAAATACCACTGGTATCATAATCATTCTTCATTCTAATTTCTAACTCATTATTCCCCGAAATTACATGAAGTGTATTACCCCTTCTGTAATCGTCAGAAACACCGATTCCAAATGTCCTATCAACAGAGTTGACTTTGAAGGATACGTTGAAAACTTCCCCCTTAAAGTTCGAAATCAACTCTCTTTGCTCATTAAGAAATCTGGCTTCATTCATTTTATCGATAATTTCATCTAAAGAAAAATCACTATTCTGCAATTTCTTGTCTTCTGAGTCACCTTCGTTGACAGATTCAGATATTGGTTCACTGACTGAGACTCGTTCTGGTAGTTCAACCTTTTCAGGAACTTCAACTTCATTTTCTTCAGCCCATTGATCTGAACTGATTTGTTCAGGCAAATCTACTCTATCTGGAACTTCAACTCGTAGATTTCCTGATGAATTTTCGGCTGATTCTGTAATCTCTTGATTTTGTTCTAATGGTTGTTCATTTTCAGGTACCAATTCTACATCAACATTATCTGATTTTATATTTTGGTTAATTGAAGATATTGCTCCGATTGCAGTTCCAGCTAAACCTAAACCGGCTACAATCTTTGCATTATCATTTGATAATTTGGTTTTAGCGACAGAAATTACCGCATCTGATTTGATATCCCATAAGGCCCTAATCGGTGCCCGTGCTAATTGAGGTAGTTTATTCAGTTCAGATTCAAACCTATCATCCATTACTGCTTTAACAGCATTGATTTCTTCTTCAGATGCTGAATTTGTTAATGATTCAGTCAACTCAAAGGTCATTCTGTTCACCAATGTATCATCATCACCATTGGTTTTCTCGTCTTCTGATGTTTCAGAACTCTCTGTAGGTTCTTCTACACCCTCAACTGCTGAAATAGTTATTTTTCCAGCTCCAACAAAACGACGTGTCCCTACAGGAATATTACCATCGGCTGGAACTCTAGTCCAACCACCAGCATACCAGTCATTTGAACCATCTTGATCTCTATCATCTAAACTCCACGAAGGGGCACCCCCATCATTTGCATTATAGAAATACAGCCTACAATTATTTGAATTCAGGTACCAATCTTTACCATTAATTTGACTTGATTGAATTCGATATTCTCCATTATATTTCTCATTCACATGATCAGAGATAATTAAAGACGATGAACTATCTACAGTTTCATTCTCAATTCCTAATAAAGCCATTAATTCGTTAGAAGATAATTTCCCACTACCGTCTTGATCAATAGCTGAAAAAATAGGCTGTAAGTAAGATCGAGGGGCTCGACTACCTGTAAGTTCTGCTAAACCGTTGTCAAATTCATCAATATTTATCTGTCCATCGCCATCAAAATCAAACTTTGAAATCATTCCCTCTGCATTAAGGCCCTTACTTATCAATAGTTTTTCAAGATTTTTCATAGCAGCCGCTACTAACTTATCAGATATAGCCATGCATGTGCGTAGAGGGAAACAGACATGATATTTACCCCGTCGCAACTACAGTAAATTGATGAATTAAATGAAAGGAGTAGTCACAATAATCGACTTAACTCTCCTTCTTGAGCTTGCTTGAATCCAAACTTCTTGCCCTAATGAAACTCCCTCAAGGTAACCCATAGCAATACCAGTATTATTCAGACTAGGAGAAGGGCCACCGCTGGTTACATAGCCTAACTTATTGGCTGATTCTTCAGGACCATCAAAAACTGCATGTCCCGGCCTAGGTTTAGGTCCTTTTTCTTGACATACTAATCCACGCAATTTAACATTAGAATCTATCGATTTGACTACGAAATCCTTGCCAATAAATTCATGTTCTAGGTTCAATCCAAATGGAACATTTGTTTCAGTTGAATTTCGTGAAAGAAAACCCTCAGGGATATCAATTTCTGGGCTTATACCTAAGCCGGGCCAGAGAAAATCTTGACCTGAAAGGAGATATCCTTTCTCCAACCTTAATGTATCTCTAGCCCCTAATCCGACTGGTGTTGCACCATTTTCAATCAGGGAATTCCACAACTTAGAAGCATCTTCATTAGGAACAAAAATTTCAACTCCTCTTTCACCGGTGTATCCGGTACCTTGAATCCATCCGTCAATTCCCAAATTATTCTCAAGAATGTCTTGACAAGAAAATCTAGACACTATATTTTCTCTACCCAATACTTTTTCCAGAATATTCATTGATTCCGGACCCTGTAAGGCAATAATACTAGTTTCACTAGATAAATCATTAATTTTAATTGAACCATCACTAGGAAGCTTGGAATTAAACCAATCCCACATTGTAGAAATCATGGAAGCATTAGGAACACCAAATACGCTTCTCTCCGAATTTACAGCAAAAATCATATCATCAATAATGTGACCATTGCCGTCTAGGAAATGCGTATAACCACATTTACCAGTTGCGAAATTAATAAACTGTTGAGTTCCTATTGAACTTAACCATGAAAGAACGTCAGATCCTTCAAATTCAAAGAATCCCATATGTGAAACGTCAAAAAGACCGGATTCAGACCGGCAAGAAGCATGTTCTTCTTGAATTGATGAATACCAAATTGGAAGTTCGAAACCATGGAAGTCCACAATATTCGCACCTGCCTCTAAATGGTTCTCATAAAGCGCTGTCCTCACTAGATTACCGTCAGTCATGCACCTGTCCAAAAGGAATAGGTGCAAGAAGGTGGCGCTTGGAAGAACAGCAAAAGAATCTCAACAATATAGATTATGACATAAAAAATAGAGGGGTTTATATACAGCCAGCAAGACTATACAACCGGAGGTTGATAAGATGAGCGGTAGAGAGCATAGCCAAGATGTAGAAATATATCTTGGAAGAAAAAATAACTCAAGGAAAAAAGAAGTAATTACCAGCAAGAGACCTTCAAGAGTTAGAGGGACAGAGGCAATTACTGGTAAATGTAAGATATGTGGTTCCAACTCATGGGATACCGATACTGTTCGAGGAGAAACGATTTGTTCTGAATGCGGTTTCGTTGCTGCTGAAAATATGATAGATCCTGGAGCAGAATGGACTAATCATTCCGGAGGAGAAGATAGAAGTAGAGTTGGGGCGCCAACATCACTAACAATTTCAGACAAGGGCCTTTCTACAGAAATAAGTAGATCTGATTTGACATCCGGTGCTGCATCAAGACACGGAATGTCGAAAAAAAATCTACGAGAATGGCGAAGAAGACAAAGGGTAGATCAAAGGAGTAAAACTAGAGATAGTAGAAGTAGAAATTTAACTACAGCAATGCAATTCATTAGAGACAAGGGCGATCTACCGAAACAAATTGAACAGGAAGCAGCAAATTTATACAGACATGCTATGAAAGAAGGAATTGTTACGGGTAGAAGCATTAGAGGAGTTACTGCTGCATGTGTATATATCGCAGCAAGACAGGCAGGAATACCAAGGAGAATTGATGTGATTGCTGAAGCCTTCGATATGGTATCTGAAGTTGAAGAGAAAGAGCTGAAAAGAACAATCAGATTAGTAGCAAGGAAAATGAATACACACCATATCACTGGACCAGAAGAATATTTTGAGAAGTTTCATTCAGACTTACAATTACCACCTTACGTTCTAGGAGATACCAGAGATTTGTGGGATAAAGTCGGAGAAAATATGGTTTGGCAAGGGAAAAAACCATCTGGAATAGCAGGTTGTATTTTGTATAAAGCGTCCCAAGATAGTAATTCACCAAGGACTCAAAGCGAAGTCTGTAAAGTATCAGGAATTAGTGAAGTCACTCTTAGAGGTCTACTGAAAATATTGAATCAAATGTTGGAAGAATAATATTTCAGTCAATTTCGTATACTGTTAAAGGTATTTCTTGTTCATTAGCCATTTCAATCACAATTCTTGTCCATTTACTGGTAGAAGAAGGAATTGCAAGTATGTCAGTAGAAGACTTCAGTATTTTTTTGGTTAATGAATTAGCGGCCTCTGAACGCCCTCTATCTCTAAGTGTTCGACTGGGATCATCCCATTCCTCAGAAAAATTGCAATCGGAATCGAATTATTATCCGCCCACCGCTCTGCCATGTAATCAACTCCACTCGCTCCACCAACAATTATTAGATCGGGATAACTATTTTCATCAACCCAATTTTCAATCAATTCCTCAAAAATTTCAAAATCATAAAATCTACTACTTCCAACTATGGCTAGATTGATAATATTGCCATCCTGATTCAAATCTTTTTTCCCAAGCGAGTCGACTACATCCTGTCCGATTCCCGATACCATTAGTGTTCTAGAGAGGTCTACAGGCATAAATGTCTTGTATAAATCAATACATTATTTCATATCTGATTATCTTTTCGCCTCACATGGTGAAATGGGTATATGTTAGACATTGAAGCAATTCGAGCTGATTTTCCAATATTGGATAGAGTGTTACCAAATGGCAAAAATCTTGTCTATTTTGATAATGCAGCAACATCACAAAAACCTAAATGTGTCATAAATGCAATGAGTAAGTTTTATGAAAATTATAATTCAAATGCACACAGAGCAAATCACACATTAGCGGATGAGGCTAGTTCTGCATTAGAAGATGCTAGAATGAAAATTTCAAATTTCTTCGGGGCTAACCCTGAGAATATGATTTACACCAGTGGAGCAACAGAAGCGATTAATCTTGTTTCCTATGGTTGGGCGAAATATAATCTAGAGAAGGGAGATGTCATTGTCATTACAGAAATGGAGCATCATGCCGATATTGTCCCTTGGCAGGAACTATCTAAAGAAAAAGGAGTGGAAGTCAGATATGTACCAATAAATAATGAAACCTTCACATTAGATATGGAAGCTTTTGAAATCGCTCTTGAAGGTGCTGCCTTAGTGTGTGTAACACATACGAGTAATGTATTAGGCATTAGAAATCCTATCGAAAAAATAATCAAAATGAGTAAAAAAGTAGGTTCTAAAGTATTGATTGATTGTGCACAGGGTGCTCCGCATGAAAAGATTGATTTCCTAAATTTAGGGGCAGATTTCTTAGCAATTTCTGCACATAAAATGGCGGGACCTACAGGTATAGGATGCCTGCTAACATCTACAGAAAGAATAGAGGAGATGGGTCCATTTATGACTGGAGGATCGATGATAAAGAAAGTGACTACAGACGGCTCCACCTATAAAGAGGGGAATGCAATGTTTGAAACAGGAACTCCAAGAATAGCTGAGGCGATAGGTTGGGGAGCTGCAGTAAATTGGTTAGAACAATTCAATATGGAAGATATTCACAGCCATATACATCAAATTGCAGCATTTGCAGGCAATGAGATGCAAAAAATACCAGGGATAAAGATATTTGGAGACCCCAGTAACAAGGATTCCTCAGGAGCGGTTTCTTTCTTACATGAGACTATACAATCACAGGACTTGGCATTATTGTTGGATGAAGGAGGGTATGCTGTAAGAACGGGTCATCACTGCGCTCAGCCATTAATGGATGCCCTAGGAGTTCCATCTACAAACAGGGCATCTTTCTGGATATATAACACTCAAGAAGAGGTTGAAGGATTCATAGAACACCTGAAATATATCTGCGAAAGATTTTCTTGAAAGATACAATCATTCAATAAAAAAAACCTCTACGGCGTAACATGTCTCCACTTTGGCCAAGTCATTTAGATGATATTGTCGAAGAATTCAGAGATTGTTTTGATTCAATGGAAAGATATGAATTACTTTTTGAATACGCTAAAAAGAATCCAAACCCGCTGCATGAAACGGAATGGAATGAAGGGAATCAAATATTAGGATGTCAATCTAGAGCACATGTTGTTTGTTCGAAAGATGATGAAGGACTATTCATTTTAAGAGCGGGAGCTGATGCACAAATTGTTCAAGGCTTGATGAGTATTACCGCTATAGCAGTGAATGGATTATCTCCTGAGGAAGTATGTAAATTAACTCCTGTATATGTGGAAGAAATGGGATTGAAATCAGCATTGAGTCCAAATAGAGCAAATGGTTTCTTGAATATGTTCAATAGAGTGATTGCAGAGGCGAAGATACTTTCGGAGACTTAACATGATAGATAAAGATGCAGTTTTTGATGCTTTAAGAGAAGTTGAAGACCCTGAAATGAAAATCTCAGTCATTGACTTAGGACTGATCTATGATATTAAAATTGAAAATAAACATGCGGAGATAGACATGACCTTGACAAGCCCCGGATGCCCTGTTGCTCCTGAATTGATGGCAGCAGTACATAGAGCTGCACTTAATACTGCAGGATTAGAAAGTGTTCATGTAAATCTGACATTTACCCCACTCTGGGATCCAAAATTACATGCCACGGAAGATGGAAAGTTTGAATTGGGTATATTCTAATGGGTGTGAATGTGTTACTAAGAGAAGAGAGAATCTTTGCTTGGCATAGGATCCCCAAATCATCGAGAACAGTATTAATTTCTACCTTAATTATAATCGTGTTCTTGACACCAAATCTTGCGGAGGGTTATGAAAGTACTTGGTATAAAATTGATTTAGATTCTGAGGAACAATACAATGATGCTTTGATAGATTCAAATGGTGATGCATGGATTTTCGGAGATAATGGGATTATTGTATTTGGTGAAAAATTAACTAATTGGAGTTTAATAGAAAAAGTAACAAGTGAGGATTTATTTACAGCCTACTCAAATGAAAATCTAGTTGTGGCTGCGGGTACTAATGGTACCGTTATTTACAAAACAATACAATCGGAACAATGGCTAGATATCAGCATTAATAGTGAAGAAAATATTAATTCTATATCACTGAATAGTAATGACGAGATTGTGATTGTTACGGAAGAATCCAGCATAAAAATATACAAAGAAAGTTCCTGGTTAGAAATTAATTCGTTTACTTCTGAAGATCTATTTGATATCACATTTGAAAATGAAAGAGGATTGATTTCAGGATCTTCGGGATTGATACTCGGTTCAGAGGATAATGGCTATACCTGGGAACAAAGAGAAACTCCAGTTCTAGTTTCACAATCTGACATAATTTCAATAGGATTCTACAAATCAAATAGAGCTTATGCAATAACTTCAGATGGAATGATTTTGAAGTCCACTCAAGAAGCATTGACTACCACCGTTGGTTATTCTTGGAATATAAAAGAAATTGAGTCTGAAAATTACAGTACAACATTAGATGTTAACCTTACTTCAATTGAGATTTTGAGTACAACAAAGATCATATTGACAGGGGAAAATGGATATGTTGCATTGAGTAAAGATGGAGGGAACATTGTCACTCCTCAATTACTCCCTGACGGTTATAGCAATCAAAATATCAATGATGTGGCTATGGAAACAGCATTTAGAGGTATAATTGTAGGAGATTATGGAATGATATTTTATACTGAAAATGGGGGAGAAGATAACCCAGTTGGTTTTGAAATAATCGATTTAAGCAATTTCACTGAATTTGTGGAATTCACAAAGGATAATCTTTGGGAAGGTCTAAAGGCAACTGTGAAAATAGTAATATTCGGAATAATTCTTGGATTCTTATTAGGTATCGTTCTAGCGATGTGTAAAACAGCACCTACTTCATTGAAACAAATGATAGAAAGTGACCTAGAAAAAACATTAATCTTATTCTGGGTTATATTACCAGTTACAGTTTTTTCTGTACGATATAATAGTATAGGTTTCGGTATTTTCGCTTTCTTGACACTGGTTTTAGGTTCAATTTTTATAAATTTTAGAATCAATAAGAATAAAGTTGAAAATGAAGGGTTTTTAGGGCTTTTAATACCTAACATTCATAGGAATAAAATGATTAGAATATTAGGAATTTCATTACTAATAGGTGTCCCATTATCAGGGAAATGGGAATTAAGCGGAGGCCTGGAATTAATCTTTACTGCATTGAATGATTTTCATGAATTTGAATTGGGTTCAAATACACCTAAAATTTCAGCCCAATTTGGATATATCTTTGCACCAATTGGAAACCCGGATGCATTCTTTAGATTGCTAGTCGGTATCGGATTAACATACTTAGGAATTCTATTCATTACTGCTAATGGGAATTACTCTGACAAAAAATTATACTTAGGCAAATTTATAATAATCTCACTCATATGGATTATTGTTTTAACGGAGTTATTCGTAAACTTTGATTATAAAATATCTGAAATTGATTTAATGCTAATCATGAAATTTGCCTTTTTCCTCGGATTTGGATTCTTTATGACAAAAAGAATATTACCCGACTTTTCTTTAACTAAGTTAGAACAAAAGAATTTGGATATTCAAATAAATCCGTGGGGGTTGAGACCGTTAAATAGTATTGCAACTTTATACACAGACTTTTTCAGAAATACACCCCTTTTAGTACAATTTATGTTCATTCATTTTGGAGTTCAATTAGGAAAACATATACAAAATATGGGTATTGATATTACTAATGACTTATTGATTATATCATCATATCTAGGGCCTTTGGATAATTTATTCTCTCCAATAACTGAGTATATCAGCAATAGTTTATTTGGTCCGGGAAAGAGATCTTACTTAAGTGCAATTTTCGCACTCGGATTAAACTCGGCAGCCTATCAATGTGAAACCATTAGAGGAGCCATTGCAGCAATTCCATCCGGACAAATGGAAGCCGGCAGAAGTATTGGTCTAACTTATATGGGTACCATGAGACTGATAATTTTACCACAAGCAATCAGAATATGTATTCCTCCGCTAGGAAATGAAATGGTGAATTTAGTACTAAATTCATCTCTTGCAAGTGTAATTGCTTACACCGAATTAACAAGACAAGGGAAACTTGTTGTTGCAATTACATTCCAAATATTCTGGACATGGGGGATGGTAATGATTGCTTATTTTGTTGTGACTTGGACACTAGCCCTGTTGTTGAGACGGTTGGAAGAGAAGACTAGAATCCCAGGATTGGGTATTACAGGAGGGAATTAAATGGAAAACGAAGTACTTACCATCGATGAACTTGAAAAAATTTATCCGGGTGGTGTTCATGCAGTTAAAGGAGTTTCATTTAAAGTAAATAGAGGAGAATCTGTGGCAATCATTGGTTCATCAGGTAGTGGGAAATCTACAGTACTTAGATGTATCAATAGACTCATTGAACCAACTAAAGGAACTATGAAATTGAATGGAAATATCATTAATAATCCATTAGCAGATGTTAACGAAATACGATCAAAAATTGGAATGGTTTTCCAATCTTTCGAGCTTTTTTCACATCTGAAAGTATTGGATAATATCACTTTAGGGCTCAGACATGTTAGAGGAATGAATAAACATGAGGCAGAAAAAATAGCTCTGGAAGTATTAGGAAGAGTAGATATGTTGGATAGAATAGATGCATATCCTGGAAATTTATCAGGAGGGCAGAAACAGAGAGTTGCCATAGCGAGATCACTTGCAATGCACCCTGAAGTAATTTTATTTGATGAACCAACAAGTGCCTTAGACCCTGAATTGATAGGTTCAGTATTACAAACAATCAGAGGACTGGCAGATGAAGGAATGACCATGGTAATAGTTACTCATGAAATTAATTTCGCTAAAGAGGTAGCAGATAGGATAATCTACATGGATAAAGGCATTATCGCTGAAGAAGGCCCTTCTGAGATAATTGACAAACCAAAAACTAAGAGATTGAAAGAGTTCTTATCAGCAATTAATGAAGAATAATCAAATCATTCCTTGGGAGGTCATTGCCTCTGCGACTTTAAGGAAGCCGGCAATATTAGCACCAGCCACATAATTGTCAGGCATTCCATATTTCTCTGCAGTTTCGGCTGCATTCTTATGAATATCCACCATTATTCTATCTAATTTAGAATCGACTTCTTCTCTTGTCCAATTATATCTTAAGGAATTCTGTGACATTTCAAGACCTGATGTAGCAACACCGCCTGCATTACTTGCTTTACCTGGAGCGAACATTATACCATTACTCAGGAAAACCTCTACTGCTTCAGGTGTACAAGGCATATTAGCACCTTCGGCGACAGCCATTACTTGATTATCCACTAGCATTTTTGCCTCTTCGCCATTAATCTCATTTTGAGTGGCACAAGGCAAGGCTACATCCACATTCACGCCCCATAATCCGTTTGTGGCGGGTTCTGGTTGGGATGGTGTGAAGATAGCACTAGAAAATTTATCGGCATACTCAGAGATTCTTCCACGACGATTATTTTTGAGATCCATTATCCAGGCAAGTTTCTCCCTATCAATACCCTCTGGGTCATGAATAAATCCGCCAGAATCAGACATTGTCACTGGTTTACCGCCTAAATCCAAAACCTTCTCACATGCAAATTGTGCAACATTCCCTGAACCGGAAATTGAAACTGTGGCACCCTCAAATGATTTACCTTTAGCTGCAAGCATCTCTCTAGCAAAATAAACAAGACCATAGCCTGTAGCCTCAGGTCTAATTAGTGAACCACCATATGAAATTCCTTTACCAGTTAGTACTCCAGTGAACTCATTAGCTAATTTCTTATACATTCCAAAAAGGAATCCAATCTCTCTTCCTCCAACGCCGATATCACCAGCAGGAACATCAAGATTAGCACCTATATGTCTCCATAACTCCATCATAAATGATTGACAAAAACGCATTACCTCGGCATCTGTCTTACCTTTTGGATCGAAGTCTGATCCTCCTTTTCCACCGCCCATTGGTAAACCTGTTAAACTATTCTTGAATACTTGCTCAAATGCTAGAAACTTCAGTATAGACTGATTGACAGACGGATGGAAACGTAGGCCTCCTTTGTAAGGGCCAATTGCGCTGTTCATTTGAATTCTAAAACCACGATTGACGTGTAATTTACCGCTGTCATCATACCATGGTACTCTGAATTGAATGATTCTCTCTGCCTCAACCATTGATTCCACGACTGGTAGGTATTCAGGATGTGCCTGGATTACTGGAACTAAACTTTCCAGTACCTCTTCCACTGCTTGATGGAATTCAGGTTGGTTTGGGTCTCTTGCAATTACACTATCGTATACTTTTTTCATTGTACTATCCATAGGATTCACCAAGGTTTCCGAATCTAGACTAGTTCTCGGCAGCCAGTGGACTTACTTACCCCTTTTGAATGATATGTATTGAATCACTCATAAAATATTAGTTAAGAGAAAATATACTCATCTGCAAGACGAGAAACTATCTTCTCATAACCAGGTAATGTCATGACATACACTACTTCTTGAGAAACTTGTCTTTTCTTTAGTGCCTCCGCAATTGGAGTATGATCTTTGAACCATCTTGTTTTACCATCATCGCCTATTATTCGAATATCTACTTGGGACATTCTAGGTTCTGATAGTAATAATTTGACTGAAGGAACATCAATTGCGACATATCCTTCATCTAATCCTGCGCGCTTGGCAATTTCATCTTCGAGTTCTATTCTTTTAGTTGAATTAGATGCTAAATCAATCAATCTATCTATTGTCTCTTTAGGTAAATCCTGTTTCCTACGACTAGTTGAAATTTTCATTAATTGTCTATATTTCAATCTCCTAACCATATCTCTGGCAAATTTACCAGAATCATAAAGCGCACCCCAAATTTCTGAATCTACTCTTTTCTGAAGATCTATTGATTCAGGTAACTGGTCTACGGATCTTTCAACTGCTCTGGAAAGCATTATTTCTGTAACTCTGGTAACTCTATGAAAATATACGGCACTATACATTAAACCTCTAGCCATCATCATACCTTCCAAAGCAGGAAGACCTCCTTCTTGGACTGCAATATCACCTCCATGACGCTCCAAACATTCAACAAGTCTCAAATGATCAATTATTCCATGTTTAACACCGGTGAAATGTGAATCTCTCAATAAATAATCCATTTGGTCACAATCAACAGGACCATGTATTAGATGAGAAAGAGTATCATCTTGAAATACAAAATCTTGTTTCCCTTCTACCCATTGTAGTAAATTTCTTTCAGTGCCTCCAGCATTAGGGCCACGAATTAAACTAGCAACTTCTTTCGGATTTAAATCATAAAGTTCAAGAATTTCAGGTATACTCTTTCTATCTGAGAAAATTTCCGCATCTCCATCTCTTAAAACATCATATTCACCCAATATTATCCCTTCAGTAATTGACATATGATCAAGCCCACCTCTCTCATGGAGAATATGTTCCAAAGTATGCGAATATGGACCATGTCCTACATCATGAAGCATTCCTGCCACTTCAACCATAGATTTTTCATGTTGTTCTAAGGAAATTGACTCCGCCATTAATCCAGCAATATGAGATACGCCTAGTGAATGTTCAAATCTAGTATGGTGGGCTCCGGGAAATACAAGATGAGCTAAACCGAGTTGTTTAATATGACTAAGTTTATTCATTTCTGGAGTTTTTAGTAATTCTTCTCGAACCCCATCGATACGGAATTGTCCATGAATTGCATCGTTAATGACTTTGATGAAACCACCTCAAACATACCCAAAGTGTACTCCCTATTGAATCGCACTATTCAGACAATACGACTTTTTGAAATTATAATGTAAAAAGCCAACATTGTATTTCATTTGCATTTCATATGCATTACATTTATGTGCTAAACGCTTTCTGCTAAGGCTGAGGGATGATTGTGAGTGGACATAGCCCAATGGTTTCGTTACGAATTCCAGAAGACCATTTGCTAGCCTTAGATCAGAGAATAGGATTTGATGGTATGAGGAATCGTTCTGACGTCATTAGAGACGCAGTTAGACGTTTTTTAGAACAAGATATTATTGAAAATGGAGATAATATAAAGGTTCGATTAGGTCCTGAACTAACAATTTTAATGAGGGATTTTTGTAAAATACATGCAGAAAAACCGGAAAATATACTCAAATCCGCTGCTAGAGATTATATTCGAAGAGAAACAATAGAGGGGATGTCAGTGACGAAACTCCTCCAGAGGCGCATGAATGAGCTAAGTGCGCGCTTTAATGATGATTCGAACGCTCAGAGGTGAGAAAATGAGCGAGGATGGGGTGCACAAAAACGTGGGGGGGCCGAAAAGCCCCCTCACCCAACCTCGAACGAGAAAGTTGACTATTGGTTTTTCAGGAGTCAGGGAGCGAGCGAAATTAAGTAATGCCATTGGGTATGATGCAAAAGAAGTGCCAAGAATCTCACGAGGTAAGAGCCGTATTACTGACAGAGAGAAATTGATATAATAATCGAACACACACACCGCTCCGTACATTTCGTACGGAGCACCACTTAGAAAGAAAATCTTCTTGGTCGTTCTATTATCAGGTCTACATTCATGGTACGCGATGAAAACCTCAACACGGGGAGGTTTGTGGCCCATGAAAATCTACGGAAAGCTCAAGAAAAAATGATTTTGGAGGGTATTGATGTTCTTAGCAGTGGTGGTTTTCTCTTCGCTGCCGCCCCAACAGGCATTGGAAAAACTGCAGCATCTTTAGCGTCGGCTTTAGAAATTGCTAGAAGTAAGGATAATCCAAAACAAATTATATTTCTTACAGGTAGGCAATCACAACACAGAATTGTTGTTGAAACCATAAAAAGAATAAATTCTAAGTTATCAATCGATAACTCTTTAATCAAAGTAGTTGACCTAATTGGAAGAGAATCAATGTGTGTAGAAGTAGACAAAATTACTGGGAAATGCTCTTGTGAAGATAACATAGTAGAAGGCAGTAAACAAAAAAGGAGAGAAGATTTAAAAGATTTAATTTTACTAAGTCCTAAACATGTAGATGATATAATCAAGATAGGGAGGAAGAAGAAGATTTGCTCGTGGAGTGCTGCGAGATCAGCAGTGAATGAATGTGATATTTTGGTTTGTGATTATAATCATATTTTTGTTGAAAATATCAGCGAGAATTCATTAACTGCTATGAAAATTGATTTAGAAAACACGATCATAATCATTGATGAAGCACATAATTTGCCAGATAGAATAAGGAATGGACTCGAAAGAAGAGCGATAGTGAAGATTTTTCGAGATTCGAGAATAGAACTCGAAGAATATCTTGCTAGAACGGAGAAAACAGTAAAAAAACTTGATTTGTCAGAAATAGAAGATAATTTTGAAATTGTGGAGATCAAGAAATCTCATAGACAAATGAAAAAATTAGAGAATGAAATGAAAAAGTGGTATAAGAAAAAAGAAGATGAATTAACCAAATTAGGGAAAAATGATATGAAGATTGAAACTACAGAATTTACAAGCGCTATTAGTTCTATAATTAATGAAGACCTTGATATTCAGAATGATATTAATTACTCAAATCTAAAGAATTTGGTTAATCAGTTATACAGAGTAAGAGTTGAGCAAGAGGATGGAGATGAGAAAGAAACTGCGAGTACAAGGTTAGCTGATTTAATATCAATTACAATAGAATACCTTCATAATAACGCACTAGTCTTAGTTTTTGACTTGTTGGCAGACGAAGGAAGAGTCAGAAGCTTCTTGTTAGACCCCGGTGTTGTTAGTGCTCCAATATTTTCGAGAACTAGTGGTGCTATTCTGATGTCAGGAACTCTTTTCCCACCAGAAATGTATGCTGATTTACTTCAAATTCCTAAAAACAGAAAGATTACTATGACAGAGTATGAATCGTCTTTCTTATCTGAAAAGAGACCCGTACTGATTGCAAAAAATGTGACTACGAAATATACGGAAAGAGGTCATAATAACACTGAGAATGTGAGACATCATATATTAGCTGTCATCAACAATACGCCAGGTCATATCGCATTTTTTTCACCAAGCTATGCTTTGATGGAAGATGTTCTAGGAGATTGTAGTTGGTTACCAGGACGTATTAAGATAATCGATGAAGAAAAAAGAATGTCAAAAAGTCGAGTTAATGGAATTATTGAGGAATTACATAAATTCAGGAGAGATGGGACGCAAGTTCTGCTATCAGGGGTTCTGAGTGGGAAACTAGCAGAAGGTGTCGATTATCCAAATAATATTCTCGATGCTGTAATCTGTCTTGGACTGCCTCTGGCACCACCTAGTGCTAGACAAGATGCATTGAAAGAATACTATGTAGAGCGCTTCGGTAACAACAAGGCTTGGAGGTACACAAGTACTCAACCAGCGATTAATAGCATATTGCAAGCATTGGGTAGGCCCATCAGAAAATCAGCAGATAGGGCCATAGTAATATTATTAGAAAAAAGAATTCTGATGAGGCAGTTTAAAAGTTGTCTTCCAGCCAGTATTCACACCTTTGAAGCGCCCGATCACGATAGAACTGCTAGACTAACAAAGAACTTTTTCAGAAGAAATCCAGAACCTGCAATAGAGGGAGAATAAACGAGGGGTTCATCCGAGGGTGTAGTTTCGCAAGTGCATGGAAGAAACGTGGCAACGGTATGAAATCAAAATTCTTGATCAAGAATTGACGTTCGATTCATACCTAAAATTTTCTAATGAAGGGCTTGAAACTAATGCCGAAAAATCACATCAAAAATTTGTAAGTAGTCAGCAACATTTGAGCGATGTAAGAAAGTTTCACATGGAAACAATGTCTGAACCACTTACTAATATTCAACAAGAATTAGATAGAAGAATGGATATATATTCCACAAATGAAATGTTGAGAGAATTCAAAGGAGAAATTAATGATTTAGGTATCTCTCTACCTATGAAAATTAATTCTCCGAACGATATACTATTTCAGAGTAGGATAGAAAATGAAACTCAAATTGTTCAGATTGTTTCATCTAACATTAATGGAGGAATATTCAGAAGTTTTGCTTTACCAGAAGGATTCGAAATCAAACAAATTGTCAGTAAAAATGGTATTATAGATATTCTATTCCGCTAATTCTTCTTCATCAATGGAAACATACCCATCCCTTACAGGAATATCTTGTAACTGATCAATCTCTTGCAGCACTGCGTTTAGAGCAATTTGAGCATTTTGCCTGTGACCTTCACCTAGAACGTGACTTGAATATCTCGCTTCTTCGAAAATTCTGTCTAAAGATATCAATGATTGCTCACTTATTGGTAATGCTGACCTAATAGCAATCTCGAATTCTCTAACGGTTTCGAAGTCTCTTCTCAAGAAACCTCTACGCATTAAAATCTGACAAAGGCTCTCATAGCAGTTATAAATTGCTTCTCTGAACTCATCTCCTGCTGCCAAAAGCTCAGCAGTATAACTGAAAATTCCTGCTAATTCATCAATTGTAGCATTACGTCTTCGTTGATAATATATTCCGCTACTGGCAATTCCAATTAATGCAATCAATAATAATGAACCATAAAGTAATGATTCAAGAATAGATGACTGTTCAGTAACTTCATACTCTATAGTTACATGGGGGTTTAAATTCTGCTGAGTGGCTAACCAAGTTCTATTAGATGGATCAATAAACAGAGAGTCTGAATAGAAGTTAATCCCTAATTCTCCCCAGAAATTCCTATCCCAAAGCGTAGGTAGACCTTCTATTGATTTGAACTCATATGTAAACAAACCGTCATCATCAGTCATTTCTATCACTCTAAAATGTGTTTGACCTGATGAAGAATTAATTAAAGATGCTGACATAGAAATGTTAGGTACAGGTTCTAGAGAATCTACTGCAGTCACATTGACTGTACCTCGAATAATTCTTGTGTCTTTTTCGAGTTTAATTTTCTCTGGTGTGAACTTGAAATTTACAGGTATCATTATCGAAACTGATAGATCTTCTGACCCACCATTTAGATATCTAGTACTATCTGATTCCACTTTGACAACCAAATCAATAGGGCCGGCAGGCATTGGATAATGGGCATTTGATTGAATTCTAAAGTGTCCTGTTGCTTCATCCCATTGTACGTTAGCATTCTCTGGTCCATCAGATAGCCAATGTAAAGTCACGGTCATGTCTTCGATAACATTACCACCGCCACCGATTTCTAAAATTCTACCCTCTATCTTAATTGGATGTTCAACATCACTTCTAATTATAGTTTCAGAAATCCATAATATTTCAATTTCAATATCTGATCTTACATATACAGACATATTATAGCTGATTGGAAGATAATAAGTCTCCCCTGAGAACTCTACTAAAATATCGTGTTGACCTCTTTCTATGGAGTAACCCAATACATGGTCGAACTCATAAAAACCATTTGCCATTGTAGTTGTTCTACCAATTTCTTCTCCATCAAGATAAATTATTATCTCTCTGTTCACTAAACCAGGGAGTCCATCTGAATCAGCATCATATAGTCTACCAGTAAAGTTCCATTGCCCTCCACGAGTGACGATGCTCGATTCAACTTGTAAAGAAATCCCTGAATGATAGGCAATAGTCAGATTCGATTCAGCCATCCCCTCACGATAATATCCTTGTTGTGGTGCCTTGACGTTTATTGTATGAACACCTACATCTAAGAATTCTGAGACTTCCCAAGTTAATGACCAATCACCATTTTCATCACTTGAAGTAATTCCTATCAATACTCCGTCGATAAATATCTCTAAAGAATGATTTGAAAGATATCCTCCAGGAAGATTATCTTTAACCGTGCCTTGCAATAACAAATTATCACCTACAGCTACAGCACTCGGTTCAGAGATAGTTATTTCAGTTGATGAATATACTATAAACACTGATGAAGAATTAGATGAAAGAATAAATTCTTCGCCTTCAAAAATAATTTTAACTATTCTAGGACCTAAAGGCATATCGGAAGGAACAGGTATGAATAAACTGAAGTTTCCATTAGAGTCTACATCTAGACCCGTTAATAGCTGCTCATTCATGTAAACTGATAGAGCCCTGTCAGGAAGAGAACGACCTGCTCCATCTGTCAACATTCCTTCAATGACAAGTAATTGGTTACGATCTATTTCCCCGGGAGGAGTCGTAAGAACTACTTGAGAGGTTTGTGTAACATTGAAAATAGATTCAGAAAATGAGGGAAGATAATATTCTGGATTCAAAGAATCACCTTGACCCATTGGGTCAACCCAAGTAAATCCTCCAAAGAATTCTACCTTTACTATGTGTGCTCCAAAATCAGTATCTAATGGAAGGTCATAAGTTATTGACCATATACCAGTCGATGAATTGCTTAGAGCTGTATAAATCGCTCCAACATCAGACCCATCTATTGACAAATGTATGACTCCTCCAGATTCAACTCCATTTTCTATTAATGGATCACCATGTTCATCTAATAAGGTTCCATGGAATGTAACAGATTCACCGGAAATCGAAGAGCCGGTAATATCGGTTATCTCGATTACAGTTGGTGCTAAAACAATGACTCTAGTTGATGTTTCATCACCAACAAGGCCCGTAGTCCCCTCAATTCCTGAAAATATTACATTAATTTCCATAGGTCCTGCAACCCTGTTTGAGTCTACAACAAACGAAGTATTAGCTAAACCAGAGGAGTCTGTAGTTTCATTAGAAATTATAACACCATCAACAATTATAGAAACAACCACCGAGTCTACGGGCGAAGCAGAATTATCAATTAATGAAAGTGAGATATTCATTTCTTCACCTCGAACGATTCTGCTGTCAGGATCTAAATCAAGAGGGCTGACGATTGTCAGTAGAGAATAACCTCTGCTATCGAAAAATCCTAGCCCAGTACTTGATTGATAATAATTAACATTAGGTGTAAAAGTTGCTGAAATATTGTGAGTACCTCTAGGGAAAGTTAAGTCAAGACGGATACTTGCAGACCAAGAACCATTCAATTCTACGTTGCTACTTAATACAGTAAAGGTATCATCATCACCATCAATTTCAAAAATCAAACTCGGAGCTAAGGTATTTCCTTGCCTATCAATAATAGCACTACCATTACTAGAAGTTAAAGTTCCAGTAACATTGAATGTTTCTCCTGCTGCGGGATTTTCGGCGATATTATCTACAGTAATCAATGTTGAAGAACGAACTGTAATTGTGGAAATTAATGTTATTGTATTATGCAAAGTACTGGAGCCATTAAAGTAGAGTATTGTATCTATTTGACCAAGAGGATGTGAATCAGGAATAAAGAATGTGAAGTTCACTAGACCTTGAGAGTTGGAATTTACCTCATTTAGCCATGTATCATGGAATTCAGCAGCGACTGTTAATCCTTCCAAAGGAATATCAGCGTTGCTAGATTCAACAATTCTAGCAGACAAAGTGACATTAGAACCTCTCTCGACGACTGTATTAATTATCGGTGATTTATCTATAAATGTGGTCACACCTCTAACCAAAATCGTATCATTCCCAGTTCCAGTCAGATAGAATGGGGTACTGCCTTCGACTACACTAACAACTACTGTTTTTATCCCGCTGCTAACTCCATCACCGAGTGGATCGGTAGGTACTGTAATATTGAAACTACCATTACTAGATGTGACATGATTAGTAACTAGAGTTTCACTTAAGTCATTTAAGAAAAATACCTCGACAGCCATTGGTCCATCAACTGTCCTATTGGAATCAACAGCATCTAAGACCTGACCAGATATTGAGAATGTTGATCCTGCGGTCACCTCATTAGGGAATGGATCTAGGTCAATTGTACTAGATACCTGTACTGTTAAATTTGATGTACTTTGATTCCCTAACCATCTTCCTGCATTCGCATCTGTGAGATTATCTTGGATATCATCTGGAGCTATGATTGTAACATTATAAAATCCAGGAGGAGTATTTGCTGGAATTATTGGACTAAAAGTGACTATTCCATCAGACTGAGTCAGGCCAGATTGAAGAGTTTGCTGTAGAGGACCTCCAGAGTCAAAAACTACGTCTGCAGAAATATCATTGATTGGAGACCCATCTGCAATATCTGTTATTGTAGCATTAATTAACATAGTTTCTCCAGCGATTACAATCAGAGAAGAAGGAGTTGATTCAACAATCATCTCAGTTTGTATTCCTGCATCAACAGAATCAGCATCCGATACTTTGTAGTATTCTCCTCCGGTAGGTGGATTAATCGAATAATCTAGGAAAACTCTCAATTCATATACGCCAGATGCAACCTCTCCGGGCATAAAGAAAGAAATATTATATTCGCCATTTAACGGATTGATGAAACTGCCACCGAGTCTTATGACTGTATCTGGTGCAGGAGATCCATCAGGTAAAGGCGGTAAATCAGATGGAACTAACAATTGCGCCACAATAGAAGAGTTATTCCCAATTACAGGACTTCCAAGATTCTTATCCTGAGCAAAACCTGAAACCCAATTAGATATACCTCTTGGCGTCCATTCAGTACCAAGATTAACTATTGCATTAGATTGTCCTTGGATTCTAACTGTATCTACAATACTTGCTGGATTTAGCCAAGTACTTCCTGAGAAGTTTAGTACCCAAGAGTAGTCGCCAGCTGGTGCTGTTGCCTCAGGCACCCATGCTGGCGTAATTCTAGGAATCTCTGGGTTGGAAATATTCCAAACTGACGTACCATTGAAATCCAAAACATATGTCCCCAAGAAACTAGACAACGATGTATTTGTATGATCAGTAAGAATGATCTCAACTGATGCCTGATTACCTCTTGATTGAGGTACTAGTTCGTAAGAAAAACTTACATTACTCCTAATCCCATGTTCCGTCAAGTAATTTACCTGATCATTAGCAAAAAGTCCTTCGGCATCAAATTGTATCTTTACTTCAACAGGTCCTGAAGGAATTGAAACATTATCTGCGGAAAATAACCAGCTGACATTAAATTGGCCCGGTGAACTTGTCCAATTTGAACTATTCAGATACCAAGTCTTCAAGGTTTGATAAGGACCACTAACAGAGGCTCTCCTCATTTGTAAATAGAGTGTACCGTTTAATGCTTCAGGTGTATCACCAAAACTCAATACTGTTCCGTTAAGATATATTTGGGAATCAATATCTAAGAATGTATTATTCAAGTCAGTGCCCTCTAAAGAAACCGTTAAATTCGGGGCAGGAGTAATATTAAAGTTGAAATTATCAGTATGAGGCCTAATATGGTAACTTGGAATTGTTGCATTATTCAAATCATCTTGATGCCAGCCCATGAATGAAATAGAGGCACTAATAAGCCCTAATGGTTCAGATTCGGATATTGGTATATCGAACTCATAGTATCCGGAAGTACCGACGTTTGAGATTAAACTAACTGGGCCATCTACGCTGGTAGTGTAATTCAAAATCACTTGTAGGTTATCAATTAAAGAAACATCGTGATACTCAGGGTTCTCAAGTCTGAGATAACCTGTAACACTGGAATTCACACCAACACCCAGCATTGGTTGATTTATCGGAGGTGGTGATTGGAAAGAAGTTGTCGCATCATCAGTGATATTTATCCTCCAAGAGAATGAGATCCCTTGGGAACCAACATAAGCTTTCTCAAAAATTTGCAATACCAATGCGCCGTATCCTGGCTTAATTGGTAAAAGAGGCTTTCCCGTCAACTCAAAGGTACCATTATCATCAGTAGTTCCCGTTGCTACGAGATAATCTGACTTAGCCGCAGGGCCCGGAACAGAACTAGTTTCGTTATCTGGAACGAGATATAAATTAAGAGAAACATTCTCAGCTAAAGTCTGGTTATCTACAAACCTTAACGTGCCGTTCAACCAGAAATCATCACCGGATAAATCTCTATCAAAGGTACTCGGACCCCATTCTTCATCTACTACTTCCAAGAGATTTTGTGGAGGACAGGCTTCAAATGGAACCCAACCTAGAGTCACATTTCCTTGATTCTGATTCGTCTGCATTTGAACCTCTACCCATGTAGTAAAATGACTTCCATAGACTTCGTACGCTTTCCCGTTCCAATCACCTCCTGAGAATCCAGTAACCTTTCGCGCCGCAAAACCTGCGTGACGGAGCATGACAGTGAATACAGTAGCAAATTGTTCACATGAACCTTCTTGGGTGTTGTTAAGAATGTAATATGTCAAATCGCTCTCATTGTTGGATTCGACGATAGGTATCACTGGGTTGTTATTCCTGAGGAATGTAGTAGTATTATTGCCGTTAATCAAGAAATTTTGTATTGCTTCAACTTTTTCCCAAGCTGAAAATGCACCAGATTCGCTAAGTACTGCATGAGTAATAGACGATGGAATGCCACTCTGGCGAACTAAGTAAGGTTGAGGTAAATCCTTGCCATAATCACTCCCAAGGAATGCTGTAGTGTTTTCCCTAACCTGAGGTCCGAAGAATACGTCAGGGCTACTCACGGATACCTGATCTACTGACAGAAGTGATACTCCAATATCTCTAGTGTAATTGGAGAAGTTTAATACCGCCCCCGAATCACTCCATGAAGTCCAATTAACAGTATTATATGGTACGATTAATTCTCCACCGGGACCTATCTCAGCGCCGGGAGAATATGTAATTGTCCAGTCATTAGTACTATTCCCTATCCAAAATGATTCATGCGCAACTCCTTGCATAGAACCGACATCAAAGATAATAGGGGTCCCGCCAACTAAAGTACTGTTAACTCCGAAAGAGATTCCAGTGTAATAATCATAGGTGTGCCAACGCCAATAATTGGTAATATTCAAGTCTATATCAGTAGAATTTTCTGCTGTAAACATTAACATATTAGGGTCAATATCATCGCTTGGATCCCATGGGTTACTCATAGAGCCATTACAATCTAATGACCAAAAATTAGGGCCGCATTCGTCACCATCTGGAATTCCTCCTCCATCAGTATCAGGGTTCAGCCAATCGAGGCCAATGGCCTGTTCAATGGTATCTGGTATACCATCACCATCAGTGTCTAATGGATTCAAATCATCTTCAGAATTATTTTGAGGATTTGTTCCATCGAGGTATTCTTGACCATCAGTAACCCCTCCATCATCTGTATCTGCATCATCCCAGAGTGTGAAGTAGGTGTCAACAGTCCCATTCCCACCAAAACCAAATATTAAGTCACATCCAGTAGTATTTTCAAAATAATTATTCAAACCGTCACCATCAGTATCAAGAAGATTACTGCAAGGTTCACTAGGGTCTGTTTGATTAAGAATTTCAGTTAAATCATCCACTCCATCTCCATCAGTATCTACAAGATTAGGATTTGTTGGCTGCCCCCAAGTAGCAAGTAATTCTTCCCAGTCTGCTAAGCCATCGCCATCAGTGTCAAAATAATCATCATCACAATGTGGTTCACTGGGAGCCGATGAGGCATCCCAACACCAGGAATGATTGGTGAATAGGACTGACACTGCTGTTGCAGGTAAGGCTACATCAACCTCTTTCAGTTCATTACCATCTATAGAACCATAACGGAATCCAATTGTCGAACCGTTGATTAATTCATAGAAAGCCATAGGGGCGGATTCCTGCCTCCAATCAGAGGGTTCAGGGTCTAAATTAGTGGTTGAATTAAGTTCTAGAGATAATGATGGAGCATCCCAACTAATTATTGATTTCACGATTACGATTTCACTTAAGCACGGATCTGTTTGATGGCCAATAGCGAGTTCATCTCCATCATTGACTCCACCTCCATCGGTATCGGCTAAATCCCATCGAGTGCAAGTGAGGTTTTCTTCCCAATTATCAATTCCATCATTATCAAAATCACCCACATCCTCAATCCTAGTCGGATCTGTCTCATTCAAATCTACAATTCCATTTCCATTGAGATCTTCTTCACCATCATCAAATTGATCTCCATCAGTGTTGTTATTCCTTGGATCCGACGCTTGAGGAGGGTCTCCATATGCTGCATTAACTTCCACACCATCACTAATTCCATCGGAATCAGTATCGGCCGCAGTGGGATCGGTGAGTAAAATTAATGCTTCATAAGAATCATTCAAACCATCTCCATCTGTATCATTGTTATTAGGATCTGTCTGCGTAATAGAGTCGACCTCAGCAGTAAATATTGCACATCCTCCGGGGCCCAATCCTAAAACAGGATTACAGGGCGATTCTGTAGCAGTCATATTATTTGGCCCGGGTCTAAAATATTGGGTTGGAGGAGTAGTGGAGCCATTTCTAGTCCCCCATGTAGGATTAACATATTCATATAAATTTATGAGACCGTCACCATCAGGATCTCCAAATGTGCCATCAACGTTAGAAGCAGAAGTTGGATCTAGATTATTTGCAACTTCCCATCCATCTGGCATCCCGTCACCATCTGTATCCCAACCATCCGGATCTTCGTCAATCAGCCCATCTCCATCATCGTCATCACTAGAACAATCAGCATCTCCATCCCCATCAGGGTCGAAATTATCTACTAATCCATCTTTGTCATCATCAAATGTATTGAAACAAATATTTCCTACCGGATCTTCATCTACGCCATCAGAACCAGTTCCTTGAATGAACTGCATTGCACTTTCTTCATCCCATTCTCGTACTGGTACAGTCCCATTCCACCAAACTCCATTATCAAGAACATTTGCCGTTGCTGGATCATCCCAGTTTGTAGGAATAGAATACAGATACTCATTTAAATTTGTAAATGCATCACCATCTGGATCGCCTACTGAGCCATTTATTCCTGTTGGTGAGAGTGGATCTAAGCCATACTGCCATTCCCATCCATCTGGAAGTCCATCATTGTCACTATCCCAATCCTGAGGTTGGGTATTAATTATGAACTCTAAACCGTAAGTTAATCCATCCCCATCATCGTCACTTGTGGCAAGTGCTTCCCAACTTCCAAACTCAATAGCTGAGTATGACGCAAGCAACATAACTGCAGTGAACAGAAATGCAGAACGACGCTTTGTTAGAAGTTCTTTGTCTTTGGAAATTAAAGAAACACTCCGCAAACTAGTCACCTCTAATGTCTGTGGCGCTAAATAGAGGTCTTAAGAAGAATGGAGCGTCGTTCGGACAAAAATACAATCAGACGAGTTCTATATCGTCGTCATCGTAACGATTGGGGTCGGACAACTGCTCAGAAGAAGAAATTGTTTCATCTAACTCTTCATCGATTTCATCATTATCTTCAATATCATCTGCATCCATATTCATAGATTCAATTAGCGCCCTGTGAGAAGCCCATCTACGGCGATTCATACTGCTCTGAACTCCAGCTACAATTAGTAAAAATCCAACTACTAAGACTATTATTGTCAAAGGTCTAGGATGACTGATTTCATTAATTACAATATCAATCACGTTACCTAAATCTACAGTCATAATTACAGTTTTCTTAGCAGTATAATCATCAGACCAACTTTGACTTGTATCTAGAGTTCCATCAATTACGTATGCCAGAGGCATTGCTGTGACTAATACAGGGACTTTATCTCCATTGTTGGCATCAGATGGAACATAGACTTTCAGATTAAAACTCAACTCTTCATATGCACCAAGTTGAATAAAACTAGATCCAGATGGCCCCTCAATCTCTGCAGTCCAACCCTGCGCTTCAACTTCAGCATCTAGAAGAATAGTCATTTCAGTGTTTCCTTCATTCTTGACCTTCATTTGAATTGAGTAATCTTCGCCTGGAAGTAATTTCCTATCTTGAGTAACTTGAACAATTTCTAAATTAGGCATGTCTGAAGCAATTTCGAAAGTCATGGGTAGGTCGAAATATCGTGGTTCTGATTCCTCTGTATCTTCAATAATTCTGAGATATATAGTATGATTTCCTTGCTCAACTTGGGTGGTTAGAGTGACTGTAATGAATACTTCAATAAATCCACCAGGGCTTAATGAGACTCGAGGGACTGCTTCGCTATTTTCATCTTCTATTCTAAATTGCCACTGTCCATAAATTGGGCTAATATCTAAATTTTCTTGTAAGGTAGCCGGGTTTTGAATCCTCCACCAAAGAGCAGTGTCGCCAGAATTAGCACTACTAGTTATCCTAGCACGCATATCAACTACAGCGTTACCTAATCCAGGAGAGCATAAAGAAACTTCAATTTGTCCCAATGGAGAACCATCGCAATCTTGTGATACTTCAGCTCTGATACCAAATGTTCTTTGTATAGTAAAAACTATTATACTCCTAAGTGAAGAATTACCAGAACTCGTCACTTCAATTTCAATTGTACCTAAATCGTCATCGGCACGATCGTTAGATGGTTTGATGTTCAATAGTAATACTTGTGTAGCATGTCTCTCTAAGAAAGAAGAATGGAAGGTTCCATCACCTACATCTTCTAATATTCTCTCACCTGTGTTGTTATCATAAACTTGGATAATTGATTTAGATCTTTTAAGTACATCAATACGGAACATATCTGCATCAAAACCAGTATTGAATATCTCTAGTAGGAAAGGAGTAAACTCTCCATATTCCACATACCTAGGTATGGAACTATCGATATCATCAGGACGTGTAGAATTAGCAATTGGTAACTCATGATCCTCATCCCAAACTGAAACAGCAGGAGGTTGGAAGACATCTATCTTCTCTAAAATCACATTCAATGTATCTTGATGGACTACAGTTTGTACTCCATCCACTTCTGCCTCCGCAACTGCACGGATATCAATGCTACTAGGAGTTCCAGTCAAATCGTCAGGAGCCTGAAGTGTAAGTATAGGGTTTAGGATATCTCCACCAGCATCTAATGAATAAACGCTAGAATCTGAGTCGAATTCTATTAGCCAAGAACTTCCCAAATTTGTCATTACTTCAAGCTCCACTGACATTGATTTAGTAGAATCTCCTCTGTGAACTAACTGTAGAGGAATGGGAGTTATTTCTCCGGGAGCAATATATTCTGTTTGTCTATCCATTCCGTGATTAATAGAAACTCCAAATTGATGCATTTCAACTGGCTGATGCTCAATCAAAACTAAATTTCCTTGAATATCAGTAACCTCTAACTCTACCGTATATTCTCCTGCTGGCACTCCACCGGGATATGTCCATGAGTAATGTCCGAATATTCCTTCATTAGTGTCATCTATATCTGGATCATCATCACTGATTTCTTTATCTATTCTATAATTTCCTAGTGAGTCTCTCAATAACAACCTGACACTATCTATATCATAACGACCAAATGCACTTTTAACATCAAAAGTGAATTGCATTAATCTTTGTTCAATAATATCATTCGGGTACCATTCCAAAACTGGGCCCTCGGAAAGTTCGTCTCCATCCCTTTGTAGGTACACAATACTATTAGAAATCGCATTAGTTTCTACTTCAATTTCAGAATGACGATTTGATTCACCATCTATTTCATTCCATGCAACCTCAGCAGTACATGTCGAGCCGAATGGGCCTCCACTGCTGTCGCAACCTGACATCTCAGCGGAAATTGTAATTTCAATAGTTTCATCCTCTAAAACCATGAAAGAGCTCGTAGAACCAAGGTCGACCTCAAACTCCTCATGATCAAAGTTGCAACTATTACCTATTCCAGTATTACAAGCATCAGCACTCCATTCTGCTTGGCCGATAGAAGAACCTCCAGCTCTTACATTAATTGTCCAATCTACTGAAGAACCGCTAGGACCTACTGCTTTCAGGAATAGATCTAGAGGTAGATAATAACTTCCAGAACTAGAACCTTGATTTGGTCTGCCGAATATTTCTATAGAGGACAATAACTCTTGGCTAATAAATTCAATTGTTTCATCGAGGGCACTTGCGGTTTCCTGACCTCCAGAATCGGGAATTTTTGTAGTGATTAAACCATCTCCATCAGTAGTTGAATCAGCAGATGCCAAATATAGTGTATAAAGCTCGATTGTTTCCTCGGAATTATAAGAAAGGGGGCTCTCTTCCAACTCTAAATTTGAAAATTGTGAAGAATACATTGGAGTTAACATGAGTAATGTCAGGAAAAGAGCAATACGAGCGGTTTTGAGACCTTCCCGAGCGTTCCTAGTCACTTGCACGTATGCCGGCTGTTCGCAGACTGTTAAAGAGTTCTCATCATAAGTTCCGTATCTGCATCTATTTCCGGGACATATTGGAGCCGCGCGATTCAAGACTAAGTTCGTACGCCCATAGGCCGCAGGGGTACCCGAGTGGTCAAAGGGGCCGGACTTAAGCTCCGGTGGCAAGGCCTTCGTGGGTTCGAATCCCACCCCCTGCACCACCTAGGTGAAAAAGGCTTGAAATCACTTAATTTTAGTCATTGAGCAACCTAATGTCCCATCACCGTTCAATATATCCAATTTCGTAATAACTACAGAAGCTGCCTTTACACTATTTGGAATAGATACTTCCTCCAAAAGACGATGAGCCAAGGTTTCAAGAAGTGAAAATCGACCCAAGTACAAGACATCGTCGAGAGACTCTATCAAATATTCATAATTCAATACTTCTTCCAACTTATCATTTTCAGGATTTCTAACTTCAGATAGCATCACATAGATATCAAATTTAACTTTCTGTGGATTCCCTATCTCAAAATCATGAACTCCGATATCCACATCTCTAACTATGTCTTCTAAGAAAAGTGTTGTAACTCCGTTGAATGAGGATAATAAATTAGAAATTGCATCTTTATGAGATGTCATAATTTCACTCCGTTTCAAAAACTACATCCCTAGATCTTGAAAGAAATCTTTCACCTGAGTCTACGTAGATTACTTGACCGGTAACTGCCTGAGCACGCATCAAATAACAGACTGCCTCGGCAATGTCTCCAGGATTTGGACCATACCCCAAAGGTGAACTAGACTGCGCGCGTTCAAATCCTTCGTTGGTTTGTGAATCACTTGCTAGTGTATGGCCGGGAGATACTGCATTTACTCTTACTTTAGGTGCAAGACTTCTCGCTAAAGTATCTGTTAAACCTAGCATTGTGTATTTTGATGCAGTGTACGATAAATGATCAGGATTTGGATTGTAAAGTTTTTGATCTAAAATATTCACTACACTGCCTGTATCGTCTTTTTGTAAATTTTCATACATTTCTTTCATCAATAAAATAGGTATTTTAGCATTAATCTGCATATGTTTGTCCCATAATTCCGGAGTGATGTTGGAAATATCATCATGCACAAATAGTGATGCATTGTTAACGATAGCGTTGAGTGAACCAAACTCTTCAATTGCTGAAGAAATTAATTTTTTGGCGCTGGAAATATCTGATAAATCTCCTTGACAAATTGCAGCAGAGCCACCATTTGAGATAATCATTTTTGCAGTTTCTTCGGCATCTTCATGCGAATTTCTGTAATGAACCAAAACTTTGTATCCTTTACTAGACAGACGAAGACAGATTTCTCTACCAATTCTCTTCGAGCCCCCGGTAACTAGTACAACACCCTGAGACATAGTATTCCGAAGGTGAGGTGCAATATGACATCTTGTATTCAAAGAAGTTCACAATTCGCTTACAGAATAGTTTTCGTCATGGTCTTGCTCGAAGGCATCAATGTCAACGCGCCTCCCCACTGTTGATGGACAAAATCAGTCAATAGATGATGTTTTAAGACATAATGGGAAAAGTTCGCTTGAAAGAAGAAGGGGTAAAAGAAAACGTCTTCCTGAATGGTTTAGAACCAGTCTTCCAACTGGTGATTCTCAGAAGAAATTTAATGATACTAAATCAAATGTTCATGAACATGGACTCCACACCGTTTGTGAAGAGGCAAGGTGTCCAAACGTACATGATTGCTGGGCGAGAGGAACAGCTACATTCATGATTGCAGGAGAGGTATGCACGAGAGGATGTAGATTTTGTGCAGTTGGAACTATCAAGAAACCTCCTGAACTCAATCCATTGGAACCCGCTGAATTGGCTGAAGCGATTGAAAAAATGAATATTTCACATGCCGTCATTACGGTAGTTAATAGAGATGATTTACCGGATGGAGGGGCTGAGCATTACAGAAAATGTTTGTTAGAAGTTAATAGTAGAACACCAGAAGTTGGATTGGAACTATTGTGTTCAGACTTAGAAGGGAATTTAGATGCTTTAGAGAGTTTACTTGAAGACTTACCAATCAAGGTTTTTGCTCATAACGTAGAATGTGTACCACGGCTAGATAGTCAAGTCAGAGATCCAAGAGCTTCTTTCGACCAATCACTAACGATTTTGACCCATGCTAAGAAATTAAGACCAGATCTAAAAATCAAATCTAGTATTATGGTCGGCTTAGGTGAAAAAGACGAAGAAATTGTCGATGCTATGAAATTACTTCGAGATGCAGGAGTAGATATGATAACTTTGGGCCAATACCTTCAACCAAGTGATAAGCACTTATCTATTGATAGATTTCCAGAACCAAAACAATTCGCTGAGTGGGACAAGATTGCCAGAGATTTAGGATTTAAGGCCGTAGCAAGCGGACCTTTGGTAAGGTCCTCTTACAGGGCAGGACTTTTGTTTGAGGAGGCCGAAGGTGCAGAACCAGTGGTCACTAGGGAGTCAACAGGTTCTGCTGTTAGTTACCTAAATCCAACAAAGAATTTGTGATTCGTGAAAGCCAACAAATATGAGTAAGAAGAGGGTGTTAGATACATGGTAGAGAAGGAGACGGAGTCGATACGCGTCCCTGATGCGCCATATCGTCCAGGCGATGTACCAAAATTTGAACAATGGACATGGAAACCTGAAGATTTGAATCTACTTGACATTGAATGTTCGGTAGAAGATGCTGAGAGGCATGCTAATGGATTAGTCAGAGTATTGAATGATAGTCACGAAGCGAAAGGAGAGTGGAATCCAAAACTAAGTTCTGAGGTTTTAATCAAAGGATTGGAACACATGCTAAGAATGAGGATTTTTGATGAAAGAATGATGAAGATGCAACGTACAGGCAAACTTTCATTTTACATGCGTTCATTTGGAGAAGAGGCTGTTGCAATAGCACAAACAATGGCACTGGAAAAACAAGATTGGTTATTCCCTACATATAGACAGCCGGGTGCACAATTCGTCAGAGGAAGAGATATGGTTAGTATGATTTGTCACTGTATCGGGAATGAAGAAGACAATGTCAAAGGAAGACAAATGCCTGTGCATTATACTTACAAAGAAGGAAGATATATCTCAGTTTCAAGTCCTGTAGGTACACAATTTAGTCAAGCTGTAGGCGTAGCATTGGCTTCTAAATACAAACAACTTGATGAAGTAACAATAACTTGGATTGGTGATGGAGCAAGTGCTGAAGGTGACTATCATTATGCACTTAATTTTGCTAGCATTTTCAATGCACCTGTGATTTTAAACGTAGTTAATAACCAATGGGCGATCTCAACACATTCTAATTTCGCTAGTAAAAATCAGAATTTCGCGATTAGAGGAATACCATATGGAATTCCAAGTATTAGAGTTGATGGAAATGATTTTCTCGCCCTGTATTCAGTTACAAAATGGGCAAGAGATAGGGCTGCTAATAATTTAGGTCCAACACATATTGAGGTACTCACTTACAGGGCAGGCGCCCACAGCAGTAGCGACGATCCATCAAGATATAGGCCTAAAGACTCGAATGATTTCTGGCCAGGTGGCGACCCAATTGAAAGATTAAAATTACATTTGATACAAGAAAATTATTGGTCGGAAGAAATGCATAAGGAACTTGAAGAAAAACTTGATTCTGAAGTAATGGATGCATACAAAGAAGCAGTTAAATTCGGAGACTTGGCAAATGGACCCTATCCTTCATCTGATGCGATTTTTACCGAAGTATACGAAAAACCGCCATGGCATTTGTTAGAACAGTGGGATGAAATGAAACGTTGGAGGGATGATTAATGTCAAATATGAATATGGTGCAATCTGTTAACAGCGCTTTAGATAATATGTTAGAAAGTGATAGAGATATTGTAATTTTTGGAGAAGATGTGGGTTACTTCGGGGGTGTTTTCAGGACTTCAGATGGCCTACAAGAAAAACATGGTAAACATCGTGTTTTCGATTCTCCATTATCTGAAGGAGGTATTGCTGCTACAGCATTCGGCATGGGTATTAACGGACTCAGACCAGTTGTTGAAATACAATTTGCAGATTATATATTTCCTGCATACGATCAGATTGTAAATGAGATGGCAAAGGTCAGACACAGATCAGGAGGAGAATTTTGGTGTCCGGTCACAATAAGAACTCCTGCAGGAGGTGGAATAAGAGGAGGTCATCATCATTCTCAATCTCCTGAAGCTCAGTTTACTCATACTCCCGGATTAAAAGTAGTATACTGTTCAACACCATTTAATTCGAAAGGATTATTGATAAGTGCAATCGAAGATAATGATCCTGTTATATTTTTTGAACCGAAAAGATGTTACAGAGGCCCATTTTATGGAGACCCGCATAATGTCCCTACTTGGAAAGATCATCCAGAAGCAGAAGTTCCTGAATCTTATTATAAAATACCATTAGGAGAAGCAAGATTAGCAATGGAGGGAGCAAAATGTACGGTAATCGCATGGGGTGCTATGGTCCATGTGGCTGAACAAGCGATTAGAGACTCAGGTGTAAGTTGTGATTTATTAGATTTACAAACACTAGTACCTTGGGATAAAGATGCTGTTCTGAAATCGATAAAAAAAACTGGTAGATGTGTTATTGTTCATGAAGCACCAAAGACAAGCGGTTTCGGTGCAGAAATGGTTGCTTCTATTCAAGAAAGGTGTTTTTATCACTTAGAAAGTCCAATAGAAAGAGTCACAGGTTGGGATACACCATTCCCACATACGACAGAATGGGATTATATGCCTAGTCCCTCTAGAATTGCTGAGGCAATACAAAAAACTCAGGAGGAATGAATATGGGAGATTATGTTTTCAAGTTACCAGACATTGGAGAAGGAGTAGTAGAAGGGGAGATAGTGACTTGGCATGTAAAAGTGGGAGATTCAGTTGCTGAAGATGATTCAATTGTGGACGTAATGACTGATAAAGCAACGGTTACAATACCTTCGCCGACTAATGGAGTAGTAAAAGAATTGAGTGGAGATGTAGGTGATATGATTGCTGTGGGCACAGCTCTGATCATATTTTCTAATGATGGAGTGGCAGATGTCCCTGTAGAAGAAGAAAAGGAAGATGTTGAAACCTCGGAACCAGAAATAAAAGAAGAAACTACAAAATTAGCACAGGAAAAAGTAGAAGAAAAAGTAGAGGAAAAAACACCTGCACCAGTTAATTCAATACCTGAAAAGACTGAAGTTGTATCTGAAAAGAAGATTTCTGGAGGTAGAGTATTAGCGAGCCCCGCTGTAAGAAGAAGGGCTCGTGAAGCAGATTTAGACCTAACATCTGTTTCTGGATCAGGACCAGCAGGAAGAATTAGGCATGCGGATTTAGATGCATTCATTGCTGCGGGTGGAGCAGTTTCAGGAGCACCCCCCCAGTCGTACTCAACTAAAAGAACTGATACCAATGAAATAAAAGTGGTTGGTTTAAGAAGGAAAATAGCAGAACAAATGGTAAAGTCGAAATTCTCAATACCCCATTTTTCATATTTTGAAGAAGTCGATGTTACAGAGTTAGAAAAACTCAGGAAGCATCTAAATTCAACTAAAGATGATAGTCAACCAAAATTGACTTATCTACCATTTATCATGATGGCTTTAGCAAAGATTATGCCCAATCATCTAGAATGTAATGCGCACTACGATGAGGAAAGAAATATTGTAACTCAATACTCAGCAGTTCATCTTGGAATTGCTACCCAAACCGATAGAGGATTATTTGTGCCCGTAGTGAAACATGTTGAGGCAATGGATATTTGGCAATCTGCTTCTGAGATGCAAAGAGTTTCAGGATCTGCTAGAAATGGAACAGCGAGTTTAGATGACTTGACTGGATCGACATTTACTATCACTAGCCTTGGAAGAGATGGTGGATTAGGTGCAACCCCTATTATCAATCACCCAGAAGTCAGTATACTTGGAGTTCACAAAGCAAGAGAAATGCCTGTAGTACAAGATGGGAAAATCGAAGTGAGAAGAATCATGAATCTTTCAAGTTCTTTTGACCATAGAATAGTGGATGGGGCAAATGGAGCGGCCCTAATTCAATCATTGAAGAAAATGTTGGAGCATCCGGCTCTGATTTTTATGTAGGTGGAAAAGATGAGTGGAAATCGAAAATGCCAAGTTCTAGTTGTAGGAGCTGGACCTGGAGGATATGTAGCAGCAATTAGAGCAGCTCAATTAGGGCTAGACACTATAATAGTGGAAGGAGAGAAAGCTGGAGGAGTATGTCTGAATGTTGGTTGTATCCCGAGTAAGGCAATAATACATGCAGCTGAGAGATATGAGGCTTTGAGAAAACACTCTTCCGAAGGAGGGCATATGGGGATTACACTAAATGAAAGTCCTGAACTACAAATGAATGGAATTGTAGAGTGGAAAGACGGGATTGTTCAGAGATTGACTAAAGGTGTAGAAGCTTTACTCAAAAATGCTGGAGCAGAATTAATCAATGGTTGGGCTACATTTTCGTCATCTAAACTATGTACTGTAAAGACAGATGAAGGAGAAATAAGTATTGAAGCAGAGAATGTAATTATAGCTACTGGATCAACTCACATTGATTTACCTTTCATGCCGTGCGATGAAGAATTTGTATTATCCTCCACTGGTGCACTTAGTCTCGAAAAGCTACCAAAGAAAGTTGCTATAGTTGGAGGAGGTTATATCGGCCTAGAATTAGGTTGTGCATTAACAAAGCTCGGAACAGAAGTTACGGTGGTTGAAGGTATGGACAGTATTCTAGGAATTATGGACAAAGAAATAAGAAGACCTCTTGAAATATGGCTGAAGAAAAATAAAGTTACGGTACACACTAATTCTCTTGCCAGAGGTTCAAAAATCAAAGGGAAGGGGGCTTCTAAAAAGGTCGAATTGACTTTTGAAAAGGATTCTGAAGAACATAAAATCACTGTTGACAAGATTTTAGTCACGGTAGGAAGAAGCCCAAACTCAAAAGGTTGGGGATTAGAGAATATGGGAATTAGGATGGATACATCTGGCAGGTTTATCCGCATAGATCGTCAATGTAGAACCTCAGCACCTGGAGTTTATGCAATTGGAGACGTAGCAGGAGAGCCAATGCTGGCACATAAAGCAAGTTCTCAAGGTGAGATGGTAGCAGAAATTATTTCTGGCGAAAAAAGAGAATTCGATAAAGTTGCGATTCCTGCAATTGTATTCACTGAGCCAGAAATTGTCTCTGTTGGACTTACTCCTGATGAAGCAAAAGAGAAAGGGGAAGAGATAATTATTGGTAAATTTCCTCTTGCTGCAAATGGTAGGGCATTGACAATCGAAGCCGAAAAAACTGCGGGCTTCATAAGAGTAACTGCAAGAGAAAGTGACCATGTAATTCTTGGTATTCAGGCAGTAGGAAATCACGTTGCTGAATTACACGGCGAATTTATCCTTGCACTTGAAATGGGAGCATTGTTAGAAGATATTGCAGATACTGTTCACGCACACCCAACAATGACTGAGGCATTTCATGAAAGCGTATTGAAAACATTAGGTCATGCAATACATTCTGCGTGAGGTGATCAATTGAAGAAAATTCAAGTCCTTAGGGCTGGAATTGCAGAACATAGCCATATTTCAGATATCATGATCAAGATGCAACAAAAAAGAATCAATGACGAAATAATAGATTCAATAATACTTGTCGAGCATCCAGAAGTGGTGACGATAGGGCCGAAGGCAAATAGAGAAGGAGTCATTATAAGCGAGGATTACAAACAAACAGTCGTTGATAGAGGAGGAGGAATAACTTGGCATGGTCCTGGCCAGCTAGTTGCTTATCCGATTGTAAAATGGGAAAACGACGAACAAAGTGTTAGAAAAATTATCAATAAAATTGAAGATCTAATCATTAAAACTCTTAATGACCTTGATATTAATGGATACAGAGATCCTGCAATGATGGGAGTTTGGGTTGATGGCAAGAAAATTTGTTCTATAGGGCTAGCTTTCCTACATTGGGTTAGTAGGCATGGATTAGCATTAAACTATGCAACTCCAGGTAATAGAATTGAGAACCTAGCTTGTTGTGGATTAGATATCGGAACCACTACATCGTTGGAAAAACTAGGATATACTACAAATAATGATGGAGAAAAAATTACCAAAAAGTTGTTGGAAGATACCTTGATATCAAATATTGAAGAGATTCTCAATAGAATACCAGTAGAGGGTGAATATAAGTTCGAGGATTTTTTATGAAAAAACCGAAAGAAAATCCTTTGAAAGGGAATTGGCTACTAAACTCAGATACAGTATTCCTGAATCATGGTTCATTTGGAGCTACTCCAAGAATAGTTTTGGAAGAACAAAAAAAATGGCAGAGACTAATTGAGAAGGATCCTGTAAAATTTTTTGATGATATCGCCCCCAATGCATTATTAGAATCGAGGAAAGCAATCGCGTCTTTTGTCGGATGTCATCATGATGATATAGCATTTGTAGAAAATGCAACCTCTGGAGTAAATACGATTCTAAGATCGCTTGATTTCATTGAAAATGATGAGATTTTAGTCCCAAATCATGCATATCAGGCATGTAGAAATACCATAGATTTTGTAGCTGAGAAAACCGGTGCAGTCGTAGTAACTTGTGAAATTCCTTTTCCGGTTGACAATGAACAAGTAATTATTGAAAAAATATTGGATTGTGTTTCAAAAAAAACAAAGCTAGCTCTCATTGATACGGTGACTAGCCCCACAGGGTTGAGAATGCCTTTCGAGAAAATTGTGAAATTACTTGAAGATAGAGGAATAAGAGTTCTACTTGATGCAGCACACGGAATTGGGATGATACCACTAAATCTAGATGAAATTGGAGCCTCATTTACGACTAGCAATTGCCATAAATGGTTGTGTGCACCCAAGGGTTCTGCATTTTTACATGTTAGAAAAGATATGCAGGAATTAATACACCCACTGACTATTAGTCATGGTATGACATTTCCTTTGAATGGAAATTCGAGATTTCGTCATGAATTTGATTGGACTGGAACTAGGGACATATCCGCATGGTGCGTTATTCCTTTTGTGATAAATGAGATTAGTAAGATAGCAAATATGGATTGGGAGGGGATAATGAGACATAACAACGATTTAGTAATTCAAGCAAGAAATCTCATTTGTGAAATACTTGAAATTACTCCGCCTTGTCCTGATGAAATGCTTTCAACTATAGCGACAATAAAGTTAAATTTTGAGAATTTCAGTAATCTTTCGATTTATGAGTCAGATCCAATACACATTGAACTCTTGGAGAAGTACAATATTCAGGTCCCAGTATGGTATTGGCCCAACCCTGAAGGAAGATATATACGGATTTCTGCACAACTATATAATCACCTGGAAGAATATGAATATCTAGCATTAGCATTGAAAAATGTCAGTGAAAATTAAGCAATAGTTCAATATGTCCTATTATCACGGCGTTTCATGCCAACCGCTGTTGTTGCCTTGACTGGTGCATCCGGCGCACAGTATGCTGTCCGTCTATTAGAAGCGCTTTCAGAAGCCTCATGGGAGGTAGATTTGATAGTGACTAGTACAGGAGCAATCAATTTACGTCTTGAATGTAATATGGAACCTGAAGACCTATCCAAAATCAATGGAGTTACTTTACATGATAATAATAACTTAGCAGCCAAGCCCGCTTCTGGCTCTGCCAAATATGATGCATATATTGTCTGTCCCACAAGCGGGACAACTATTGGAAAAATTGCAGCTGGAATATCTGACAATCTTGCAACTAGAAGTGCTATTGTCGCACTTAAGGAAAGAAGAAAATTAATTTTAGTCCCCAGAGAAACTCCGTTCGCCACCACACATTTAGAGGCAATGACAAAAATGTCAACTTGGGGCGTGATAATACTGCCTGCAAGCCCTGGTTTTTATCATAAGCCAGATTCAATTGATGAGTTGATTGATTTTGTTGTAGCAAGGATTCTCGATCAACTTGGAATAGAACACAAACTGAGTAAAAGATGGTCCGGCGAAGAAGTGAATTAAACTAACTCTTACAATAATCTATTATTTCTTGATAATTTGGTTCTATACCTGGGTTCTCAGCAATCCATGAATAACCAATCTTACCATCTTCATTAATCACAAAAACAGATCTCTGAGCTGCCACATAACCCGGCATTACAAAGTCAATTCCAACTCCGAATGCCTTTGTTGCATCGCGATTAACATCTGAAAGTAATGGAAATCCTATCGAATTAAGTTTCGAAAACTCATTGTTAGAGAAGATCGAATCTACGCTAATTCCAAGGACCTCAGCTTCCAGATTCTCAAAATCACCTAGAAAGTTGGTAAATGTACACATTTCAGTAGTACAAACTCCGGTAAATGCAGCCGGATAAAATGCTAAGACTACTTTGTTACCTAGAGATTCGCTTAGTGTAACCATAGTTCTATCATTTGCCATTAAAGTAAAGTCCGGTGCAGGGTCGCCTACTGATACCATAGTCTTGCGGGAGTATATGACCATTCAAAGATAACCTTTGTTCAGAGTTGATATTATGTATGAAATTACTTCAATTGAAGATTGGGAGAGGACTAGTCAAATCTCTGATTTTTTACTCTTAATTACAAAGGATTCTTGTGAAGACTGTATTGATGTTGAAAGATACTTGGAAAAAAATAATTATCTAATCAATAAAGTAATTGTGAAAAAAATTAATCTAGATAATCCGGAATCTACAAAATTGATTAAATCACTTGAATGGATTAATATCGAAGTTGATTTTGTTCCATTTTGGAGTCTCTACATGAAATCCGAAATAGAAAAAACAATAATCGGAAATATTGAACAAGTTAAGAAAATACTTTAATTACATTTTTTCAGGTGTTTCTATCCCTAAAAGACCTAAACCGGATCTTAGTATTCTGGCGGTCAAATCACAGAGAGCGAGCCTACTATTCATCATTTTTTTATCATCGTGTAAAAGAACTGGGCAATTCTCATAAAATGAAGCGAAATCTTGTGCTAAATGGTGTAAGTATACTGCTAGACGATGGGGTGAATAACTACTTATCGTTTCATCTATGGATTCTGAGAAACCCAGTATTGATTTACAAAGTGATACCTCGAAATCATTCGTGCAAAATATTTCTGGGTTTAAAGAATCACGAGAGATAGACGATTTGCGGAAAATACTAGATATCCTAGCATGTGCATATTGTAAATATGGAGCAGTATTGCCATCAAAAGATAGCATTTTATCCCAATCAAAAACATAATTTTTATTCCTATCTATGGATAAATCTGCATATTTAATTGCCCCTATGCCTATCATTTGAGAAACTTCTTTCCGTTCTGATTCGGACATTGAAGGATTTTTTTCTAAAATCAATTTTTCAGCCCTAATAATTGACTCTTGTAAAAGTTCTTCCAGAGTAATTGCCTTTCCTTCACGACTGGCCAACTTCTTTCCATCAGATCCCAATACCAAACCAAATGGGACATGCACTGCTTTAACCTGGTCATTCATTAAACTTGCATCTCTAGCAACTTGAAACACCATGGAGAAATGTTGAGATTGCTCTGCTCCAACTACATACAACATCTCATCGCAACCGATTGATTCAACACGATTAATTATGCAAGCTAAGTCAGTAGTTGCATAATTATAGCCCCCATCTGCTTTACGAATAATAAGTGGTAAGGGATTATTTTCACGATTAATCCAACCATCGGGAAAAACAACCAAAGCACCATTACTTTCAACTATAAATCCTTTAGAATCTAAACGATTAACAACCTCTGGTAGTAATTCTTCATAAATTGATTCACCTGCTAAATTATCATCGTCAAGTAAAACATCTAACATCCTGTAGACTGAATTGAAGTGTGTCAAAGAATAATCAACTAAACTCTTCCAAAGCATCAGAGTCTCTGGGTCTTTGGATTGTAGCTTAACCACCCGATTTCTGGAACGATTAGCAAATTTTTCATTACTATCGAACTTGTTTCTTGCCTCTTTGTAGAATGTTGATAGATCAATCTCATCGATATCATTATCTTCACATTCAATATAATGTTCAATTAGCATACCGAAAGGAGTCCCCCAATCTCCAATATGATTCTCACCAATTACATTGTGCCCTTTGAAAGACAGGACTCTCGATAATGAATCTCCTATTACTGTGGAACGTAAATGACCCACATGCATTCTTTTAGCAATATTAGGAGATGAATAGTCGATAACTATGGTCCTAGGTTCTTCTAATTCCACTCCTAATCTAATATCTAGAAAGATTGACGAAGCCATTTTAGAAATCCAGGAATTTCTAGCCTTGAAATTCAAAAAACCATTAACGATATTAATTTCTACTATTTCATTTAAGCCAGAATCTAAATTATTTGCAATTTCAGTTGCTATATCATTTGGAGACTTTCTTAAAATTTTGGAGAAAGCATGACAAGGAAGTGTAATATCTCCGTGTGATTTGTCAGTTGAATTTCCGATAGAATTCAACCAAAGATTTTCATTTAACCCTAGTTTTTCCATCACTGGAGATATTTTAGGGACTATTTCATTATGAAGTGCCCTCATTAAATCACCTAAGACCATGCATATCTTAACATTGCCGCAATTCCACCAAAAGAAGTACTCAAAGTGGCACCTTCCTCTGTATCCATTGAGACTAAGATTACTTTAGCTGAAGTGTGTGATGCGAGTTCTGTTAACTCATCAATTAAATCCATAGTTTTCTCAGGATCTTCTATCAGGTTATCTGAGCCACATTTCGGACAAATGGGAATTTCGGTCAAATTATTTTGTGTTTGACTCCATTCATTAGAACAGGATTTACAAATCCATCCAACTCTACGCTTCCTGAGACCTTCAGAAAGCAATAAAGTTGCAACAGCGCCTTGATCAAGAGCTGCACGTACCATCATCTCCCCATAAGTAGCCTTAGGATTAGTCTGCATCACTTCTCTAAGAAAATCGTCCACTAATCTTCTTTCTACATCTAATTCTATTTGATCCATCAGTCCACCAGCGCGCTGAATTAATTCTCTCAGACCCGAATCGTTAGAATAGCCAACATCAAAATGTGGCTCTCTGATTAATTTTTTAATTTCATGATGGAAATAATTATTCTTAACTACAAAATCTTTGGTCGCACCCGGACCTCCAATAATTATTCCTTTCAAATCATCAATCATTGGTAGCCAGTAAGCACAAGCCCTTTCTGCTGATTTTTTGAAAAAGTTATGTGCTGCTTCTTCAATTAGTCTCTCAAATCTTTGAGCGGACTGACCCCCTCTTCCATGTTTCGATGGAACTTGAGAGGTGATATGTTCTTGGCAATGGTGTCTCTTTCCAGACGCCAGTCCATATGCTGATTCTGATCTATCTATGACAAACAAGCCATATGCAGTTTTATCTATCAACATATCTTCAAGTTGAGATATCTCAAAAGAAGAATCACAACGATAACGGAATGATGGGAATGGTTCTGGAGGATCGTCAACAACAACAGAAATTAATCTACTCTTATTATTTCCAATAATTACATGTCCTACAAAAAGAGCAATACCCCTCTCACCCGGTGTCTTATATCTGCCCAATGTAGAAACCGCAGATTCTATAGCATCTGTAACATGCTTTCTTGTAGACTTTGACTTAATATTAGCTGCTTGTCCACCTTCTTGAATAAGGTGATGACGAACATCAGACAACATTTTATCAGGAGGAATAATCACTGTAACTAACTCAGTCCCCATACCTCTCATCTTAGATACTTCTTCGAGAGTCTTACGTGCTCGAAGTTTGCGTTTTTGCATCTCCAAGTCCTCGGACATAGTCTTACCTCGTGTATGGGCAAAGAGACGGACATTTCAACCCTTCATCCTCAACCTAGCCTAGACATTGATAGAGAAGCAGTGCCTCCGTAAACCCGATGAACATCATTGTGGCGGCAATAGGAGGTAGTTTATTGCGTTCAGAAGTAGAAGAAAAACACGTTTGGCTGGAGAATCTGATTTCAATAATTAGAGAAAGGGTTGCCTTGGGTGATAGAGTAGGTCTAGTTGTTGGAGGGGGATCTCCGGCAAGAGAAGGAATTACACTAGCAAAGCCTTTGATTACTGATACTAATCATTTAGATAAAATAGGAATTGCTGCAACTAGACTTAATGCAACAATTGTGAGAGAAACCTTCGCAGAGGCAGGAATATCGGTTTCTGGTATTATACCTTCAAGTATTAATGAGGCAATACATTTACTTGAAGAAAGACCAGTAGTAATTATGGGAGGTACAGAGCCAGGACATACAACTGATGCTGTAGCAATCAGATTTGCGATAGCCGCTAATGCAAAAAAATGTATTATTGCGACAAATGTTGGTAAAGTATTTGCTGAAGATCCAAAAATAAATCCTAATGCTAAATCATTTGACAAACTCTCTCATGATGAATTACAACAAATTGTAGGCCTTCCTGAACATAAAGAGGCAGGGGCATCGAGTGTAGTAGATGCTATAGCCGTCTCAGAAGCAAGTAAATCAAACTTGGAAATAAATATAATTGATGGAAGGAAAACCGAACTGATTAAACTCGCAATGATAGGTTCAGATTTTGAGGGGACTAGAATTTCTTAGGAGATTGGATATGAGTAGAGCTGAAAAAATTGCTAAAATGGCTACAAGGACTGCTGTTCAAGCAAAAGAAAATTCATCTGTAAAGAGGAAAAGAAAAAAGGCAAAAAATGGTGTTTTATTCGAAGCACACAAACATTGTGTAGAATGCTCTATTCCAATTCCATTAAGTTATGATTCATTGATTTGTGAAGATGAAGAATGTAAGATTAATCAAGAGAAAAAGGAGAAATCAAGGAAAAGATTGTCAATTTTACTATATATTGGAGTAGCAATATTCATTATTCCAGTAATTATGCAGCTTGTAGGAGCGTTAAATTAAATTGAAAGATTAAATGAGTGATTAATAATGATGGTTAGAATACTCTCTATACTTCCAATTTTTGTGGGAACGTTATGTTTAGTTCTATTATTGGGTAGCCTTGCATCATACAATCTTCCCAAAGAGAGTAGTACTGTGGACATGGTTCCTTGTGAGAGTGCTGAACCAGACCTTTGCTTCATTGCAATGACTAAAGATGATATTTCACCTCCGGCAATTTTCTCAATTTTGGATATCGATTTACAAATTGAGTGGCAAAGAGCTGATGACGCTTGGTTTGCAATAGTTCATAGTGAAGCAGAAAATGATTGCCCACCTAATGAGGAAACCTTGCTCACTGAATGTACTGTTGAAGATGTAGAGAAATATATCATTGTGGGTGGTGCTGATGAATTTGATGGGGAAATTAACTGGAATATCAAGACTGATGATTACAGAATTATTTCCGGTGGGAGAGAAGGGGCAGATATTGGAGACCAACAAGTTCTAACAACAAGTGTTGAAATCAGTTTAAACTGGTTTATCGAGCTATTGCTAGCAATAATATCGTTAACACTGTTTTTGGGTGCCGGGGAAATGGCATTTCCAATTAAGAAACTATTCATGAAGTTTAGAGATAGTTAGTGAACTATGAATCGAGAAATTGAATAACATTGGCGAGTTCGGGTAAACATGAGAGAGAAATGCAGTAACTGTGGAACTTCTATTGATGTAAGTGGATTACAGAAATCTTACGGAGGATATGATCTATACTGTAAGACATGTGGTCACACATGGCACGTAAATTAATTATCCATTTCTCTACGCTTTTCAATTTCGTATTTGGTACCCAAAGGTTCTAGAGAATTTTCTTCAACATGCCAATTTTCTGGTAAAATTAGAGGATTATGAATTTTATCTGCGGCGATAGTTTCGATTAGAATATTACGAAGTTCTTCAATTCCATCTCCGCTTACAGTAGAGATTAGAATCTTTGAATTTAATGGTTTTTCATCAAGAAGATCAGATTTCGAGTATACAACTATGATTGGTCTTTCTGTGACCAATGATTTGATTTCATTCAGGAGATTCATTTGCTCTTTCATAGAGGTGCCTCCTGATTCACTCGCATCAATTAATACGACTAATACATCCCCAATATTTTCTAATGCTGCAATAGCTTGCATCTCAATTAAATTTCTTTCCTCCATAGGCCTATCCAATAATCCAGGAGTATCCACCATTTGGTAAGAACGACGGCGATGATGAAAATGCCCTAGATGTAACTGCTTGGTAGTGAATGGATAAGCAGCAACTTCAGGTTCTCCAGAAGATAAAGCTCCGATCAAAGCAGATTTACCTACATTTGGAGAACCTGCCACCACTATTACTGGTTCATCAGAATCCACAGATGGTAACTTTCTGAGAATATCTCTAGCTTCTCCGAGCCACAAAATTTGTGGAGATATCTGGTGAACAATAGAAGATATCCTGCCATAGGCATGCCTCCTTGCTTCGTGAAAGCTTTCAATATTCCTCAAGCGAAGAATTTTTGATTCGGACTCCCCAGAAATCTTCCTTACTCTTTCAGCAGCCCACTGAATTGCTCCAAGACTTCTACGGTAATCGTCATTTCCAACTGCAGCATCTATCAATGCTCTATCAAATTCAGATAACGCATTGAGACTTGGCCATTTATCGACCCAGTTTCTTAACGTTGAATCTATAGTATCAGACGCGGACTGAATCATTCTAACCATCTGTTTCCTCACTCTGTGATATTTATCTGGGTCTTCTACCATATCTGACTGTTTCGAAGCTTTACGAAATGCTTTGTCAAGGATTTCTTGCGGATATAAAACAGTAGGAATACTTCTCCATTGTGGCGTTGCCATATCCTCTCCTCCAACACTGCGCCTATACTATCCCACTTCAATTAAGTAGTCATTTAGTCATAAATTTGTATAATCTCGGAACCCGTTGACTTTTCTATAACATAGTTTACCGACGGCCATGAGTGTTGAGGGGAGAGAGGGAAAGTTACCGGAATGGGCAACAAAAATACATCAAGAATATGGTGAACCTAAATTGTCTGAGCTTCAAGATGTGTTCTTAGGTCCTCTAGCTGGGAGAACATCAGGATTAAGGAAAGACGATCTAGTAGAAATATTACTTGATTCAAGAGCACTTCCGGAAAAATCGGATCCATACATTAGAGGAATGTTAGTAGGCACTTCGAGGAATGTAATAGAAATATGGGATGAAAATGGCGATTTTCGTTCAATTGCAAGAGACATTATTGTTCAGCTCAGATTAGTAACTCATCTAAGAAAACCATATATTGAAGACAAAGAGCTTCTAACTTTCGAAAAAGAGGAAATTAGGCGTCGTTCAAACTTACATGAAGAAGCTGAGAGGCAGGTGGATGGAAGAGATGATAATCACGTGTGGGATTAAATATGAATGAAGAAACTGATTTTTCTACCAAGACATGTATTCCGTGTCAGGGAGGTGTTCCTGCACTGAATGAAGAAGAAATTGGAGGATATATCTCTAAAATTGATTCTAGATGGGAAGTAATCGAAAATCATCATCTTTACAGAGAATGGAAATTTAGTGATTTCAAAACTGCTCTAGATTTTGTAAATATTGCGGGAAATATTTGTGAAGTAGAGAATCATCATGCAGACTTCGAATTAAGTTGGGGTAGTGTAAAGGTCAAAATTTTTACTCATAAAATAGACGGATTAGTTGAATCTGATTTCATTTTAGCTGCTAAATTCGACAATATTGAGGGTTTTTATGAATGAAATTCGAAAACATGTATTTGTATGCGTTAATGAAAGAGATGAAAATAATCCCAGAGGTTGTTGCTCTTCCAAAGGTTCATTAGAAGTTATGACGCTACTGAAAAGAACAATCAAACAGAAAGGAATAAGCGATATTCGAGTGAACAAGTCTGGTTGCCTTGGCTGTTGTGAGAAAGGAATTTCCTGTGTTGTATACCCGGATAGTGAATGGTATACCATTCCTAATGAAAAGGATTCGATTTTGGTAATGGCAAAAAATATAATTTCTGGGGAAAAAACTACTGATTATCTGATGTATTATGATGATTGAGGATGATATCGTGAAAAGAATAGTATACAGTAAAATTGGAGGGCCAGAATCTATAAAAATTATAGATGAAGAATTAGGGAAACCAAATAATAACCAAGTTAAAGTTAGAGTTTACAGAGCTGGGATAAATTTTGCAGATTTAATGATGAGGCAAGGACTGTATAGCAGTAATCCTGATTTCCCATTTACTCCTGGGTATGAAACTTCAGGTATAATTATTGAAACTGGAGATGAGGTAAAAAAATTAGAAGTTGGAGAAAGGGTCATCGCAATGACTGGTTTTGGAGGATATTCAGAAGAAGTAATAGTAGATTCAAGTAGAATTATTCCAATTCCTGATGAAATCAGTTTTGATCAGGCTGCAGCAATGCCTGTAACATATGGAACCGCATATCATATGCTAGTATACTTAGGGAGAATGAAAAAGGGTGATTCAATTCTAATTCACCACGCCGCTGGAGGAGTCGGGACTGCTGCTGCACAGATTTGCAATTCTATTGGAGCAAAAGTGATTATTGGTACGGCTTCGAAATCGAAAAAGGAATTTGTTGAATCTCTAGGAATGCGTTTTGTAGATCGTGAGAATGAAGATTTTGTTAAAGTTTGTAAAGAATTGACTGATGGAAAGGGAGTACACCAGGCGATTGATCCAGTAGCTGGAAAACATCTAATGAGATCTTATAATTCTTTAAGAAATGGTGGAAAATTACATTGTTTTGGCGCCTCTTCTGCGGTCCCTAAAGAGAAAAGATCAATTTTTGCAGCAATGAAAATGGTTCTTAACACACCAAAATTTAATCCAATGAAAATGATGAATTCAAATAAAGCAATTTTTGGAGTTCATATGGGTAGGATGGACGATGAAGAAATCTTCAGAAATCATCTTGAAGAACTTGGAAAACTATTACAAGATGGAGAGATTAATCCAATTATTGATTCAGTTTGGAGGTTTGAAGAGGTCGTAGAAGCACAAAAGCATATGCATAATCGGAAAAATAGAGGGAAAGTATTGTTGGACTTTTCACCCTTAGAATAGAATAAAAAATAACAAGATATTCCTATCTAAAAATAAATTTAAGTTGTTTTGTGACTTAATTCTAAAGTTTAACTGGCCTAGTAGCACCACAGGCTTGACATTTCAATAGTGTAGTTCGCTCTTCTTTAATAAAACGGGTATCTGGAGCTCTACATTGTCCACACAAAATATATGATTTTACGTATGATACAATTTTTTCTTTAATTCTCTTAGGAGGAACCCGTCCCTTGAATAAGACTCTGACCTGTTCCCGAGTTCCAGATGTTCCGAGTTCATTGATTAAGAACTGATATACATGATTTGCATCTCTATCCATTGCATCAACAATTGCAGCGAAATTTCTAAGAATAGTTTGATTTCCCTCAATTAATATCTCAGGTTCTGGCATTGTCCATCTAGATCTCTCACTAATATTCTTGGGAATACGCTCTCGTGCCCTCTCTAGTAGAGACTCATATTCGAAGTCAACCATTGTGCTTCCGAAAAGACTTCCCCTTTTCACCCCACCGACTGGGAAACTCCAGTGATAAGCGTAAAATGCTGCTTTACTTGGGGGATGTCATGGATGAGGTTATTGAAGTGAAAGTTGCTAGAACACATCAGGATGCATTACTACCAACTAAAGGCAGTGTTCATGCTGCTGGATGGGATTTATATTCACTAGAAGACACTGTTGTGAAGCATAGAAGTAGTACTATGGTAAGAACTGGACTTCATGTTGCCATTCCTGAGGGTTATGAAGGCCAAGTTAGAGCTCGTTCATCTCTTGGAAAAAAAGGTTTGATATTACCCCACAGTATAGGTACAATTGATGCTGATTACAGAGGTGAGCTATTCGTGCTGATGACATGGATAGGCGAAGGAGACTCATACTTGATACAAAAAAATGAAAGAATAGCACAATTATTGATTACTCCAATTCCTAAGTCTAAATTCATAGAAGTAACTTTTGAAAACCTTGGCAAAACGGAAAGAGGGGACGGAGGATTTGGTTCTACTGGAAGATTTTAGTATTAAAATATCAATATAATAGATACTTTTCATCCGATGGCTTGATACAGGACGGGATTCTAGGACAAATTGATGCCACTGAGCGTAGACGAGCTTCGAGCCAAAGTTAAACAACACCGTAGTAACGGTTTGAACACACAACAGATTGCAGATGAGTTGTCACTATCTCAAACAACTATTCAATGGCTATCAACTGAAGAATATTCGAGTAACACCTCTTCTAACGATAGACCCATAGATGTCCAAGTAGGTTGGAGATCTGTAGCAGTTAAAGCGAGTAGAATTGAGGCAATATCATATATCTTTGCAGATATTATAGAAGAAGAAGTTGGTGATGAAATTGATACAATTGTGGGAATTAGTATCAATGGTATACCCTTTGCCCAGGCTATTGCTGGACAGTTAGACCTTGATTTAGCAGTTACTCGTTCAATTAGTGAAGATGAAGGAGCTCATATCTCGGAAATTTTCGCTTCCGTTTCTGGGAAACAGGTAGTTGTGGTTGATGATGTTGTTTCTTCTGGAACTACTTTGAAAAAGACGATTAAAAATCTAAGAAATGCAGGTGCTGAGGTAAAACTGTGCTTAGTTCTAGCGAATAAATCTGAAGCAAATGCCCTTGAAGGTGTGCCCTTGAGAGGACTTGTAAGAGTAGTAACTGTTTGAGGCATAGAAATGCATTGGGCAGACCATACAGCGCAGCGACTATCTCAGAAAAATGACTCACAAGTCATTGCTTCAGGGATAACTCCTTCTGGCGAGTTTCATATTGGTCATTTAAGAGAAATCTTGACAGCAGAAATGATACATAGAGCATGTATTGATGCAGGAATAAAATCAGAATATATTTTCATAGTTGATTCAATGGATCCTCTTAGAAGAGTATATGATTTTCTTTCAGATGAATATGAAAAATTTATCGGCTTCCCTTTGGTTAATATTCCAGCTCCAAATCCTGATGGTACTCCAAATTATCAGGGTGAAAACTATGCTATTCATTTCTTGAATCCATTCTTGGAAGCATTGAAGCAAATTGGAGTCAATCCTCGAGTGGTGATGAACCATGAAACTTATGAAAATGGAGAATTTGCAGAAAAAATTGATTTGGCAATAAAAAATAGAGGAAAAATTCATGAAACTATAGAGAAAATATCCGGAAGAGAATTGCCAGAGAGTTGGTATCCATTTAACCCAATAGGTAGTGACGGAAGTATGGATGGTGTTACAGTGACAGGATACGAAAAACCATACGTATTTTGGACTGATAAAAATGGTGTCAATGGAAAGTCAGATATTCGTAAAGCAGAAGGGAAAATGCCTTGGAGAGTTGATTGGGCAGCAAAATGGGGAGTTCATCGAATAACATGTGAGCCAGCCGGAAAAGATCATGGCGCTTCTGGAGGAAGTTATGATACAGGAATTCCAATATGTAGAATTCTAGGTGGCGAGCCACCAGAAAAAATGGTCTATGAATGGATACAACTGAAAGGTTCTGGCCCAATGTCTAGCTCCAGTGGCAACACAATTGGTCCAATAGAGGCTTTGAATTTAGTGCCTCCTGAAATTCTAAGATATGTGATTGCAAGAACTAAAATTAAGAAACATATTGATTTTGACACCGGACCTTCACTTTTTGAAACCGCAGATGAATATGAGAGATTAGTATCTAATCCTCCAAAAAACGGCGATTTGAATAAAAAAAAGAAGGTTGCCAGAGATACAGCATTAGGTGCATTAAGATTGAGTCAAGTAATTAGAGGGCAGGATGCAACTCTATCCACAGCAGGAGTTTCATTTAGACACCTAGCAATGTTAGCACAAATAAAATCTAATGATGCTGATGTCTGGAAATCACTGAATAAAAGTAAACACATTGAAGGGGAACCTAATGAGGTACTAAGAAATAGATTATTGAAAATGAGAAACTGGATAAATAGTCGTCATTTTCCTGAGGCAGCAAGAATAAATATTCAGGAAAAAATAACAGAAGAAAATAAGAATAAAATTAATCAAAAACAAATGCTATTTCTTACAGAATTATATTCTAAATTTGATCTAATTGAATGGAATGAGGGAGAAATTAATGAGATAATTAGGACTACTACTTCTGAAATCGAACTTAATCCTAGAGATGCATATCTCGCACTATATCTAGTAATCCTTGGTTCAGAGTATGGGCCAAGAATTGCTTCAATTATGAATGAAGTTGGTAAAGAAGTAATAGTGAATATTTTCTCAGAAACCTTGTAATAAATTAGAAAATATCTCAGAAGTTGGGCCTTTCGATCTTGAAGCTAACCTCCTAACTATCAGTTCAGGAGTGGATTTAGCAAGCAGATTTCTTTTAGGATTTCTATCTACTATCAGCTCCATATTTTCATCTAAACCTTGAGCTTCGATACCATCAATTCTAATTTCCCCGCCCATTACATCAGAAATTGAATTACCTATATGAGTCACCAGTAAAATGTTAGTATCATGATTGCCCTTTGATGCCTTCAACAAGCCTCCTAATATCAATGAAGCTGCACCCGGCTCTGTTATAGCTTCTAATTCATCGGCTAGAATTATCTTTCTTTGACTAGAAACTAATACATCTGCTAATTTCTTTAATGTCCTTTCTAATGCTCCTGCAGATTGTGTCCCTGAAACTTTTGCCAATATGTGAAGCTCGTCTAGAAGACCTATTTTTGCATATGATGCAGGCACAGGCAGGCCTGAGTGTGTTAAGAGAATCATTGAACCTAATGTTTCAAGCAGCGTTGTCTTCCCACCAGAGTTTGCTCCAGATAATAGTGCAATTCGATCTCTATCTAATTCAGGAGATACTTCTCCAATTCCATATGTAACCGGATCTGGTATACAACCCAATAACAAATGACGGCCATCTTTCATCCAAACACCGGGATTATTTAAACAAATATCGGGCATCGTACATCGATTAGAAATACTCCAATTACCTACACCAATCCACATATCTAATTCAATAAATTTTGATATTGCTTTACGTGATTTTTCCATTATCTTAACAGTTGAGTTAGCTATGATTACTTCTCCTTTGCTTCTCTCATCGTTTATCCTGCTTTCTAATTCACTTTCTATAAACTCTACTGAATCTCTATTAATAACGCATGGATATTCACTTGAATATATTTCCTTCGGGATATTTATTTCTGTTTTATCTAGATATTCATATAATTTTTTAACACCTTCTTGCAGTGCGAAATCAATTGTATCTGCAACAGAATTCTTCAATCGTCTTTCTAAACCAGAGATATCAGAATAATATGAAAGAACTTCATCCCCATCAAAAGAAATCTTAGATTGAGATGTTCCTGAGACTATTGCATCGTTCACTGATTCCTCAATTATCTTTACTTGATTCCATAAATTATCTCTTAATTCCTCTAAATTGCGTATATTAGAAGATTCATTATCTAGAGATTGTAATAAAAGTGTTAATTCTCCAAGACCTTCTAAATGATCTGATATAATTTCACCTATAGGATTTATCGGCCATATTTGTTCATATAATTTTGAAATTATTGATAAATTATTCGCATTAATCTTGAGCCACTCTATAGGCACTTCAGGAATTAGTTCATATAAGCTATCACTTGATTTTCCGATTATCCATCCAGAAGGGAGTTTTTCAGGTGCGCCGTTCCCTATCCACGTGACCTTGTTAAGCCCGACATAATCTTGCCAATATTCATCTTTAGATCGTACTAATATCCTGCATTTTTTCCCTAAATATCTTAGTTTTTCTAATTCATCGACATTTGGTACAACTATGACTCTATCAACTTTTGAAATTGGTTCTTTGGCATAATTTAGACCAGGTATAGAATCTTTCCACATCTGAAATGATGACCTACTTTCATTAATGAATTTTATTGAATTTTGGGACCAAGATCTCCTTGATTCTATCTCACTAATACTAGTTCTTGAAAGAGGAGTCATTATTGAAAGTCTTTCTTTAGCAGATTTTGTTATGATAAAATCTGTAATATTTGAAATCAAGTCTTTGTGTAGCCTTCTTCCTTCATCAGTTATTGCTATCTCATTTGAGAACTTATTTGCTGAATTAATCAATTTAACTGCTCTTTGAGGTGAAATGCCCTCAATCCCTGATAATACCCCCACATCGCCATCTTTAATCACACGTTCTACATCTTTCAAAGATCCAATCTCTGAAATTAATTTCTCAGCTAAAGAATCTCCAACACCAGGGATTTCTTTCAGACTCAACATAGTTCACTTCGATAATTCTAGGTAATTAAGGAAATCGCTAATTGAAAACAGGAGATTTGAAATAAAGATGATTTCATAAAGTTCCAAAATTCAATAGTCTTGGCTCAGGTATACCATCAATTGCTTCTGCAATTGCAAGAACTTCCATTCTAGCCCCAGCCATTGTTGTGACAAAAGGAATATTCAATTCAACAGCCAATCTTCTCATCATATTTCCATCTAACACTGCTCCACCAGTATTCCTTGGAGTGTTTATGATGAGTTGAATTTTACCTTGCCTCATTAGGTCAAGTGCATCTGGAGTCAGTCCTTCTGTAATCCGATAACAGGTTTCTACTTCTAATCCGCCTTTATCTCTCAGGGCATTCGCAGTGCCTCTGGTTGCATATATCTTAAATCCTAAATTAATCAATGATTTCGCATGTTCGATTATAGAATCCTTATCCGCATCTTTAACAGTAATGTAAACACCTCCTTCTGTTGGAACTGGTGACTCAGTAGCTAAACGAGCTTTCAGATAGGCTGCTGAAGCCCTCTCATGACTTCCCATGACCTCTCCAGTGGACTTCATTTCAGGACCAGGTGCGGGATCAAGACCTCTTAATTTTATGAAAGGAAACACTGGTGCTTTAACACAGACAGCATCGTCTTGTCTATCCGGGATGTTAATATCGGATAGTTTCTCTCCTAGTGCAACCATTGCTGCAATCCTTGCTAATGGAACACCGGTTGCCTTAGCTACAAATGGGAAGGTCCGAGACCCTCTTGGGTTGACCTCTAAGACATATAACGTCTCACCTCTTATTGCGAATTGAATATTGTAACACCCGACAATTCCAAGCTCAAGACCTATTTTTCGAGTCCATTCATCTACTTGTTTCAGAACGTTTTCAGAAATATTTTGTGGGGGAATAAAACATGTAGAATCGCCTGAATGAATTCCTGCTTCTTCCAAATGTTCCATTATTGCACCTACTAATACCTCTCTTCCATCTGAAACTGCATCAACATCGAGTTCTATAGCATTTCCAAGATATTCGTCTACTAGCAATGGTCTATCGGGAGAGAGGAAAGCATCTTGCATGTAAGATTCTAACTGACGGTTTGAGGATAAAATTTCCATACCTCTTCCGCCAAGAACATAGGAAGGTCTAATCAGTACAGGATAACCAATTTCTCTGACTGCTTCACGTACTTCGTCAGGACTTGATGCAGTCATCCCATCAGGCATTCTCAAATTATTTCTTTGAGCAAATGACTCGAATCTCTCTCTATCACTTGCTTCGTCAACTGCCTCAGGAGTTGTTCCTTCCATAATGATATCAAGACCCATTGATGACAAATGAGGAAGACTATCTGAGAGAGGTAGAGCAAGATTAATTGCAGTCTGACCTCCAAATTGCAATAATATTCCGTGTGCATCTTCACGAAGCAAAATTTCACTTACAGATTCCAAATTTAAGGGGTCGAAATATAACCTATCGCTAGTATCGAAATCAGTTGAAACTGTCTCTGGATTATTATTGATAATGATTGCTTCATGACCTAAATCTTGTATAGCACCTACAGCATGAACGCATCCATAATCGAATTCAATTCCTTGACCTATACGTATTGGTCCAGAACCAATTACAACTACTCTTTTCTTTCTACTTTGATTTAGATTTGGAACATAATCAATTCCTATGTACTGTGTACCACACTCATAAGTTGTATAATAATATGGAGTCACAGCAGCAAATTCGGCTGCACAAGAATCTACCATCCTGAATCTTGGATGGATTCCTAGTTCATGCCTTCGAGCAGTTACCGCAAACTCATTTTTCCCGTTAGGTAAATGTTTAAATCCAGAGGCAGGGAATCCAGATAACGCATCAGCGATGTGTAAATCAGTAAAACCATAACCTTTCCAGTAACGCATTTCTTCAGGTTGTATATCTGAAGGAGTCATTCCTAATTCACCAGCTGCTCTAATCTCCGTTTCAACTGCAGCCATTCTTTCAAAACGATGTAAAAACCATCTAGTAACTCCTCCAGTCAAATCACGTACATCCTCAATCGTAAACCCTCTTCTAAACGCTTCAAAAAGTGCTCCCATCCTTCTATCTGTTGGAACTCTTAACCAATCAACTAACATCGCTTCTGGTAAGGGCTGAGAGGCCCTCTCATCCATTGTTTCTCCACCAGATGCATCTGCTAATGTTAGAGGCCTCGGATGTGGTTGGCCATATTCTAAACTGGCCCAAGCTTTGAGGAAAGCCTCTTCAAAACAGCGCCCTATTGCCATTACTTCTCCCGTAGATTTCATTGATGTCCCGATAGTTCTATCTGCAGTTCTAAATTTATCAAAAGGCCATCGGGGTATCTTGACAACACAATAATCTAGAGTTGGTTCAAAAGCGGCTGTTGTACCTTCACCGGTTATTGGATTTGGAAGCTCATCTAGAGTATATCCTACTGCAATCAAAGCTGCCATTCTAGCAATTGGATACCCGGTAGCTTTGGATGCTAGTGCAGAAGAACGTGAGACTCTGGGATTAACTTCAATCACTCTATAATCCCCATTGTTTTGATCAACTGCGAATTGGACATTACAGCCTCCTTTGATGTTTAATCTACGAATTAGTTTCAATGCTGCATTCCTCAATTTCTGATGATCTCTATCAGAAAGTGTCTGTTGTGGCGCGACAACAACTGATTCACCCGTGTGGACGCCCATAGGGTCTAAATTTTCCATAGTACAAACAATAATTGCATTATCTGCATCATCTCTCATCACTTCATATTCATGTTCTTGCCATCCCAAAATACTTACTTCAATCAATACTTGTCCAATAGCAGAATGTAAAATTCCTTGGCTAGCAATTTCTACTAATTCTCCCATATTGAAAGCAGTCCCTCCACCCAATCCTCCTAACGTGAAGGCAGGCCTAATTAGAAGTGGAAATACACCCAACGTATTTGCTGCCTGAATCACTTCATCAATTGAATCACAAGCAATCGCCTTACAGACTGGAAGATCTATTTCTTCGCATACCTTCTTGAACAAATCTCTATCCTCTGCCTCATCGATTGAGGCTAAATTACAGCCAATCAATTCAACACCTAATTCATCTAAAGAACCATCATGGGCCAGAGCCATAGCTATATTCAAGGCTGTTTGACCACCCATTCCTGCTAGTATAGCGTCTGGTTTCTCAATCTCTAAAATACGCTTGACTACTTCGGGAAGTAATGGCTCAATGTATATTCTATCTGCCATTTCAGGATCATTTTGTATAGTTGCAGGATTCGAATTGATTAGAATTACTTCATAACCATCATCTCTCAATGCTCTACAGGCTTGCGAACCAGAGAAATCAAATTCTGCAGCCTGACCAATCCTAATTGGACCACTACCCAAGATCACTATTCGCTCCAAATCATCTCTTCTAGGCATTAATTATCACCTCTGAGAACCTTTGCAAACCTATCACTTGGAATCTTTTTATTCACGATTTCAGAAAATCTATCAAATAAAGGAGCAGCATCTAGTGGACCTGGGCGTGCTTCAGGATGGAACTGAACTGTGAATGATGACTTTCCTATCAGATCTAAGCCCTCAACTGTTCCATCATTTGCATTGATATATCTAACTTTGAAATCTGCACCAAGGATATTCTCACCTTTTTCTGATGATGCCCCGCTTGGATGTGGAGCAAGCATACCTTTTTCAGGATCTTCAACTGCAAAACCATGATTCTGACTCGTAATGTAGACTCTCTTACTTTCTAGATCCATCACAGGCTGGTTTGCTCCCCTATGACCATATCTCAACTTATATGTCCTCAAGCCTGCTGCAAGTCCCATTAATTGATGTCCTAAACAAATTCCCATGACCGGGAAATCGGCCCTAACTGCTGAAGCTAATGTATCTCTGGCAATTGTTGCAAAACCTGGATGTGCTGGGTCTCCAGGCCCATTGGAAGAGAAGAAGGCGTCAGGTGACCACATCCCAATAATTTCATCAAAATCCATATTTGCCGGACACCAAACTACTTCGAAACGAGAACATAGTTCTCTCAGAATATTATATTTGATGCCACAATCAATTGCTGCTAATCTAGGTAAAGGCGTTCCTTCGGAGTCTGTTGCTCCTTCATTCAAAATTACTGATTCAGAACAAGTAACTTCAGCGACCAAATCTGAATGATCAGGAGGTGTAAGATTCTCAAGAATTTCATTTAATTCATTCTCTTTATCTGCAGGTCCGAATACACATAATACAGTCCCATGCTCTCTAACTCTCCTTGTCAGTGCCCTAGTGTCTATACCTTCAATTCCAGGAACTCCATGAGATAATAAAAACTCATGAACGCTGCCTACAGAGCTACGATGATCTGGAATTTTCATTAGTTCCCTACAAACTACTCCTCTGGGCCAAACAGATGAAGATTCAGAACTACATGCCTGTATACCATAATTACCTAGTAAAGGCCATGTAAATGTAAGGACCTGACCGGCAAATGATGGATCAGTTAGACTTTCTTGATAACCACACATTCCTGTCGTGAATACTAATTCTCCCATCGCAATTGTTTCTGCACCAAATAACTTACCTTTGAAGCGAGTACCATCAGCTAGAATTAATATCCCCGGTTCTTGACTAGGAGGTTGTAACTTCTTAGATTCTACAAGAATATCGGCAGCATCAGTGAAAGTTGCTGGGTTTTCAACACCAATAATACCTGCACCGGGAGTGAATCCTTTACCCAGTGTCGACCCCGACATCATAGATAGTCCCGGAACACGATTATTAATCATTGACTTTAACTAATCAGATTTTGAGGATAATTATTCTTCCTCAAATGTAATTACTTCTTTCCTATTTCCATTTGGGACTACTCTAATTTCGCCATCTGGAAATTGTTTTTTTTCGTCGATTTCACCAATTAATGATTCAAGAAAAATTGCCAATGCGGCAACCTCTGAGTGAGGTTGATTACCAATTGAGATATTATGATCCGCCAAACGGTATACTTCTCCAGGAACCTTAGTACCTCCAACAACGATAATCATTGGTTTGGAAAAATCTATCTTAGGTAATTCTTCTTTCCAAGGTTCCCCATACATAGTTAGATGAACGATTGTACCAGGTTCACCCTCACCGGAATTTTTTGAGAATTTTCTTAGAAGCGATAATGGTTTCTTTTCGTAAGAACATTTGAAATTACCCCCAAATCTTTTTGTCACATTCCTCCAAGTTTCCAAAGCCGATTGATCATCATCTCCTGACAAAAGGATTTCATTTGCTCCGAATGCTCTAGCAGTGAGCCCAAGATGTGAAGTAATGCGTTTATCTCGATCTCTTCTGTGACCTAATCTCAGAACACTGACATAGGGGGACTCGTCACCACTCACAACTCTATGCGAGAGGAGTCTCTTCATCAGTATGACCCTCGTGAATATTCTGTTCATTGGATGAGAAAACGTCAATATCATTCGATAATAACCAAGTTCTAACCCACTGAAGAAGAAGGGCCTCGAAGAAAAATCTAGTTGCGAAATGTAGTAATAATGCCAACAGAGTTAGACGCCCACTAGCAAATAGTGCGTTTTGCAAGTCCATATCACCGGTTCCTAAAGCCAGATTACCGAATGGCTCTAAGATGTAAAAAGCACCTAAAATAACTAATATCCCTGCTAAGTTCGACAAAACCGCGTTCCCCCTTTCTCTTCCAATTGACATTACTAGAGTAGCAAATAATGCGATACTTGGAACTATTAGACTTAATTCTGCAAACTCAAATCCACCAAGTTGAGAAATCGGAATTGCAGAATCCCCTAATCTTTCAGCACCTTTCTCTACTGAAATCCACCAAAGTAAAATTGCCATAATCAGCATAGCTCCTGAAATTCTACCGCGATGGAAAATCATATCCCTAATTTCGTGTCTATTTTGAGGTTGAAGACGCTGAATGATTGATTCCATCATTTCTAACGATGATTGGTTCATTGAGTCATCATTTTGCCCATTTATATTAGGTTGATTCATAGGCAAATGGCCATCATTAACTATATCGTCTCCTACAACCATCGTTGGATTGCCACTACATCACATCATAAAGGATTGGTAGAATCGAGGCCTCAACATGCCTGACTCGAGACCCTTGATAACTCGCCGAGAAGATGGTTTTCCAAGAATCATGGGAGTGATAAATATCACTCCAGACTCATTTTTTGAAGAGTCTAGGAGTAATAATTTATCTGAAACAATTAAAATTGCAAATCTGATGATAGATAATGGAGCAGAATGGTTAGACATTGGAGGAGAATCAACTAGACCGGGTGCTACTCCTGTAGGAGTGGAAGAGGAAATATCAAGAGTTATTCCTGTAATTAAGGAACTTAAGGAGAAATTTCCTAATGTTGGAATTTCAATAGATACCAGGAGAGCAAAAGTTGCAGAGCTTGCCTTGAAAGAAGGAGCACACATGGTAAACGATGTTTCTGCATTAGGGGATGTAGGAATGTTGGATGTGATTAAACAAAGTAATTGCTACATTTGCTTAATGCATATGAAAGGAATACCTGAAAATATGCAAAATAATCCTCTATACGAGGATGTAATAATTGAAGTCAAAGAAATGTTGAATGAGAAAGTTAAGTTATTAAAAGATGAAGGAATAAATGCTGAAAGAATAATTGTAGATCCGGGAATTGGATTTGGAAAATCATTAGAACATAACCTATCATTATTAAAATCAGGTAGAAATATAGTCCCCAATGACAAAATAGGTTTAATGTGGGGCGTTAGTAGAAAAAGTATGTTTTCCGAATTATTAGGTAGGGCTGAACCTAATGATAGACTTGCAGGAACGCTTGGAATTGCTTCAATTTCTAGGATAAAGGGCGTAGATATCATCAGAGTGCATGATGTCGCAGAGCATGCAGATATGTTCCGTGCAATGTCTGCTTTGGAGGATTAATGATGCCTAACATAACTAAAAATATAGTAGATATTGATGAAAATCTACGTCTATTGGGTACGGCTCATGTGAGTAAAACCTCAGTCGATTTAGTTAGAGAACAAATTAAAGAATTTAAGCCAGACATAATCGCAGTTGAACTCTGTGATTCAAGATTGACTGCACTAAAAAAACCTGAGGGAATTGATAATGAAGATTTACTAAAAATCATCAGTGAAGGTAAAGCAGGTATGATTTTTTTACAATCAGCCTTGTCAGTTCAACAAAGGAAAATGGGAATAGATTCCGGAGAAAAACCTGGTGCAGAATTACTTACAGCAATAAACATTGCAGAAGAAGAAAAAATTCCATTTGAACTAATTGACAGGAATGTGGTAATCACACTAAGGAGAGCTTGGCATAGTATGGGTTTCTTTGAGAAAATCAAAGTTTTTGAAGCATTATTATTCGAAGATGATGATGATGATTTCGATCTTGAGGAATTACTTGAGGATAGTGATTTACTGAGCAACATGATGGAGGATGTATATCAAATCGCACCAAATGCTGGTAAAGTACTAATTGATGAAAGAGATGAGTTTTTGAGTGGTAGAATACAACAAATAAGAGGGAAAGGAAGAATTCTTGCAGTAGTGGGTGCTGGACACTTAACAGGAATTCAAAAAAATCTGAATAAACCATCTTTGGAGATTACATCAAATCTTTCTTCACTTAATCAACAGCCAAAAAAACCCCAATGGCCCAAAATTTTGATGACTGCGATACCTGTTTTCCTTGCATTAATAGTTGGTAAAGGCATTATTGAGGGGGATATTTCAGAATTATATGATGCCGCTCTGATTTGGTTGATACTAAATTCATTATTAGCTGGTTTAGGAGTGCTAATTGCTGGAGGGCATCCACTATCAGTTTTGGTAGGCGCACTTGCTTCACCAATTACATCACTAAATCCCAGTCTAGCTGCGGGTTGGTTTGCGGGATATACTCAATTGAAAATTTCTCCACCCACTGGTAAAGATGCTTATGATTTTCTCGAATTTTCTAGTTTATTCAGTATTTTTTTCAAAAATAGAGTTGGTAAAGTTTTGATGGTTACAATATTTGGAAATCTAGGTTCTTCCGCAGGAAGTATTCTTGCAGTTGCTATGATTTCATCGGGATTAATTTGATGTGTTATTATGGAAACTAAATTAGGAATTTCTTCTGCGATAATGATTGGTATTATTGCTTACTTATTCAATGAGCATCTCACATTTTTAGAGATTGGAGCAAGTACAATTGCACTGATTCTCGGAGCAATATTGGCAAATTTTACTGTGAAATTTGAATCTGGTGGTAAATGGATGATTAAGTCTGTAATGCCAGTAGTAATAATTCTTCTAGGATTTGGTCTAAATCTAAAATCATTCTTCACACCGGAATTCGGATACTTAGGTATAGTTGTGGTTCTAATTACTGCGATCACTAGTTTCTCGGTTTGCTATATACTTGGAAGATTATTGAAATTAAATCTTGAAACAAGTTTGGCATTAGGAGCTGGGGGCGCCATATGTGGCAATAGCGCAGTAATTGCAGTTTCTCCCGGATTAAAGCTCAAAGAGGAAAATGTTGGAGTAATACTTGCAATTATTAATGTACTAGGCCTGATTACATTCCTTGCAATTCCAATCCTATCAAAAATTCTGAACCTATCTACAGAACAGGGAGGTATTTGGGCAGGTTCTGTCATTCATGCTGTACCTCAAGCAATCGCTGCAGGAGAGGCTATTGGACCTGAGGCTATGCTTATAGCTACAACAATCAAACTATCTAGAGTCTCATTATTAATTGTAATAGTTCCTCTTTGTGCAATTCTAGCAAATAATAATAACAATAATGGTGATGAAAAATTTAAGTTAGGAAAAATCCCCTATTTCATACCTGGATTCTTATTAGCCGCGATGTTATCTACATGGATAATGCCTACTGAAATCTCAGAGGGATTGACTTTAGCAGGCAAGTTGATGTTGCTTCCTTTACTCGCATCTGTCGGATTTTTCATAAATAAAGAAAGTATGAAAAGTGCTGGTGGACCAATACTAATAGTTGGAGTTGTCTCAACAATTTGCATGCTAATTAGTAGTTATTTAACAATAATAATGTTCACATAAATATCTCAAAAATGGAGGCTTGGAATTGGAACCTAGTACAATTTTAGCACTATTTCTAATATGTTCTACTGCGGTTATTTTTTCGCCATTAGGACTGGGAGGAGGAATTATCTTCATGCCAATTCTACACTACATAATGGATTGGAATATTAAAACAGCAATTTTAGGCTCATTAATATTGGTTTGGTCGGTAGCTCTGGGTAGTCAATTCGCTCATAATAAAGGAGGATATGGAGATATTAATATTGCTAAAAGAGGAATCTTTTTTGGAATTCCAGGTGCAATTACTGGAACAGTTTTAGGTTATTTACTAATTGAATATATCAACGATATTACAATTAAAATTATTGCATTATTCATAGTTTCTTGGATTTGTTATAAGGCGCTACTTAGAATATTGTCTAAAGAAGATATTACGGGAGAATCAATAGGGGAGATGAATGAGAAATATTGGTTAACTGGAATATTTTTCGGTGGCATGTCTTCTGGACTTTTGGGCATCGGAGGAGGAGGTATTTTCGTTACAATGAATCGAAATTATGGGGGTCTTGATACTAAATCATCTGCAGGGACTGCATTTATGTTAGCAGCAATGATTGTCCCAACAGCTATTATTTCTCACATTTTGATAGATGGGAATGCGAGTAATCTATTAGATGAAGCAACATTAATTGGCGCATTGGTACCAATATTGGTGATGTTTCTGGCATTTACCGGTGCTAAATACGCAATAAAGTACTTACCAGTCAAAATAATAACTACACTCTTCATAATTATAATTAGTATAAGTATGCTGAAATATATTCAGGAAATTATAGTTATAATGCTCTAGATTGATTCGATAATCATAGCAATACCTTGGCCGCCACCAATACATGCAGTTGCAACACCATATTTACCACCGCATCTCTTCAATTCATGAGCCAATGTAAGTACTAATCTAGTACCAGTAGCTGCAAGTGGGTGCCCTAAACCAACAGCTCCACCATTAACATTAACCTTCTCAAAATCAATACCCAAATCTTTGATACAAGCAACAGCCTGACCTGCAAATGCCTCATTAATCTCCCATCTGTCTATATCTTCAATTGTTAGCCCTGCTTTCTCGAGAGCCAATCTACTACTCGGTACTGGCCCATATGCCATTATTGCAGGTTCTAAACCAACTATCCCCCAAGAAACAATTCTAGCCAATGGCTTATCTCCGTCTGATGATGCCTGAGATGCTGATTTAATCACAACAGCAGCCGCACCGTCGACAACACCACTTGCATTACCTGCTGTTACTAGACTTTCTGGACCGAAAGCAGTTCTCAATTTTGATAATGATTCCTTTGTTGAATCTAAAACCACATGATCTTCATCTTTGTATGTTATTTCACCAACAGGAACTATTTCTTGTTTCCATGTCCCGTTCTCAATCGATGTAGCGGTTCTGGAGTGAGAAAGAGCTGCAAATTCGTCTGTTTCTTCTCGAGTAATTCCTTTCCTACGACAGATTTCATCAGATGTTTGAGCCATGAAAGAACCACACATACCGTCAAGTAAATTTGTAAATAGGTAATCTTCCATATCTTTTTCCAATACTGTACCTTTTTTTGGAGGTCTTGCAAGCTTGTATGTATCTCTCATCCCCCGTAATACATGTGGAGATTGGGAGAGATTCTCCATCCCTCCGGAAACTACCGTTGATGCCTCTCCCAGCATTATCATCTGCGCGCCGGTTACAATAGATTGCACGCCAGAACCACAAATTCTTGAGAGAGTTAGCATTGGTACTTCTTGTGGTATTCCAGCACCCAAACCCGCGTGCCTAGCACCAAATATTGCTTGATCGCATGTTTGTAATGCATATCCCATTATTACATGATCTACATTTTCGGGAGAAGTACCCGTCTTCTCTAAGGCACCTCTAATTGCTATTTCACCCAATTTAAGTGCGCTTATGTCTTTTAGTAAACCGCCAGGAAGGCCATCTCCCCTTTTGCCACCTTGCCATTCACAAAATGGCGTCCTAGCACCACCAATAATAACTACATCTTCAACGACCATGACAGTCCGACATACAATTCATTCATGAGGGTGACTATCCAATTATGACAGTTTTTCATTCGTTTGTATTTTCTTCAGACAGGGTGCCGAGATAGTCTGGTAGATCTACACCGGCCATCTTTGCAACATCATGGATTGGAGGTAAGCTTTGCACTAAACTACTCACAAAATTGCTCGTTGCAGAAGAGCCATCAGCATTACTTCCACCGTCCCATACAGTGACCTTGTCAATCTTCATATTACGGATTGCCTCAACCTGTGCAGCTACCATATTCTCAATCTTTTCAACCATTAGTAGAGTTGCAGCAGCCTTGGTATCCCCACCGGCGCTTTGGACTAATCCAGCATAACCTGCTGCCTTAGCATCCAGTACCTTTTGTATACCAGCTGCTTCGGCTTCATATCTTGCAAGAATCGCATCTGCGTCACCTCTAGCAATACGTCTTAGACGTTCAGCTTCGGCTTCTGCAGAAATCTCAATTTGCTGTTTCTGAATTTCTTCACGTACAATTTCACTTGCTTGCAATCTAGCCTCTTCTTCTTTGTAGAAAGCTCTCTGAATTGCTGCTTCAGCTTCCGCTGCTGCCACAGCAGCACGCTGTTTAGCTGCCGCTTCAATCTCTGCAAGGTCCGCGTCAGAATTCTTCACTATTGCAGTAGCTGCGTTCTCTCCAGAGACAGCTAATGCTTCTTGATTACCGACATAAACACGCTGATCTGCCTCAGCAGTCTTACGTCCTTTCTCTGCCTCTGCTAGGTTATTTGCAACCTCGATTTCTCGTACTCTGTTTGCTTTAGCAGCACCGACTGCTCCGTCTCTTTCTGCGTTCGCTACATCGATTCTTGCATTTTCAACTGCAGTAGAAGCAGCCTTCTTACCGATGCTCTCGATATAATCAGACTCATCAGTAATATCTACCAAGTTAACGTTAATTAGATAGATACCAATCTTTTGTAACTCGGTATCCACATTGGTCCTGGTCATCTCAAGGAATGTATCTCTATCTTGATTAATTTGCTCAATGGTAAGTGAAGCAACTGTTAGACGTAGTTGACCAAAAATAATCTCTTTGGCCATCTCTTCAATTTGCTGAGGCGATAATTGTAATAGTCTCTCGGCGGCATTAGCCATAATTGCTTTTTCAGTACTAATTCCAACAGTGAAAGTACTAGGTACATTGATTCTGATGTTCTGCATGGAAAGTGCATTTCTTAGATCAATGTTGATAGTAATCGGAGTCAACGATAGGAACGAGTAATCTTGAATCAACGGCCAAACTAGTGTTGCACCTCCATGAATCGTTCGAGATGCTCTTCCTCCCGAGGTTCGGCCATAAACCACCATAATCTTGTCGGGTGGACAGCGCTTGTACCGCTGTGCGAAGAAAATTGTCATTGCAACTAAAACTAATACTATTGCGAAAATCATTATTGTTCCAAAGGGTGAACTGCCATCTGCCATTATATCAACTCAATACAGAAGAAGAGGGCATAGGTCATGAAGTCTTTGCCGACATCATCTGAAAACCGATAACTGGAATCACTTCCTTTTTACTATTAAAGTTGAAGAAACAACATCTATCACTTCAGCAAATTCGCCTGTAGCCATTGGTTGCCCATCCTCAGTTTTGGCATTATAAGTCCTCATGGCGCTACCAGATTCAACCTGAATTTGGCCGACCCCATCTTCAGGAATACGAAGATAAATTGTCCCAACTGCTCCAATTGCATCGTCCATTTCAATAGTACCATCTGATTGTAGAGCTACAAATAACTGAAATAACTTCCCAGTACCATACATTGAGCCAAAACCAGTGACAGAACCTACGACAATTGCCAGAGTGGTTTGATCAGAATTACTATCCAAAACCCATAATCCACCAAGACCGAAAAACATCATGAATGACATTACTCCCTGAAATGTTAATGCCTTGAAAGAGGCATCTGCACCCATAGCGTCAAAGTCGGTACCTAATAATCCATCAAAGATATCTGCAGTGATACCGCCTATCATGATTAAAGCAAACCATAACAAGAAAAGGATACCTCCCAAAACCGCTGAAGACGCAAAAATCAATTCTAATCCGCCACCCCCTTCATATCCAACAAATGATAACAAGTCTAAGTCCGCGATAGACGCCATAAAAACCTCTACAGATTACTTACATTTCACCTCTTCGGCGACATTGTGTAGAAATCAATGCTATTTACGCTGTTTAATTACCGCAAGGTATCTCTCAAAATTCATTATTGGGCCTAAAAAAAGTCCTGTAATAAATGCTGAAATAATTAAATTTCCAATCAAGTCATTTATGAATAAAAAAAGAATTGCCAAAACTACCGGTATTAGTAACCTACGAAGAAATAAATGATATCCCCCTAATAATTCAAATGCTGGGTTATCTATTGCATCGTCTAATAATTCTGGAAAACCTTTCTTCCCAGTAGACATTATACACACCTAATCAGATTAGGATGCAAGATTCGCTAACCAAACAATCATTCCGATAATAGTTAGACCAACGGGTATTACATACCAAATCACCCTAGTGACCACAGTATTCGCATCTTGAAATTCCAGTTCACCATTTTCATTCCTAATCAAATTTGTTTTTTCTAACTTCGAATACGCTCCATCGAATTCTTTCTGATGTTTACCAATAAAAATCAGGAAATAAATTGCCATAACGATAGTCCCCCCGCCTGAACCTTGCAATAACAATGCTAAAAATTCAAGAGTTGTCGAACTCCCAATTAGAATCTGAGCAATACCCAACATAACCAAAATTAATGAGTCAACACGTGCCATTCAGACATTACGGAGAGGTGATATGAAATCAATCCTTTGCCCGCACGACTAGCCTAATCTTACTTCATACTACTTGGTTTAGACTCCCAAATAGCCCAAGTTCCTTTGGCTGTAGCAATAACTTTACCATCTTGATTAGATAAAATTCCTTCACAATGAGCTAAGTTCCTTCCACGCCTTAACACCTTACCTTCTGCCACCAAAATGTCATCAACATATGCTGCATTAAGAAATGAAATATCTAATTGTGCTGTCGCACACCATTCTTCTTTCTTGATTAAAGAAACCAATGCACCTCCAAGGGCAGTATCCAGCATTGTTGAATGAAGCCCTCCATGAGCAACTCCTCCTGCGTTTAGGTGATTATTCGTGACTTCACAAGTCACAGAACAGACTCCGCCTCCAAATTTCTTACCAATAACTCCTAGTGAATCACAAACACCTGATAGTTTCATTGATGGAGTGTAATCTTTATTTCCAAATCTTTCCTTAGTCATTTTCTTATTCTCCTGTTTGTACAGCCCACAACCTAGAATAAATGCCGTTATTATTGATTAAATCATCATGAGTTCCCTCTTCAGAAATAATTCCTGAATCTAATACAATAATCCTATCTGCATTCCTAATCGTAGATAATCTATGTGCAATAATCAAAGTTGTTCTATCGATTGATATTTTCTCAATAGATCTTTGCAGAGCAGCCTCAGTTTCATTATCGACGTTACTAGTGGCTTCATCCAGAACGAGTATTGGAGCATCTTTCAAGACTGCTCTGGCAATAGCCAATCTTTGCCTTTGACCACCTGAAAGTTTGTGGCCATCTTCACCTATATTAGTATCCATTCCTTCTGGTAATTCCGATATAAATGATATTGCCTCAGCAATTCTGGCAGCATTTTGAATTTGTTCTTCACTAGAATCAGGATTACCATAGGCAATATTTTCTCTCACGGTTCCAGGAAAAAGAGTCGTATTTTGCGAAACCAAAGCAATAGATCCTCTTAATGAACTTAATTTCAAATTTTTAATATCTACATTATCAATTTCCAATTCCCCGGATAATGGATCGTGAAATCTCATCAATAGACGAATTAGGGTTGTTTTCCCTGAACCTGTTGAACCAACTAAGCCAATTGTTTCTCCCGAATTGACATTAAATGTAATGTTGTCAAGTACTGATTCTCGTCCCGGATAAGTGAATTTAAGGTTTTTAAATTTAATATTCCCTTGTACATTACCTAACTCTTCAGTACCTTCGACAACACCTATCTCGGTGTCAACTAAGTCTAATACACGAGTTGTAGATGCCATAGCTCTTTGATACAAGTCAAAAGTCTGCCCTAATCTAGTCAAAGGCCATAATAGTCTCTGTGTAATGAATACAATAATTGCATACGCTCCAACATCAAGTTCTCCATCCAGTGCCATCCAACCACCAACAAGCATATTCGCTGTGAATGCAAATAGAATCGCCATCCGAATTAAAGGAACAAACGAAGCGGAAAGTCGAATAGCATCTCTATTTGCATTCCTATATGACTGTGAAGCCAAAGATACTCTAGCAGATTCTCTATCTTCTGCAGTAAATGACTTAATTGTAGTAATACCTTGCAGATTGTTGTTCAGTAAGGAATTTAATTCACCTACTTCTTCTCTAACTTTCTTATACCTGACGCCAATTCTTCTCTGAAATACAAATGAACCTATTACTATAATTGGAACTGGGATTACAGCTAACAATGCAACCTCAGGAGCTAGGATAAACATTACACTGCCAACCACTGTAATTGTAGTTGCAAGTTGTAACAAGTCATTTGCACCTTGATCGAGAAATCTTTCTAATTGATTCACATCATCATTTAGTATAGACATTAAACCACCAGTCGATTGTTCAGAGAACCATTGCATTTCTAAATTCTGAATATGATTATACGTGTCTATCCTTAGCTCATGTTGAGCGGTTTGAGCGAGGTTTCTCCACAAGATGCCCCACCAATATTCGAATAAAGACTCTAAGACCCAAATTACTACTGTAATTCCGACTAATATCAGAAATTGTTCGTTTGGATCCGGATAACCGTAATTTGCTAGAAATGACTCTTCTCGCTGTACTACAACATCGATTGCCATCCCAATTAATATTGGAGGCGCTAGATCCCAAAATTTATTCAAAATTGAGCATAAAGAAGCCAGTAACACAGTAAACTGATGGTGTTTCAAGTGTGATAATAAACGTCCTAGAGGGTGCCGACTATCACTCACAACCAGTCGTTGGTCACATAATGTTTGAATGTGACTCTCTAGATATTTAGGTCATCAGTCCATTTATCTGCCCATTTGTCAAAAACTGAGATAGTTACATCTGCCGTAGAATTGGTCCTAATGTTGTAATAATCACCACCTGAAACTAGTTGATCTAAATCAACATCCATCCAATAAAATTCCCACCAGGTTTCGTCGTCTAATGTTACGTTAGTCAACACATCTTCAAAAATCATTTTTGATAAAGACTCAGAGTTGTTAAAGTCGCCAACTCGAGCGTGAAACTCGAGCTCTGATGGTTCAACCTCTGAAATTCCATTAGGAATAGTGTTACTCCAAATTCTAATATCCTCATACATCAAAGAATTATTATCCGGAATAAATTGAACAGGAGTTCTAGGTAAATTGTCCTTTAAAGTAATGGTAGCAGATTCTCCAGTTTCAACTGATAATGAAAAATCTGAACCCTCTCCATCATAAATTTCTATCCCAACAATCATTGGTGGCGCTCCCATTAATTCAAGAATTATAGTGTGCGTACCATTTGTGCCTGTAGCAACTTGTTGAAGTGAAATTAAATCTCCAGTAATCTGCCATTCTATGTTATCAAATTCTGTAGTATCTATACTGAATGGAGGCCAAAGACCATCTGGATCTTCACTAGCGAGGCTTGCAATTTCATAAAATGGGTCTTCAAATTCCGGAAATGCATCACGTCCCTCAAACCAAACGTTACCAACTCTGACATTTGTAATTCCTGAACCTTCTATTACTTCGGTATCTACCGCGGCGTTTGCAATATTATATCTCAACGCAATAGAGCTAAGATTTGAGGATTCATCCTTTCCGACACTCCAATCAATAGAGACAATTTGGTCCTGGATTTCAATTTTTGAAGAAGTAGATATTCTAAGTTTTTCATGTTCATCCGCCAACTTCAGCACATTGAAAGAATCTTGAATCGATAATATATCGTTTAATGAATCTGAAGAAAGTGGGAAGCAGTCTCCTTCTGGGCATTCTTTCAAGGGCACTTCTAGACACCCTGACACACTGCAAGAAACTAGAATTAAACTAATGATTAGGGATCTCACATGTTGGTCCGGGAGTTAATCAGTCAAGAGATTATTGAATATTTGATACACATTTTCTCAATTAAGCATCGTTGTTGCTATATGCGATGGCCGTCGAGAGGCAATTAAGAAGGGTGCTTTAGGATGTCACAAAATATTCTAGTTGTGTATAAAAAAAACTTCGAAGACGTACATGATGAAGCTTTGGATATCGTCAAAAACACCTTAGAAAAATTAAGCGAAAAACTCAAAATTAAGGTGGATTATTCCGCAAGAGAGAAAGTCAGCCGTGATGATTTTGTTAGTAGAGATTTAGTTGTAGTGTTGGGAGGCGATGGGACCTTGACTTCAATTGCCCATTCAGTAGATGAAGAAACTCCTGTAATGGGCGTCAATAGTCATCCAAGAGAGATGGATAACAATGGATCGTACGGATTTTACATGGGCAGTGACCCAGTGAATTTCGCAGAAGATATCAAAAAAGCTCTTACTAATCAGGCAATTATCAACGTATTACCAAGGTTACAAGCAGAAATCTCAACGACTAGTGGCAATATTATTCGTTCAGATCCCGCCTTAAATGACTTATTACTTGCTAATACTCATCAGTATCAACCATCAAAATACAAGTTACAAAGAAAGGAGGATGGGAAAAACTCGGAAATTAATTGTGCTCAATATTCTTCAGGTTGTTTATTCTCAACATTCCTTGGGCAAGGAGCTTGGTACAGACATATCAATAATATTGAAGGTACAACTTTCCCTGAAAATGAGATTGATAATCACTACTTGTTTGTATCTAGAGATTTACCAAGAAATGATAGAAGAGATGACGGAACATATTGGGCTTGGACCAATCAACCAACTATCTTCACTAGTGACATGCACAGAGGATATGTAGTTGCAGACGGATGGGATGAGACTCATTTCACTAGAGGTGCAACTATTGAGGTAAGTCTGAACGGACCAACACTAAAATTACTGACATTTAGAAATACAATTTATGACAGGGTATCATATTGGATTAAACCAAATTAGAGAATCTGTTCCAAGAATAGTTTTGTTCTTTCATGTTCAGGATTATCAAAGAATACATCCGGCGTGTTTTCCTCAATTAACATGCCTTCATCGAACAGAATTACTCTATCAGCAACTTCCTTAGCGAATCCCATCTCATGAGTAACTACAATCATAGTAACGTCTTCTTTCGCTAAATCAATCATCACATCAAGTACTTCCTTAATCATTTCAGGATCTAAAGCTGATGTTGGCTCATCAAACAGCATAATTTTCGGATCCATAGCCAATGCTCTGGCAATTGCAACACGTTGTTGCTGACCACCAGATAACTCACTTGGATATTTGTATGCTTGCTCAGGAATTCCAACGCGTTCTAATAATTTAATCGCTTTTTCTTCCGCCTCCTTTTTCTTAACACCATTTACTTTCATTGGAGCCAATGTAATATTCTCCATAATTGTAAGATGAGGGAACAAATTGAATTGTTGGAATACAAATCCTATCTCTGAGCGAATACTTTTCAAGTCTGAGACTGACGTATCTTCATCGATAGTGATATCATCGATAATAATTTTACCATCACTATGAGGCTGTAGTCTATTCAAAGTTCTGATGAAGGTTGATTTACCGGATCCTGAAGGCCCTAAAATAACTATAATTTCTCCAGTTATAACTTCAATATCAATACCTTTTAAGGCCCAAAAGTCTCCAAAATTAACTTTCACACCTTCAGTCTTAATTATTACATTATTTTCTTCTTTCATGCTGCATCTCCTCCTCCTTCTTTAACTAAACCTAATCCTTTTTCTACATTCATTGAAACTCTAGATAGATAGAATGCAAATACCCAGAAAACTATGGCTGTGAAATATACTGGTTCTAAAAAGTCACCTAAGAATCTAAGATCAGTATTAGCCATTGTTTTAGAAATTCTAAAGAAGTCAACTATCTCTATAATGAAAAGGAGTGTGGTGTCTTTCCATAAGCCAATGAACACACTAACAATTGAAGGAAGCGTAGTTCTAACTGCATTGGGCAATTCAATTTGCAATTTAATTTGAGTTGGACTAAGTCCTAGAGCCAAAGCAGCTTCTTTTTGCCCACTATCTACTGCTTGTAGTCCGCCTCTGATTACTTCGGCAATATAGCAACCTCCGAATAGGCTGAATATTGCCATCATTCTTACTATATTATCAAAGTCTTCAGGATTAGTAAACAAAGGGTCGGCAACATCTGGTAAAAGGTACATAGCAAAATATAGCCAACAAATTAGAGGGCCTGATCTGACTATCTCAATTATGCCAATACCTGGCCACTTGAGTATTGGCAGCGAACTTTGTCGAGAAAATGCTAATATGACGCCAATGGCAAATCCTAATACACAGCCTGCTGCTGCAACAATGAGATTTATCAGGAGACCACCCCATCTTGCTGGAGGAACTCCATCTCGAGTTATGAGTTCTAATTGTGACTCAAAAATACCAAAATTAACGAGATATTCTGCGAATTTCTTTATTACTTCAGGAGGATCAAGTAGAATTATAGTGAGGAAAAAAGTAGATACTGCAGCGTATCCTATGTACTTTTTTGCACGATTCACCCTATATTCCTCTACATTATTTGAATAATATCTCAATGCAAAGAAACAAGATAAAGAAAGTACTGTAGCAAGAGTTAATCGGAAAAGTACTTTGTCAATGTTATAATTTGCTTCCAGAGGATTTCCTGCAAATACAAAGATAATAGCAGATACTATTCCAAAGCCAATTAGATATGATCTTGTGGAAGTACCTGAAGTTCCGTAGGCAGAACCTAAAATCGCCCACAAAAGGAATATTATTGGCCAAATTCTCCAATTCTCTGAAACCAGATAATCCTGAGTCATAGCCTCGGTTAGATTTGGACCGAGCATCACTGAGACCCTGTTCGCCCATACTATATCCCATCTCATACTGATGACCAAAACATCGAATATCCACTCCACCAAAAATAACATGATGAATGAAGAGATAATTCCAAGAAGTGCAGTAGAACCAAACCATGGAAATGGTATAGTCTTACGAATTATCCTAGTTCTTTTGATGACTGAAATTAGAATTACCCAAGAAACTCCGAGCCATGCAACAGCAACGGCTGACGAGTAAACTAAGGCATCAATTGAACTTACTTCTCCTCCAATTGTAATGGACGCTCTTGTTGTGACAAACATATAAACGGAGAATAAAATTGAGAATGCTAAGCACAGTAGGGAAAGATTGGCATCCATCTTACTGTCATTATCCCATCTTGACCTTCCTGCAACTCCTCTCTCTAATTCAAGGGTCTTCTTCATGAATGACTCAATCATATTTTCACCCTCGTAACTCTAGCATTATAGAAGTTCATAATTCCTGAAATTATTAGACTTCCTGTTTGGTATATGACTAGTAATAGTAGGAAGAGAGGTATTAGTTTCCCTACATTGTTCATCATAACAAATATCACATAAAATATATCACTATAAGCCACAATTATCGCTAGACTAGAATTCTTCCAGACATTCATATATTGGCTATTCAATAGAGGTATCATACTTCTCAATGCTTGTGGAAGTATGACAAGTCTAAGTCTTTGGTAAGAGGATAATCCAAGTGAGATTGATGCTTCAATCTGCCCTCTTGGCAATGCCTGAATACTGCCTCTAACTATCTCAGCTACTACAGCGGCAGTAAACAATGACAAACCAATGATAAGAGCCATAAATGACTTTGTAATTTCGAATGCGGAACCATCCTCTATATTCCAAGTTCCCGGAATATTCTCATTTGGTTTAACATAGTTAGGAATAGACATATCTCCTGTTAGAAGTATACCAAGGCTGATTGATAATACCAATGACCAAATCAAAGTTTTCTTAGCAAGTGCTTCTTGAGAATCATCAACACCATCTCTATCCCTATAGCGACCCCATGCCCAAAGAGAAAAAACTATGGCAACAGCCATCAATATCCTAGCCGTTTCTGGCCTAGGGATGTAGATTCCCTGATTACTGTAATATATCCAACCGGCGATATTAGCCTCATCCTTGAACAAAGGAAGAGATTCGCCTAACTGTAACATAATTAGGAATAGTAGAACCGCTAGAGGCATGTTTCGGAATACCTCTACGTAAATTGTAGCTAGACTAGAGGCAAGTTTGTTACTGGAAAGTCTAGTCACCCCTATTATGATTCCGAGTATTGTACACAGTACGATACTAAGGAGAGTGGCGCGACCAGAGTTCCATATTGCGGCATAGAGAAACTTCCATCTATCATCTTCTGGAAAATCTGGCTGTATAGGCCAAGCATTTATTTCGAAAGTATTCTTCATATCCATGAAGGACCATGAAAGATCCCATCTCTCTCTAGTAACAGAATCAGGATTTTGGAGAAGGAAAAGAAGTCTTGTTGTAATGTATAAAATCAAGGGCAAACCAATGATTAGAATCAGCGTCGAATTTCTCCTATCATGAACTAGAGGATTTCCCGATTCAGAAGATATCTGAAAGAAAACAAGTAAAGCTGCAGCTAGGAGGATAAGTGAGAAGAAAAATGGTATATTCGAGGAAATCATTGGAGGTAAAAAAGAAATATTTACTCCCATCGTTATGAAAATAATAAATATTAACACACTGTTAATCCATGGATGTATTGATTGGAAGGATGATTTTTCCATCCAACTTTTCTGAGGAACTAATTTAACTAGATCTATGTCTTCAACAACTAATAATAGCGTTAAAATTACGGGCGTTCCAATTAGGATAAATGGCATACCTTTTGCTGGACTGAAATCAAATCCAGGTAGTGAGGTCATTATTATAATAATTAAAGTAATAAACAAACCTGCAAGACTCTTTGAGAAATTATATTTTTTAGATTGGATTGCAGGTAGAATCTCATTTCGGGCAAGAAAAAGGAAGAAAAGAAATACCATTAAGATTACACTAGAAAGTGTAGTTGTTGGGTAATAGGCAGGATTTTGCTGAACCCCATCTACAATAAAAGAACGAGACATACTGGAAATAGAATCAACAGTGGGATTCAGCATCTTTATGTTATATGTCCAAAGGATTAAGATTGCAATAATCGCTTGTAGTGATTTCAGAAGATTAATTCGGTTAGAAAGGTGATTGAAATTCATATAATCATACTTCCTAAATTTAAGAGATTTTAGTGAGAGTCCCTTGGAGGAGATATACCCCCCCAAGGGATTTCGTTTTACCGTCTGTGCTTATCTAAATTGATCAGCGCATTGGTGGTGCGAACTGCAGACCACCCTCTGATACGAGAGCGTTAGCAGTACCTTCACGAGATAGAACACAATTTGACATTGTGTCCGATCCACCTACATCAGCATCCCAGCTACCGTCACAGAATGAATCATCCCATGCTTCTCCGTAGTTACCTACGTGAGATAGAACGTTCTGCATCCATGTTGCAGGTAGAGGGTTTGCATCTGTCCCTAGACCAAGATTCTGGTTTAGAAGTCTGTCAACTGATGGGTTAGTCATATCTGCGTCCATGTAGTTTCCGGAATGGATACCCATTTCTTCAGCGGTGACCATTCCATACCATACCCATGTCACAACATCCTTCCAGTCAGAATCCATGTCACGTACAGCAGCCCCTAGAGGCTCTTTTGACAGTAGTTCTGGAGCAATCCAAAGATCACAATCTAAACAGTCTCCTGCAGTCTCAAGTGTATACTTCTTTGCTACCATTGCAGACATGTCGCCAGTGAAAGCATCGCATGAACCAGATACTAGTTCTGCAGTAGCCTCAGCAGCATCAGCAACTGGTATTACTTGCATACCAACATTGTTGACTGTGTTCCAGTCAGCAATGTTACCTTCAGTTGTTGTTCCAGTACCAACACAAACCTTAGCATTTGCTAAGTTTAGCGCTGAGTTACTCATATTAGCTTGTGGGAAAGCATCTCCACGAATCAAAATACCTTGTCCGTCAAAGAAGTTTATTCCAGCGAAATCAGCATTTAGTCCAACGTCACGGCTTGTAGTCCATGTAGTTGTTCTGATTAAAACATCGATTTCTCCAGAAGCAAGCTTCTCAAATCGATCACCAGCACTAGCTAGAATGTACTCAATCTGAGTATCTGGGTCCAGTCCAATTGCAGCAGCCACAGCTCTGCAGTACTCGATATCGAGTCCAGAACGAACACCATCAGCGTCAGCAAAGCCCATGCCCCACTGGGAGTCTTTGACTCCACACTTCATCATTCCACGCTCGTGGATTGTGTCCAGGGTACTAACTGGTGTTGCTTCTGCAATTCCAGCTAATCTCCCTTCTTCTCTCGCGGCATCAACGTCTTCATCGGTGACGTCAGATCCAGCACAGCCCGCTAGGGCCGCAGTCATCATTAACAGCATCATAGTTGTAGCGAGTAAACTTCGCATGTCCCTTCTAGAACATATGGAGAATATATAGTTTCGCACATATGTGAATAAACACACCGATTTGGATTGTTATGGTATAGAATATGAATAATGAGGTAAAAACTCATTATTTGGAAATAACATTGATAAAAATTAGGATGAAAATTATTAATGGAGGCTATGGCTATCGCTAGTTGTGAAAAAAAATTAGTTAGAAAAGGTTGGAAAGAGTAGGGTGCCTAAACACCCTACTCCCCCCGGTTTTCCGAGTTTCTTAGGAGGTGATCCATCTGCAGGTTCCCCTACAGATACCTTGTTACGACTTAACCCTCCTCGTCGAAGGCAGGCTCGAATACCCCATTGAGAGGTAGCCTCACCCACCCACAACTAAGATGGTTTGACGGGCGGTGTGTGCAAGGAGCAGGGGCATATTCACCGCGCCTTTTTGAGACGCGATTACTACCTAATCCAGCTTCATGAGGGCGAGTTACAGCCCTCAATCCGAACTACGAACGGGTTTCGGGATAGCTATCGTTCCTTTCGGAGCAGCAGCCCATTGTCCCGTCCTTTGTATTGCGCGTGTAGCCCATAGCATTCGGAGCATACTGACCTACCGTTGCCCTCCCCTTCCTCTGACTTAGCGCCAGCGGTCTCTCTATAGTGCACTGAATCCGGAGATTCAGTTAGCAAATAGAGATGAGGGTCTCGTTCGTTATCTGACTTAACAGAACGCCTTGCGGTACGAACTGACGGCGGCCATGCACTACCTCTCGAACAATCCGGTAAGTTCGTTACACTGACCTTCATTTGTCCGTCGGCTATGGTGAGTTTTCCGGCGTTGAATCCAATTAAACCGCACAATCCTCAGGTTGCGGTGCTCCCCCGCCAATTCCTTTAAGTTTCAGCCTTGCGACCGTACTTCCCAGGCAGTGGACTTATCACCTTCGCTTCGACACTGAGAGTGCTCGGAGCACCCCCAACATCAAGTCCACAGCGTTTACACCTAGGACTACCCGGGTATCTAATCCGGTTCGTGCCCCTAGGCTTCGTCCCTGACCGTCGGATCCGTTCTAGTGTGGCGCCTTCGCAACAGGTGGTCCGCTCAGGATGACAGGATTTTACCCCTACCCTGAGCGTACCCCACACCTCTCCCGGTCCCAAGTCTGACCGTCCTCGCAGAATTCAACCAGTTGAGCTGGTTGATTTACCCACGAATGTATCAGACCGGCTACGGACGTTTTAGGCCCAATAAAAGCGACTACCACTTGAGGCGCCGGTATTACCGCGGCGGCTGGCACCGTCCTTACCCACCCCTTATTCCAAGACCTATTTAGAGTCAAGAAAAGCACCGGTCTTACCCGATGCACTTGGAGTTCCCTGGTCACGATTTCTCGCATTGCCAAGTTTTCGCGCCTGCTGCACCCCGTAGGGTCTGGATTCGTGTCTCAGAATCCATCTCCGGGCTATGTCTCCCAACACCCGTACGCGTAGAGGGCTAGAGGGTACATTACACCCCCTACAACCTGATACGCCGCAGGCCCATCCTATGCCGCCGGAGCTTTCATCCACTCACCGTTCCAGGCGTAGTGAACTATGGATCATTATACTCAGTTTCCCGAGGTTATTATCCAGCATAGGGCAGGTTACCCACGTGTTACTGAGCGGTACGCCGAGAATCTAATTTCTCGCGACTCGCATGGCTTAATCGAACTCCAATAGCGGTAGCCTCCGGCAGGATCAACCGGATTTCGTGTGAAATCACAGTATCCTAACGAAGTCTTGTGGTTGCAATTTGCTGTCACTTTGTTATTGAATTGGCGCAGAAACACATTTCCTTATTTGAATGTGAAATATCTGCTTACTTGCACCCCTATTATCGGGGTCAAGTCGTTATTGTGGTTAACCTCCATAACCATGAACTAGGTTCATGGCCGCACTTCCTCGGCACACGCTTGACTTGATAGAAGACCTCATAGCACTTAGTGCTCAATCTCCAACGCCAGCCAAACGTAGCAAGTCGCCGACCGGCAAGGGGTATTTCAATATGCCCTACCAACAAGTAAGGTCATTGGGGCGCAGTGGGCCGATTATAGAAAAATAATGATGTTTGAAAAATAAAATATATTACCCTCAAAATTTTCTAAAAATATTACATTAGTTAAGGCGATAAATTAGCAAAAATGAAGACCTTAGAGTATTTAATCGGCTCCAAAGAATTCACGGAGAACTGGATGCATTTCCATAGCTTGTTCCTTTTGAATTTGCTCATAAGTTCTAAGAATAATACCTACAGCAAGTAACAAACCAGTACCTGTGGCATTACCAACAGTACCCAACAAATCGGCACCTGCTGCTAGCAAACCTACGAATGCACCGGAGAAAAGAGTCACTGGCGGAATATATCTCTCCAAAATACGCTCTAAAACAACTGGGTTCTTTCTGAAACCAGGAATTTGCATTCCTGTTCTTTCAATCTGCTTAGCAACATCTTTAGCGCCCATATTTGTTGTTTCAATCCAAAACTTAGCAAACACGGTTGAACCAGCAGTCATGACAAAGACATAAACAACTACGTGTACCATCAATTGCCCTAAACTGTGCCCATATGCATCTCCTGTCTGATTTAACAATGGTAAGAACCAATCGCCTACTCCATTAACCATTGACGAATACCACGCAAAACCATCGGAAGGAGTGGTTGCACCCACTTCATATGATCCAAACCAATGAGCTCTACTCCATGCACCATTACGACCAAGGATAGGTACTGTAGATAGTACTGGGTGACTCCAGAAAAGAAGCGTAAACATGTTGATGTTAGCTAATAGAGCGGCCATCAAAATTACAGGAATATTACTTGCATAAACCAGTCTGATAGGGTATTGCCCACGATGACCACGAACTTTACCATGAGTTAATGGCAACTCTAATTTACTAGATTCAGCATAAGCAACCACTAAGAAAACAATAATTGAAGAAACTAACGCTGCAATAGGGTTTGCATGATTTAGCAATATCAATTCAAAACCATTTTCCGACACTAATTGAGAATTTGTTGCAGTTCTTAATGTATAGAATATCATCGGTAAAGTTCCCGATGGAGGATTCTGGAATGATAAAGGAGAGCCTGCAGTTACAGGCAATGGAGACAATGTTCCAACGAAAGTTGACTGAGCAACTCCTGCAGCAATAAACAAGGAAATACCACTACCAATACCCCATTTACTAACCAATTCATCAAGTAAGAAAACAAGATATGAACCCATAAACAATTGAGCAACAATTATTGTATTAGCCCATCCAATACCGAAATCAAGAATCAAGGTTTCTGAAGGATCTAGGAACCCATATACTTGTGGAATTGATTCAATAGGTATCATTATTAGAACCAATAATTTTTGTACACCTTGGTATAATTGTTTATCATTGGAGTTTTGTAAATCTAGCTGAATAATTTTCGCACCAGCGAAAAGCTGCATTATAATAGAGCCTGTGACAATTGGGCCAATTCCTAAGTGCATTATCGAACCTGAGGCACCAGCCATAATTGCTCTAAATGAGGAGAAAATATCTAAAGTAGAGTCTGAAAGACCATAAATCATGACGTTAGTCATCATGAAATAGATAATTAGTACGAGAGTTGTTGTCCACAATTTCTGATTAAATCTAACGTGACCTTCTGGTTTAGTAATACTAGGGTATACGTCTACGAATCTACTTAATCCATATAAACGACTACTTTCTGAACCCGAATACAATAGACAAACTAAAGCCATTGCAATGGCTACACCAAGAAGTGCTACACCGACTAATAAGAAACCAACAGCAGCTTTGTCAACCCACCCCCAATATGCTAGACCGATGACTGAAATAAGCCATATTCCAGGCTTGAACATTCTACCTAAATATGGTACATCTCTAATATTATCAGGCAAATCAGTCATTGCGCACCACATAATGAATGCAACATAAGGTATTGAAACTAAGAACATTCTAAGGGCACGCATTTGCTCATCTGCTGCGCCATTCAGTAAATCATCACGAAGCCAGTAGAATAGCATTCCCCAATATAATGCACCCATTATCACAGTTCCAATAACATTAGGATTTCTATCTACCATTAGACCACACCTCCTTCATTCTAATTTTATTCTTCTTCCCATTCATCATCACTATCGGCAAGAATTACTGAGCCGCCAGCGGCTTCAACTTTCTTAATTGCAAGAGAACTGGCTTCATTAACTGTAATATCCAGAGCCTTGCTTATCTTTCCTTTACCAAGTAATTTATCATAACCGAGTTCACTTAGATTAATACTCTTACCTTCAGCCATTTCTTCTACTTTCTGAAGGTTGATTGAAACATTAACTACTCTCAAACTAGGATCTCTATTGAATCCATGCATCCCCCAGTGACCTGGCATATACTTAATTCGAGTCATTACACGATGTTTGTTGATACCTGCATTACCACGTCCTCCGCGTTTACCTGCACCTCGTCCGGATTTCTTTCCACGACCATGGTAGCGTGAACGACCACGGAATTTATTTGTTCTAGATACCATATTTAATCACCTCAGAGCATTCTCCCAGCAAGTTCGGAGATGGCTTCACCTCTGAAACCTAGAGCTCCACCAACTGTATATGATCTTTTGATTCCCCCCCAACCTTTGCTTCCGCGGGGTGGATGTAATCTAAAAATCGGCTTTAACCCTTCAACATCTTTCATAGTAGCTTCTCCAGCAGCCATAGCTTTGGAGAAAGCAGCAACAGTCTTGTACTTACTCGATTCTTTAATTGCTGCATCATCTACAGGCTTATCTCCAACCATTCTTCCTCTTTCTTTGAGCAATGTTTCGATAGTCTCAGCGTCAACCTCGCCCCATGTGATGTAATCTTTTGATTTCTTTAACATCCCGAGATAGGTGACATTCTCAGGCACCAGTGTAGCATGATTAACACGTGTCAGATTTAGCATCATCATTGTATCTTTAATTTTCTTTGTGACTCCACGATCACTTCTAGCTCTAATTACAAGATAAGTCATTTCATTTTCCTCCCTTTAGTGATATTTAATCTCTCGCGGTCACCATCTGTAATCTTAGTTCTATTTAGCTCTACAAGTGCGTTGAAAGTCGCTCTAGCAAAGTTGATTGTCGTTCGTGTTTGACCAGCGGAACGAGCCCATACATCGGTAATTCCAGCTAAAGTAAGAACACGGCGGCCATAGTCTCCAATAACCAATCCTTTTCCTGCTGGAGCCGGCATTAGTGTGATTCTTGTAGATCCTGAGCGTCCTGTAACTTTGAATGGAACTGAATTTCCAGGCCCTTCTGATGATTCCCACGAACCATTTCCTCTCATTACAGGTATTAGATTCAATTTGGCTTTGTCAATTGCTTTTCTTATGGCACTGGAAACTTCTTTCCCTTTACATACAGCAAGTCCAACATACCCATCACCATTTCCTACTACGCATAATACGTTGAATCTCACACGACGACCAGAGTCGGTCATCCTTTGAATCATATTAACTCCAAGAACATCATCAGTCAAATCCGGAAGCAAAGCATCAACAATTTCTACTTCTCTAATCGGGAAACCTGAATCCAGAGCTTGTTCATAAGTGGTTATTTCACCATTCATTACCATGTGACCAAGTCTTGTTCTTGGAACCCAACTTCTTAGTCCCGCAAGAGGATCAGGTCCTCTGCGACCCCTGGTATCGTTAGATTCGGCAGGGGCTAGAGCTGCTGCAAGGCCTGGTGCTAGTTGTACTACCTCAGTATTTTCTTCATCAGTCATTTCTATGCCTCCTCTATTGCCTTGATTGATTTCTTGACTTTATCACCCATGGATGCATCAATATGCATTCCATTGATTCTGTCTTCATCAGGAAGAACATCCTCTCCATGAGGAATTTCTAAACCGGCATCAATCATTCCTTTCAATGCAGCAAATACTCTACTACCCTTTGATGAAGCAGATAGCCCAATGTCAAGTATTGCACTTTCATATCCTGACGACATTGCATGTTTAGCAAGAGCATAACCAATTAGATAGCTTGCAGGAATAGATTTTCTCGAGGCATCTTCTGGCCATGAGTATTTGTCAACTAAAGTTTTACCATTCACTGACGCAATTACAATATCTCCGTCTGGATTGAACTCTACTAATTGACATATTGTCTGAGTATTGGATATTCTTACTACAGCCCTCGGAGTTTCTCCTCTCAATAATTTCATTCTCCTTCGATAATCGGTTTCCCCATCTCGACGTCTCTTGAATCTTAATCTCTGATTCTTACCATGTGCCATTATTCATCGCCTCCAATTTTAATACCATCTAATCCCATGTTGGTTCGCATGTGAGCAACAGAACGATATGAACCACCCTTTGCTTTTCGATAGTAGTACCTATATTCGCTGGAGGTTAGAGTTTCGTCCCCCCTCATTTCCTTCAGTACTCTTCTTTGAGCTCGAATTAGACGCATCCATCGATTTTTCTTTGGATCTCTAGAGTTTCTAGTTCCTTTTCTAGAACCCGGTCCTTTTCTACGACCTTTTGCCTTTTGTGCTGCGGCATTTCTTGCACGCCCACGACTGGTTCCCTTGATTGGTCTTGCTTTAATCAGGCCTTCGTCAATTAATTGGCGAATGTCATCTTTTTGTACCGCAGTACTAACCTCATCTAGATAATCTGGATTAATCCACACTCGATGAACACCTACTTCTCTACCCTCTTTCTTAGAAAGTATCTGAGCTGCCATTCTTTTTTGGTTAGAAATAATCATTGAATATCACCTTTCCTGTTGATTTTACGGCGATTTAGGACACGCAAACCCAAATCATCGGCCCTATCATGAATCTTGGCTCTCTTTCTGTTACCCACACTAGCACTTACTCTAACAGCTTGACGTTCAGGATCGAGTCCATCTAAGTCAGTGGGATTATTCACAAGAACATCTTCAAAACCTGATGAATGAAGACCTCTCACGGAAGATATCTTCCCATACCCTACCCTTGCCATAGGAGTACGGTATTTCATATTCAGTCTCTGTTTAGATTGTAGACCCTTTGGTTTTCTCCATCCTGTTCTAGATAGTCTATAATATCTAAACCACTCTTGACGGCGGAACTTAGGTTGTTTCTTCATTTGTGCAGCTCTGGTAGCGAGATTAGCTTTTGTTTCTTCGTCTAGTACTGGCTTTTGTCGAGCAGTATGTATTTCGTCCCAATCTTCTTCATCAAAGAAATCGTCTTCATCATCGAATATGTCATCAAAATCATCAGATTCTTCTTGGACTGAATCATCCACATTGGATTCCAGTGAATCATCATTTTGGATAAGTCTCTCAATTAACACACTTTTATTACCTGAAACTGGTAAATCCGCTTCTCTCAACAATTCTTTTAATTGCGCAACAGTCATGTCTTCATATTCCATACTATTACCTCCTTATGCTCCCTTCGATACTATGTAAATTCCATCTTGGAATACACGTCTATCTCTCTTTTTTACAGTACAACATCTCTCGATATTTGCTGCCGTTTGACCGACTTTTTCTCTATCTGAACCTTTAACCAGGATATCAGTTTTATTCTCTACTCTTACTTCAACTTCTGAAGGAGTCCATGGTAGTTTTGCTACACGAGGGACCTTTTCACCGAAAAGATTGGTCACAGTTAGTTCGTTACCTTGAACCTTAATAGTCATAGGGAAATGAGAGTATACCGCCTGAAGCCTATACTCAAAGCCTGAATCTACTCCTTTAACCATATTTTTCAGATGTGCGTTCCATGTACCAGCTAATGCCCTCTCAGAACGCCTAGGAAGATCACAAAATACTTCTAGACCCCCATCAACTTCTGATACAACTAATCTAGGATGACGAAATTCTCTAGAAACTGAATTACCTTCTTTAGCGATTGTGACATTATCTCCATCTAACGAGGCACTAACACCTTCGGGTAATTCTATGTGATGTGCTACTTTATCTAACTTTACCATATATATCTCTCCTAGAAAATGTACGCAAGCAAACGCCCACCTATTCTCTCCTTCTTCGCTTCATAATGATTCATAACACCTTGATTTGTAGACATTATTAGCAGACCAAAATCTTGAGCAGGTAAGTATCTTGATTCCCACTTTTCATATTCTGATCTCTGTACTGAATATCGAGGCTTGATAATTCCACATCGGTTAATTGCTCCAACTAGTTCAATTCTAAAACCTCCTCCGCGACCATCATCTAATGCCTCATACTCTCCTACATATCCGGATTTCTGCATTATTGATAGCATACTTCCTAACAATTTACTTGCTGGCCTTACTGTCACTTCATAGTGACCTGCGTTCTCCGCATTGAAAATACGGGTAAATGCATCATTTAATGGGTCAAATTGCATACTTCTCATCACCTCAACTATTTTTCTTAAATCCTATACTAGGAGCTACATCTCTAAAACATTGACGACACAGCCTAAGGCCATGTCGGCGAATCATTCCTCGGCTACGGCCACACCTTCTGCAACCAATTGTTCTTCCAATTTCTTCTCCATGATCTCTTGCCATGCTTCACTCCTCCACTATTATAATATCATAATTATCTACAAACCATTGCTTACATTCTTCTCGTACTACTCTGTGATTTCTAGCAACTCTTGAATTTCGGCGGCGGCGACGGGATACACGATGTCCAGGTCTTTCCAAGACGATATTTATATCCATACCAAATATTCCGATGTCAGGATCATATTTCTGATCAGGGAAATCCGTATAGTCGGAAATTCCAAAAGAAAGATTTCCAGATTGATCGAAATTGTAACCAGGTAAAGTTTTCTGACGTACCCAAAATGCATCTTTAAGGAACGATGCAATCCTATCAGAATCTCTGATGGTTACTTTACATCCTATAGGTCCACCTACACGAGTCCCTAAATCTCTGTTAGTACTCGTAGCTAGTGTTCTAACCGGTTTCTGCCCTGTCAATAATTCAAGAACTTGCTCGGCTAATTGAAGTCTCTGACCACCTTCTCCAACACCAATATTGATAGTTACCTTGGTAATTCTTGGATCGAGCATGGTGCTACTTTCACTCATTCATTCACCTCCAAAGGGATATCTTTTTTGTCACCGATAATGAAAACATAATCTGAGATTGTTCCAAAATCTTCTTCAAAAGTAACCTCATTATCCTTAGATGAACGCTTGATTTCATGGGTTTTTACTACTGCAGTTTCTCCAATGTGTGAACCACCAGTCAGATATGAAAGTGCACCTTCTTCGAACTTGTGATGAGAAATAATTTCTTGTTCAGGAAGTGAAATTACAATACTATCTCCAGACTTATATTCTGGATTTGAATCAAAAATAATATTTCTACCATCATGGAGATGTAACTGAGTTTTACCACCGGAAATAGTAGTTTTACCCATCACTCGGCAAGTCTTTGACGAAGATTCTTTAGCACTAATTGGCCTATATCTCAATTTACCATTCACATCTAAAATACATCGATAATTTTCTTCACCCACTGTCAAGACGTCCATCAACCCAACTCCTCTACCAATTGCAGTCTCTATTCTACCATCGACCATTATTTTCCTTGAATGAAGAATTTTCTTGGCTTCTCTACGATTATGAGCCACACCAATGACATCACGAAGAATAATTCCCATCGGCATACAATTTTCTATGCTATGTCCACAAGGATCAGGCTTTTGGACCCAAACCGATGTTTTTCTAGGTAAAGGCCAACTTCTTGGCATCATTAAACGTTTAATATGGCTACTACTCATTCTTGTACACCTCCTCCTCTCTCAATTAATTGTTTAATTCTTACAGGGTCTCCTTCGTAAAGGCCTGTAACAACTAAGTTTGAAGGATGGATTGGAATTGCCTCTTCTTTACCATCAGCAGTTGTGATTGAAAGGCCATCTACAAAAATTCGACCACTTGAAGTATCAACACGATTAACTTTGGATTTCAAACCGGCGCGACCTCTGGATTGACCAAGTCTCTTACCTTTGGAATCAGATTTAATGCTATTTGGGTTTCCGAAATCGCCTCTCAAAATTTCTACTTCATCACCAACACGAACTGTCACAGTCCTAACATTTTGAAGATTAGGATCGTTTGTTAATAATCGGGCTCTAATTCGCTTGCGCTTAACATGAATTGGAGCTTTACGCTGCGAAAGACGATTCTTACCGGGTTTCTTTGTTGTCATTCATCACACCTCATACAATTTGTTTTGCTGTAGCGGCTATTCTTGGCCATCTCTCAGCTGCCTCTCTACTTACTGGACCTTTGATATCAGATCCCTGAACATCTCCACGTTCATTGGTTAATACACAGGCATTATCTTCAAATCTAGCCCAGGTGCCATCAACTCTACGAAATGGCCTTGATTGACGGATAATAACTGCTGTAAATATCTGTCTTCTTGTCTCAGGAGTACCTCTTCTGACAGTAACACGTATCATATCTCCAACACCTGCTGCAGGATATCTTCCAGCAACGCCCCCTTTCTTCAAGACGTTAATTAGTTGTACAACTTTTGCACCTGTATTATCTGCACAATCTAACTTAGCTTGCGTAGGTAACGCTTTAGTTACTTTACTTGAAATTCCCTTCATTTTAATCACCCTTTTCAATTACACAGAACTTTACTGTTTTTGATAAAGGCCTGCATTCCATAATTCTGACGAAATCTCCTGGATTTACTTTTCCAATACAAGATGGTAAGTGCGCAGGATATCTTCGTGTTCGCTTCTCATATCTTTCGTATTTCTTCATGTAACGAGTCATTTCTCTTTCTACAATAATTGATCCTGACATATTATTTGAGTACACAGTCCCTTCAATAATTTGCCCACGAACTCTAAGACTTCCATTAAATGGACAGTTATCATCACCATCCCATTCACCTTCCGGCGTCTTTACATCTACTCCAATATCACGCATTTTACTTCCTCCTATATTTACGATTAATTCTATCCTCTGGCCTTTGAGTAACCGTAATACCCTCAATGACCTCTTCCTCGGAATCGAGTGTGAAATTTATGACGCTCTTAGGTAGGATTTTATCCCCCTTAGATGTTTGAATAATTATTGTTCGACGAGTTTCTTCAATAATTTGGCCACTGACTCCTACAAGAGTTGGATCTTCCGAACCAACAACTTGAATATTTCTTGAAATAAATGGCATATGAATTGAATCGACCATTATCGCACCTCCACCTGGTAGCCATTTTGTTCGAGAACTTTAGCAGCTCTTTTCTTGTGCTCTCCTTGCAGCTCAATTGTACGATCTTTTACAGTTCCACCTGCAGCGCAAGAACTTTTCAAAATTTTCGCAAGCTTATTGATGTCAATAGCAACATCATCAATCCCTTCAACGATAGTTACCATTTTTCCATACCTCCTTCTTACTACTGAAATTATTGCTTTTTGTTGTTCTTTTGCTATTTCTTGGCATATACATAACTCATCAGGTAAACCACATAGATTACATATACCTGCCATTTATTTCTACTCCTGAGAATCCTCATTCATTTTTGTTAACAAGCGAGCAATGCTTCGTCTTGTTGCTTTGTATGAACCTGAATCTGACATTGAGCCACCTAGAGCTTGTTGAGCGCGTAATTGAAGCATTTCTTCGCGAAGTTCTTCTAGCCTGCGCTGCCTCTGCTCGACATTCATTCCATCAATTTCTCTTGAGGATAAATGTGTCATTCACTCTTCCTCCTTTGTTTCAGAAGTCTCTAAATCTGCCATCTTTTGTAGAACTGAGTCTACAACTATTTCAGCTTCAGTTTCATTAGAATCTTCTTTTGGGGCCTCTATCATAGAAACCTCTTCTATTGGATCGAGACCAACTTCATGTCTCTCATGGATATTTATTTCATGAGGAAGTTGTATTCCTTTTCGCATTATTCTAACTGTACAACCAATTGTACCTAGTTTCTTCACACAAACGGAAAAACCTGTATCCATGAAATCTAATGCAGTTTCACCACAGAATTTTATATGCCCCTTCTGGAATTTTTCCACTCTGTGCCTTGCACCAGTAATTTTCCCTGAGATGATGACTAAGCATCCTCTAGCACCAGCATCCATGATATTCTGTGCAGTACTGTGACCTGCTCGACGGAAGAACCATCCTCTTTCCAAGGAGCTGGCAAGTCTGCTAGCCATTACTTGAGCATTCAAGCGTTGTTCTTCTATTTCAGTGACCTCAAGATGAGGATTTTCTAGGTTGAAGTCTTCCTGTAATCTTCTTTGTAGTTCATGAATCACTTTACCTCTTCTACCAATTACTCGGCCAACTTGTTCAGCATGTAGTGTGACTTTTGTACCTTCAGGAGTTCTGTTGAAATCAAGGCCTCCAAATCCTGCTCTTTCAGTTTCCTTGAGTAAATACTCACGAACTAATTGTCTTTCTACATTACGATTAATGAATGTTCTAATTGTATTCTGTTTCATATTTACACCTCAGAATTCATCCTCTTCCTCTTCTTCACCGAAATGTTCCAAGAATATTTCAATATTAACTTGATAATGATTATCGGGAGTTGCACGTCCTTGAGCACGTGGCCTCCATCCTCTCTGAATTTGTCCTCGGTGAGATGCTAGATGAGTGATGACCATTTCATCAGGATCAATCGCTTCATATCTTTGACGAGCATTATCCATTGCACTATTTATCAGCTTAATGAAAACTTTAGAAGCTTTTCGAGGATATTTGCCAGGACCCATCTTCCCTTTTCTGTGACCCGCCATAGTGTTTCCACCACGACCTCTTCGTGTACGTCGAGTGTATGGAATTGCTCTCTTTTCTGCGATTACATCTTCAAGATATGTTATTGCATCAGAAGCGTTCATTCCACGCAATGCCTTGGCAATATGCAAACAATGCTTTTGATGAACATCAACATTTACAGCACGTGCTGAAACTAAATTTGAACCTTCTAGAAGTTGTGTGTATCCGGATTGTGATTTACCTGTTATTCTACTCATATTTTTCACCTCACTTCAATGCCACGTGTGTCGAAGATCTAGTTGCACCAACACCAGGACCGGTGTGTGTTACTGAACTCCTTGTTACAGCAAATTCACCTAGCGCATGACCTATCATTTCAGGAATAATTTCTACATTAACGAAATCTTTACCATTATGGATTCCAATTGTTGTGCCTACCATTTCAGGAAGGATATACATTCTTCTAGAATGTGTCTTAATTACCTTTCCAGACGTATTAGATCTGATTTTTTCAAGTAATTTCTCACAATCAAGATTTAAACCGCGAGATAACGACCTCTTTGCTCTGGAAGGCATCAAAGTAGCAATACAAATTGCACTTAAATCATCTTCAGGAGGATAAAGAGGCATTTGTTTTAGCTCTTCGATTGTGTATCCTCTCCACAGGAACTCTTTCTTTCGGCGTTCAGAAATCTGGGAACGACGCTTTCTGGCTTGTCGACGTGCTAGTTTAGGTGAACGGAACATTTTCTTGGATTTTCTTGCCATACTTACAACTCCTCATCTCTAACTCTTACACGGCCACGACCTGTTCTTCTAGGTGCAATATTTCCAACCTTTTTACCCGGTGGCGCATTTCGACTAACTGAATTTGGTCCATGAACTGCTTGATGATTTCCACCACCATGTGGATGATCAACAGGATTCATTGCTACCCCACTGACTGTTGGGTATAATTTACCGCGAGCTTTTGCTCTGTAATGAGCAGCACCCGCCTTCATCAATGGTTTTTCGGTTCTTCCATGACCAGAGAGTACACCTATAGTTGCCCGACACTTTGCATTAAGTTCCTTTAAACGACCACTCGGCAAGCGGACTCTGACTTTATCATCCATCCTTGTTTCAAGTACTGCCGAGTTTCCTCCTGAGCGTGCAAGTTTACCGCCATCACCAGGCCTTAGTTCAACATTGCAGACCGGTGTTCCTTCAGGAATCATGTCAAGAGTTGTCACATTACCTGGCTTCAGAGAAACATTATCTCCGAAAGCAATATTTTGACCAACAGAAATGCCTTCAGGTGCTGCCATGTGACCAACCTGTCCATCTTCAAATTTAATCTTGGCAAGCGGTGTTGTGTGTACTGGGCTGTGTATCAGGTCAACTACTTCTGCAACCTCTCCACTAACTCTTGGAAGTTTATTCTTAGCAGGGAATCGATGACTCGAAACTCTATTCTTAGGGCTTGACCCTCTACGTTGTGATCTTGTTCTTTTACCCATAATATCACCTCAGAAAGCGCCTAGTTTTAGCGCAGCCTCCTCTGCATCGTAACCTTCAGCAAGTCGGATGCTTGCATGTTTACCTGTAATTGTTATTTTTGTGTTGACTTTTGCAACTTTTACATCTAGTAGTTTTTCAACTGCTTCACGAATTTGAGTCTTTGTAGACTCTCTACGAACAATAAATTCAATTCGATTATTGTTCTCTCTGTAGTCATTATCTATATCTGCAACTCTACGAGCCTCGAGAGTCTTCTCTGTAATCCAGGGCATCAAAATTATATCGTAAGGATTTACCATATTTATCACTCCATAACCTCTATTGCTGATTTAGTCCATACTGTAAGCCGTCCTAAATCTCCACCAGGAGCTAAATCTTCTGCGCACAAATCTTTAGCAGCCACAACATCAACACCTGGGACATTTCTTGCAGCTTTGTGTAATCCATCTTTATTAGCTACTACTAACAAAATACTCTTAGGAGTCCTATATTTTCTTCCTCTCATAGTACCTTTCCCTGCACGTATTGTTCGTCCTGACTTAGCTCTAACTAAATCAGCACCAAGACCCAATCCTTCCATCATGGCTACGAACTTCCTGGTCGAGTTTTGAAAAGGAAGAGATTCAATTTCGAACTTCTCAATAGATCCTTCTCGTGATTCAGTGTATGAATCAATAATTATTGGGAATCTAACATTCTCATCGAATTGGTGACCACGTGATGAAACCATCTCAGAGTCTGCTGAAGCTGCTATAGCAGAATTACGAGCAAGTGTTTTTTCCTTACTATTCAATTTCTGAGACCAATCTTTAGCTACTTTAGGGCCATGAGCTCTTCGACCACCGCGAGTGTGAGGATTTTGAGCACCAGTTCTTTGGCCTGTTTTTCTCATAATTCTTGATACACCTCTACCTTTACCCCACCATTCTACAGAATGTTTCATCCCTGGTTGTGGAGCACGCTTACCATCATGCTCATTGTGACCATACGGTTGCCTTCGGTTAGCTCTTGATGCATGAACTGCAGATCTAACTAAATCTTCACGTATTTCTGATTCGAATACTGAAGGAAGAGAAAGTGCTTTTCCATCTGTTGTTTCAACAACATAAGATTCAGCTAATAATCCAGCATCTAATTCTTCCTGCTCTACATTTGACTGTAAATTGTAAGTTTTTACCTTCATCTATTCAGACCCCCTGCTTCGATGACGTACTTACATATGTTAGATCAACTTCCGGTTTACTTGGTCTAGGTCTAATTGCATCTCTAAACCTCAACATACGTTTTGCCGGTCCAGGAAGACTTCCTGAAATTATCATGTAATCATTAGATACTTCTCCGTAATGTAAGAATCCACCCTCAGGAGTTATATCCGATTCATCCGGTTTGGATATTCGAAGAATTCTTTTATTCATCTCTGTCCTCTGATGATATCCAGTTTGACCCGCTTGACGGATTGTTTTTCTGACATAGCCAGTTCCGAAATCTCCCATATTTCCACCTTGTCTACGACGTTTACTGTTTTTATGACTTAGAAGTTTAATACCCCACCTTTTGATTGAACCTTGCCATCCTTTACCTTTAGTGACACCTATGACATCGATTTCAGTACCAACATCATATACATCAGATACTGTTATTGTTCCACCTAGACGTTCTTTGGCCCACATTAATTTCTCATTATTGTCTCCACCAACAAGCCCTACTTCCATTATCTCTGGAGTCTTGCTACTGATACTCTTAACCATTGCAGGTTGAGTTGCAACTATGAGTCGTACATCGCATAAATCGGAGTTTACTAGAGCTTCAAATGCTGCTTCTGAAGAACCATTGCTCCTTCCAGGAATTCTACCAGCTCTTTTCTCAGGTTTACGTCCCTCTTCTGCATCTCGCTCGCCACGAGTTTGGTTTGCAAAACGAGGCATCAATCCTTGCGGGCCTTGATCGGAAGCGTTTATCCAAAACTCACCTGCAGTTTGCATTCCATAAGGAGTCATCCTATATCCTCTTACTGCTAAAACACTCATTGGTGGTGCTTCAACAACAGTTACAGCCTTTCTTACTTCTTGACCAGCAGATGTAGAATGGGGGTTCATATCGCGGATTAGTACATGAGTCATTCCTGCTTTCCAACCAGCGAATCCTTGTACTCTAATCTCTGATACATCTGTTTCCGGCCATGAAGTGATTCTTCCATACGGTCTAATTGCCCTTTTCCTAGGGCTAAAGCCCATGCTACCACGACGGGGTTTACTACGGTCAGCCATTTTTGCTTCCTCCTTTCTAAATTACCAACTCCATACCGCAGTGCGGCATTTTGCCGGGCTCTTAACGTTAAGGAAATACCGTGACACCGAACCAAAACCACGAGTGTGGTTTTGGTGTACGGGTTGCTTTTGCATTGCCCTATAGTGTCTGGTATCTCACGTTGTGAGCGGCCTTGCGACCTACCATCCCTTTATGAAAGAATCGGGGATGAAAAATTACATTGGCAGTAGGATTAATGAAAAAGCCTAGCGGTGTAACTATTTTGAACCCTGTCCTTGAGGTAGTAACCTATGAGGTACGTGGTTCAACATACGGAGTTAGTTGAGGGAACTGTTGAAGCCCGTGCATATCAATTAGAAGCAGTAGATGAAGCACTTACTGGTTCCATGCTACTTGTACTACCAACAGCTGCTGGTAAAACAGCAGTTTCTTGGATGTTAATTGCTGAAATACTGCGAAAAAAACAAGGGTGGATTCTTTTTATTGCACCAACAGGTGCGTTGGTAGATCAGCATACTAAAGATCTTAATAGAGTCATTAAAAACTATGAAGCGATTTCAATAACCGGAGTAAATGAGCCAAAGAAACGTGAGAAATTATGGAAAACTTCGAGACTAATAGTTGCGACCCCTCAAGTTGTACGGAACGATGTGTTAAGTGGAAGTTTATCATTGAATGAGTGCTCACTATTGATTTTGGATGAAGTTCACCATTCAACCGGAAAACATGCCATGGCCCAATCTGCGGAAATGTATAATTCAGGATCAGAAAGTAAACTTATCTTTGGAACAACAGCTAGCCCAGGCTCAAACTCAGTTGTAATAAATGAGATTTGTAAAAGGCTAGAAATTGAAAGGATCCATATACGTAAAGCGGAAGAACCCATGTTAAGAGATTATATTTCCGGACTAGAAATAGAAGAGATATTGGTAAATGTCCCTGAAGGAATAAGGACACTGGTAATACCATTAGAACTTTGGCTAAATAGTATAGTAGATCGGGAAAGAAGGTTGGGAAGATATGTTAGAGCAGGAGCGCCTTCATTCGGAGGATTAAAAGAAGCCATGAATAGAGCGCAACAATCGATTAGACTTGGAGATGTTAGAGGATATTCGTCTGTTTCAAATATTGCGACGGCTATGACTTTAAATCATCTGATTAATCATTTATTAACACAAGGAATAACCGCTGCTAAAGAATTTTTAGATACCTCATCTGATTCAAAAAATAATGCTAGTAAATCTATTCAAAACTTCCACAAGGATAAGCGAATAATTGAATTAAAGAGATCTTTATTTGAGATGGAGGAAATTCATAATAAAGTTGCTACAGTCAGAAGATTGGTAAGACAAAGAATTAGAAGAGATCCGGATAGTAAAGTGATTGTTTTTGCATCATTTAGAAATACTGTAGAATCTCTAATAGAAGCGCTAACCGATTTAAGAGGAGTAAAATCGATAAAAATGATTGGACAATCAGAAAGAGGAGGGAAAAAAGGCCTAAAGCCAAAAGAGCAAATTGAAATTTTGAAAAAATTCAAAGAAGGTGATTATAATGTCCTCGTTGCGACCTCTGTTGCGGAAGAGGGCTTAGATATTCCAAGTGCTGATTTAGTTATTTTTTACGAGCCCGTGAGTAGTGAAATTAGGACTATTCAAAGAAGAGGTAGAACTGGTAGGCATAGAGAAGGAGAGGTAATGGTACTGATTGCTGAAGGCACCCGTGACGAAGGTATGAGTTCATCAGCCCGAAGAAAAGAAGAAAATATGTATAAATCAGTTCAAAGAGTTAGTAGAAATCTACCGAGAAAAAATCACCAGGATCTGAAAAATATTGGCAGTTTTAGCGTATTTAGCGGAGGAGAAATAATTTCTGCTGCAACATATATCATAGGAGAAAGGGAAAAAAATCGTCCCAAAATTAAACAAACTGACGATAACAATATTGTTACTGATTATAGTGAAGAGATTACTCAGCTTGATCCTTCGAAATTTAGACCTCAAGGTCAAACTGGACTAAATGATTTTGATAGGGGAGACTAGGTTAATCGCCAATAACCATTACCCTTGTCCTTAATTGGGCAAATCTAGTATTATAATGACCCAATGCAAATGTCAAAATTTCACAGAGATGAACTACAGGAATGTTCACGTTGAGACCCGTTCTTTGGGATGCCTTACCTTGGTAAATATCCATCACTGAATGGGATAAGTTGCAAGCACTGACAATTAGTTGAGCCCCTTCAGATTTAGCATCATTAAGTACAGATGCAGATAACTTGAGTACCGTAGATTCCTCTGTAAGGATGCTTGGTGCACCCACACTTTGCATTCTTGATTCCCAATCCACATTCTTCCCGCCTAAGGTTTTCATCAACATTTCCATATATTTTGGGTCATAAACATCATCTTCACCACAAAAACCATCTTGTTGCATGTTAGGGCCATAATATGACGCTACTCTGAAATCAATGGGATTTACTACCATCGACTTGAGTTTGTCGAGACCGATTTCGTCCACTATAACATGTAGTAAATGATTAACAGATGTTTCTCCGTTGAACTCCATTCCACATGTCTTCATTAGAACATCATTAATTTCTGCAAGTAGAATTGGATCAGATTTTAATCGGAATAAATCTTCTGAAAGATTTCCTGCAGTAGATGCGCAAGGCGTCATTATCTCAAGACCTAATGATTCGGCTTGAGCGAATATTCGTGCGTTGAGTGTTAATTGTAATTTTTCATTTGCTTGCCTTATTATCCCAGCACCGCAACTAGTAGCACCTTCAAGATAAGTCAACTTAATGCCCAAAGATTTAGCTAGAGGAATCATTGATTCAGCAACTTCTGGTGAGCCGGAATGAGCCACATTTCCAGGATGATAAGCATACTCTAACGCCATTAGAATCGACCATCCAATTCATTGAAAATTGCAACCACTTCATGATGATTATTTATTGAAGAGTTGAATTGACGAGGCATCTTACCTAAACCAGCAGGAGGTGCAACAAAGGCCAAAATATCATTAATCATATTACCCCCAGTCCTAGTAAACCCAAGAACCATCCTAGAAGTTACTCCTGAGAAAAGATTTCCAAGCAATCCAATCGGTCCTAAGACTTGTCTATACAATACGGTATCATTCACTTTACCGCTACTCTTTACAGTAACTGCATACCACCAAACATGTTTACCATGACGACCATTATACCCTGTTCTTGCTAGAGATGAGGTCTTACAATCCAATAAGGAATCATGTATTTTAGTTCCTTTACCTTGTCTTCTTATTGTAGATAAATCGGTTTCAGCTTTAATTCCATTTGGTGAATCGAGTAATATCTCAATTTCCTTCTTCTTTTGAGACGAAATACGCGGGTCATTTCTTCTAGCCCAAGCATGAGAAATAATTGCTGGACCAAGATATTCGTCCGAATGCGCAGTGGCATCAGAAGAAGAATGTAGTATTGGATAACTATGAATATCTGTAATTGAATGAAGTTCTGATGCTACAAGTGGAGACATTGAGCCAATCGCACCCTGAGGTGTACTCAATCCTTTACGAGTTGCTGAAGCCATCCAAGGTTTACTAGCCTCTCTTTTTGTTTCTAAAGACCAATGGTCGACTACTAGATCTCTTATAACTTCAAATCCGCTCAAAGGTTCAATTTTGATACTAATTCCACCATCACGTATTGGGGCCACAGAGTCCAATCTCATGTTCCCTGGAAGTACATGCCTGCCATTGATTGTAATTGCAGTTGTTGGATCATCTAATGACCCATCACGGAATGTTAATGACCCATCTTGGGTATTTTTCAGTGTTCTTAGAACATCTAAAATCGACATGTGCCCAGGTAATGTACAAATCCATGTATCTCTACCAGTCGATGAAGTTGAGGGGTCATATCTGAATATGCTGATCTCTGCTCTAATAGCCTCGGATTTTATTATTGGGACTGTGAAACCATCTTCTCCTGAAGCGCCGGTTGAGTCGGAAATCATAGAATCTTTAATTGCCTGAACCATTTCTTCATGGAACAGACCCTCACCATCAACTGCAGCCATCGATGCTAGAGCATCTTCAGCCCAAACTTGTGAAATTTTATCATAATCTACATCACAGTCTACTCTATCAACCAGTCTTGTAGCACCTAATTCCTCGAATCTTTTATCCCATTCCTTACCTGATTCACAAAACAGCTCGTATGAGGTATCTCCGAGCGCTAAAACAGAATAATGTACTCCGTTAAGAAGCCCGGGAGATGCTGCAACCGCCTTCTGCCATAGTTCTTCAGCATTATCTGGTTGTTCTCCTTCACCCCATGTGGAACATATGATTAATACCCTCTTTTTTGATGATAACGAGGATAAATCAAAACCATCCATATCAGCAACTTCAGCATCCAAACCATATGATTTAGCTTGCTTAGCGAACTTTGCTGCGAGACCTTCAGCATTTCCTGATTGAGAACCAAAAAGTATTGTCATTGAACGATCACCATCTGTAGAAATCTCGATAGATGAGTCTGAACCATTGGATTCTGATGATACTGTAGTTGATGCTGAACCTGATGCTTGATTTTTTATTTCTTCAACCAAGCTTTCTTGGAATGTACCGGAATCATCTACTGCGCCCATTCTCGCAAGTGTTTCGTCCATCCACTCTTTAGCAGGGGCTTCGTAATCAACATCACAATCAACACGCTGATAGACTCTAAATCCACCTTTCGATTCAAGCCAGGAGTCCCATTCTTTGCCAGATTCACAAAATAACTCATAAGAAGTATCTCCTAAAGCCAATACTGAGAAATTAACTCCTTCCATGGATGGTGAGTCCTCAGCATTTGCTGAAATCCATAAGTCTTCAGCATTATCTGGTTGTTCTCCTTCACCCCATGTACTGCAGCAAATCATAATCCTTTTTTGACCTGCTAAATCAGTAATTTTGATTTCGTCCATACCTTTTACAGTAGCTTCGAGTCCATATTTTGAAGCAGCCTTACCCACTTTTGAAGCTAGATCTTCAGCATTACCAGATTGGGAACCAAAAAGCACTAGGAGAGAACGATTAGCCGACATAGACACACCTACACCACTCAGGGCAATACTTCGACCAATCGACGATTATTGAATGTAGCGTGTTGAAGTGATGAAATTAAGTCAGTGATTTTATGTCTCACATACCCATTCCATCAAACTCTCCGCCTTCCATTGGGCCGGAAGCTCTACTTGAAATTACATCGTCAATTCGAAGGATCATTACTGCAGTTTCGGTAGCTGATTGTATTGCTTGATCTACGACTCTACTAGGTTCGAATACCTTGCTTTTAGTCATGTTTGCTACTCCTCCTTCATATACATTGACACCGAATTCCGATTTCCCTTCGGAATGCGCTTTCCTTAAATCAATAATCGTATTCACCGGATCTAATCCTGCATTTTCTGCTAACGTTCTTGGAATTACCTCGAGAGCTCCTGAAAAAGCCTCTATTGCCATCTGTTCTCTGCCTCCAATTCCTTCTGCATAAGATCTCAGTGACCTACTAATAGCTGCAAGTACAGAACCACCGCCGGTTAAAACAGAACCATCTTCATAAGCAACCGCAACGACACCTATTGCGTCGTCAAATGCGCGATTAATTTCATCAATAACATGTTCAGTACCTCCTCTAAGAAGTACTGATACACTTTTTGCGTCTTTACAACCAGTGATAAATATCATATCTGATTCACCAATCTTTCTTTCATCAACTTTAGATGCATGGCCTAAATCATCGGAAGATAAATCATCAATATTGGTTATTATTTTACCTCCAGTTGCTTTTGAAAGTGCCTCCATGTCACTTTTCTTAGCTCTTCTAATCGCCATCAATCCTGCCTTAGACATGTAGTGTTGAGCTAGGTCATCAATTCCCTTTTGGCAAATTACTACGTTTGCTCCTGAAGATTTAATCGTCTCAACTAAAGACTTCAAGTATGATTCTTCTTCGTCCAAGAATTGAGATAACATATTAGGATCTGTAATCTGAATTTTAGCATCAACCTCGGTTTTCTTGACCTCAATTGCTGAATTAATCAGAGCGATTTTTGCCTCATTAACTACTTTTGGCATACCTGAATGTACTCTTTCTTTATCTAAAATAATACCATCAACTAGTGTACTACTGCCTATTGAACCTCCCTGTTTTTTCTCAACTTTAACATCATCAAGATCAACAACAGTCTCACCATCAATATCTTGAGCGACCGAGAGTACTGCTCTGACACAAATATCTGCTAAAAATTCCTTAACCGCACCAGCACTTTTACCTGTTAAAGCAGTTTTAGCAACTTCAGTTAGCATTTCTTCGTTAATTTCTAGTGAATGATTTTCAATCAACTCTGCAGCTTTCTCTGCAGCTAGACGGAATCCTTCACAAATGACTGTGGGGTGTACATTCTGATCGATTAAATCTTCACTCCTCTTTAGTAGCTCTCCGGCTATCACTACTGCACTCGTAGTTCCATCAAAACAATGTTGCTCTTGTGTCTTTGCAACCTCGATAATCATTTTTGCGGCTGGATTAGTTATGTCCATTTGCTTTAGAATTGTAGCACCATCATTCGTAATAACGACATCACCCATACTATCAACTAACATTTTGTCCATTCCTTTTGGACCTAAAGTTGAACGAACAGAGTCCGCGACAGCCTTAGCAGCAGCAATATTATTGCTTTGAGCTGAGCGACCACTAGTTCTTTCAGTGCCTTCTTTTAGTATAAATATCGGTTGTTGACCATTGTACATTAGAAATCATCCACCTGTGTTGGGATTCCGGCGAATTGAGAAGCCCTCATAAGGCCTCCCACAACAAGTTGGAATCTAAAACTATCAATTAAGAATCATTCTGTTGGTCAATCCATGCCTGGCCGTAATGAGCCCATTGTTCCATAGTCCATCCTTCAGGTAATCCAGATTCTGGCAATTCAGGTGCACCAAGTGGAACTTTTTCTTCAACTGAAATTTGATTTTCTTCAACATTCTCTTCCGGAGGCATTGGTGGTGGAGGTTGCTTGAAGATTTCCTCAGAACCACCATACATTGAATTAGCAACTTTATCTTGAGAAGGAAGTTCAGGAATTGCTGGTAAAGAACTCGGATTAAATGAATTTCCTTGAGTATACTCATAGTCGTCGAAAGTTGAGATTTCTTCTAGAGGGGATGATGCACTTCGAATAATTCGCAATGCAGCAAGTAAAACGCCAACAAAAATTACCAAGCCAATTATGATAAATACAATATTTCCTGCTAAACCAGCGTATTCTCCTGCATCTGGACCGGTTTCTACGGGGTCAATCTTGAACATGTTAATACTTGCATCCATTGAAACTTTGTCGATATCACCATCTACATTCAGAGGCAACCTAAATATCTCTGAATTGTTATTTAAATTTCTTAAATTTTCATCCGTCAGAGTAAGGTACACTGTGATTTCCCTCATGGATTGGGCTTCTAACACAAAGTTTTGATCTCCAGTATCCACTCTAGCATCGACAATGTTGTAAAATATGTTTGAATTTCTGTCAATATCTGCTCTCAATAATTGAGCATCAGTAGGATGTTCATTCTTGACATTGAATGTAATTTCTATATCGTTTGCTCCCTCTGTAATTTCAATTATCCCAGGAGGAGTCAGCGTAATCCAACCCTGTGCACCAACTTGGAAATCTGCATTTCCAGTACCTGAAACTGGATTACTAGAGGATTGTGAAAGTACACTAGTTGCAGTCATAGAAATTGTTCTATCTCCAAATGTTTGTGCGCCGAAAGAATATCTTACGGTCAAGTTGTGAGATTCTCCAGGGAGGATATACGGCGTCTTGCCTTCACTTAGATCCACAGCAGATGCAGATACATCTGCATAATGATTGAATGATATTTCAAATGAATCAGCCACATTTCCTCTATTCCAGATTCTCCAGTTGACAGTTCGTGGGTCGTCACCTCCACGGAAGACCTCATCTAACATATCTAAATCTTCTACTTCCACTAGATTAGTTTGGGGAACCGTCAATAAAATCTGAGAAGACATTTGATAATCTGTATTTAATTTGCTAGTTGCAGTGAAAATTATTGAATAAGTTTCGTTGACAATTCCATAAGGCATTGGTAGTAACATGGTGACAGTAGTATCTCCCCCAAACGGATCGATCTCAAATGTCTGTTCAGTATTCATTTCAAGACCCAGTTTCCAGTCAGCTTGTATGCTCAAATCAAACGATTCTGCGGAGTTTCCATTATTTACTAATCTAATTTCTATAAGCCTGAGAGCATCATCCGCAGGTGCTACTAAATTTGATACTTCGGGCTCTATTACCAATTCAGAATATATAGGAACGAAAATGTTCACTTGCCATTCAGCTAAATATTGTGCTGGAGATACGCCAGCAGCTAGTAATGTGACCGAATATGTACCTGGAGTAACTTCAGGAGGAGCAGTAATTACAGCATCAATTAATATATCATCTGTTAATTCTAGTTCAAGCGTTGAAACCTCTGAACCATTGTAATACCATTTGATGTCCGCATTGTCAACCCAGTTGATATCAGGGAAAGCAGCATCAAAACTCCACGTTGCAATTTGATTCCCAGTATTCTTGAAAGACATAGGAATAACACCACTAGCTCCAGGCTCTAATGTTGCCGCTGGATTTTGTAATGATACCTGCCTCAATTTACTTGAGTAAGCTGGCATAACAGAAACTGGTAGACTGACATATTCTTTTGTTAGATTGGTAACTCCATCATTTACCCAAACATCCCAAAATAAATCTTGAACTCCGGAAGCATCGGGAATGGTTAGATTAAACCAAGTATCCATATAGCTCAATGCTGGAATGACTTTAGTGATTACATAATTATCGTGATCAACCGGATTATTAGAATCTATTCTTAATGGAAAATCATACATCCATGAACGATTAGTTACTTCGGTGTAGAGTCTTAATGTTATGTCAACATAACCATTATTCTTGATACTACAATACAGCGATGGAGGGTTAGGATCGGATGGAACTACGAGATAAGAATTAGGAAGTGGGTCGTTACAATCAAAGTCTAAAGTATATTGAGGTACTTTCTCGATTGCAAAGATAATGAATGAGTCAATATGGATACCTTGACTAGCAAACGAACTATTTGAATCGAACTTTAATGCCAATGTGTACTCTGCAGAAGAATGTACTTCAGTCATATTCCAAACTAACTGAGTCCACTCGCCAGTTGTAGAAAGTGATTGAGAAGAGAAGTTGTAGAACTCTTTAATTCCGCCGGAATCAGCCTCTATTCTAATTTCATCACCTGCAGCCATCTCACCCCATGCATTAGTAACAAGTTGAACTGTTAAGAAATCAAAACCTTTTAGACGAATCTTGCAGAAATTATTTCCATAATTCGAGCTAACAGCAGAATCTAAAGTACCTAGTCCTAAACCATGCCCGGGTTCATTACAATTATCGAATGGAGTAAACCAACCCCACCAGAGCCTATCATGCCTATTACTGGCATAATTTGCTCCAGGACGAGAAACACGCCAATGATTCTCTCCTTCTTCACTAGATGTATTATCCATCCTCCAATGTCCGTAACTATCAGGGTCAGAAGATAACTGTCCATTAGAATCATATCCAGCGCCTACCCAAGTAGGTACGTTGGCCTGCAATTGATTTGTACAATCAATGATATTATCTCCATCTACATCCCCACAAAAACCATTTTCCATAGGATCATTCCACATTGCAACAGGTAAGAATCTGTCTAATTCATTGTTTGATTCAGTATCATCTGCAAGTCCTCCATCTACGATACCTCTCAATATAATGCCACCAACTAGATATCCATTTTCATCTAATGCACTATGAGCTGAGCTCGGCGTCCAAACGAAAGAAGCCTTCAGAGATTGGAAACCTGATAAGAGCATACTAACATTATATTCTGCTATCAAGAACCCTACAGGATGCCAAATCTGAAGATAACCTTCTGCTGCTGCTGGTTGACCTGAAGAACCGGATTGAGTGTAGGTCACATTGATTTGAATAGTTTCGTCTCTCATTACATATTCAACAATTGAACCATCTGGTTGAGTCCATTCTTTAGCATCCCTTGTTTGATTGCCTACTTCAATTGACGTAATCTCGAAATCTATCAATGATTTAGGTCCAGCATCACCTATATTTTCCTCCTCACGTAATTCAGAATCAACAAACAAAGGTGATAAACTCATCATAATCAGAATTGACAACACGAAGATAGGAGTTAGCATACGCATGATTAACAAGTTCGCTCGGTATAGAAATCGTGTAAGAATGTTGGGGGCAAATGTTTGTTAATGAATAAAGCTAAGAAGGTTTTGAAAAAATCAAAAAACTGCTAAAAAACCTCTTGAAGATTAATTTTCAATGAAGGACTTATTCATTAATTGAGTGGCGTACATACTATGGAGGGTAGAGCCAGTCTTTCTCACAGATTAGGATTGGGCATAATTTTACTTTTTCAAATCACTATCATTCCCATAATTGGTTTCTCTCTGACTTACTTAATTGAGATAGACAGAGAAAACTTTGGAATTTCGATAAGAACGGAATTATTTCAATGGATAATTATTTCAGGATTGACTTATGGAATTATTTGTCTAGTATTAGCATTGATAATTGGGGGTTTCCGACCATCTCCAGTTGTCGAAAGAGGTGGCTGGATTCCAACTTTGGGACTCAGCAAGAGAAGATATGATCCTGAACTTATTGATAGAGCAAAAATGGCTGCTTATTCAAGTCCATATGGAAAAATGAGTAGATTAGTTTCCAATGAAATAAAAGACGATCAATCGGAATTATTTGCAGTACATGGAGGTTTACAATTGCTAGCAGTTCCATCGCAAGTACTACTAATCTCAATCCCAATATTAGTCATGGAAGGAATTCCTCAGGACCTTATTAGAAAAGACAGTGCATTTGAGTTGGGAATGTTAGGATACATCATCGGCTTATGGGTTTCATTTAGAGTTCAACCGATTATTTCATCGCAATTTATAGGATTTGCAGCGATGTTTAGAAAGATACTTTGGAGAATAACGAAAATTTCTTGGATTTTACCTGTAATCATTTTGTGGGCATGTGCTAGAATTATACTTCGATTTTCTTTGGAATCGCTAGGAATTGAAATTTCTCAATGGCACGATGTTCAATTAGAAGGTGTGATTTTAAATTTAGTTGCACCTGAAGCAAAAATCCCTGAAACTGCAATTATTGATTTTTTAGTTGCAATTTCCGTTCTACCAATGGCTGCATTTACGACAATTAGTGTCCTTGGTGGTTCAAATGGTCTTTCGCCTTGGATGAAGAGTAAAGAAGAGAACTTAGAAAATCTTTCTCAAAATAAGCTTCCAGAACCAAAATCACAGGAAGAGGACTATACTCAAAATGTATTACAAGTGCACAATGATGAGAAAAATGAATTGACATCATCAGAATATGACCATAATAGTGATGATGAGGATGATGATGGAAGAATGATTGATATACCGTTCAATTTATTTGGTTAATCTTTAATAGGTAATAATTTCTCAATTATTGAGTTGAGAATAAGCCATCCGTTAGAAAGACAAAGTGAAAAAACAACGGCATTAGGACCATAAATATACAGCAGAATTGACGAGCAAAAAAATATGGCAATACTTGCGTAAATGAAATCTTTCAGTAAGTACCAAGACAGAATTAAAGCTACTAATCCAGAACCATATGAAATTAATAAACTCATATTAACTCCTATCTAAATTCGAAAGTATAGCTTCGACTCTATCCATACCCCTAGAGATATCTTCCTGACATATTGTGTAAGCAAATCTTAGATGACCTTCACCTGCGTTTCCAAAAGCAGTACCAGGAGAACATAGGACGCCACCTTCTAACATTTTCATTGCTAAATCTTCACTAGTATAACCCGGTATGTCAAATTTGGGAAATACATAAAATGCACCTGTAGGAATGTTGCATGATACATTGGGCATAGAATTTAATCTTTCACAAATTAAATCTCTTCTCTTTTTGAATTCAGCACACATCTCATCAGGGTAATCACTTGCCTTTTCTAATGCCTCCAAAACAGCATATTGCATAGCATCGTTACTACATGCGGTGACATAGTACTGCATTTTTGTCAACTGACCCATAGCCTCTAAATCAGGAGATAGTAAATATCCAATCCTCCAACCAGTCATTGCAAATGTTTTCGAAAAAGAATTAATCATAATCACTTTATCATAGCCCGCACCTAAAAAAGATACATGTTCAGAATCATAGACTATTTTGTCATAAACTTCATCAGTGATTAACCATAAATCATTTCTTCGAGCGAATTCAACAAGAGCATCTCTCTGACTTTCGTTAACATTTCCTCCTGTTGGATTACTTGGGAAATTATAGAGTACAGCTACCGTATTTTCATCAACTCTCGATTGTAAATCATCAATTGTAGGGACGAAACCGTTTTCGAAATAACAAGGATACATATTTGCTTCTCCTCCACAGAGAACAACATCAGTTGGATATAATGGAAAATAAGGCTCAGGTATCAAAACATTATCTCCAGGATTAACCAAAGCCAGGAAAATATCTAGTAGAGCATTGGTTCCACTCATGGTAATACATACATTTCTTTCGTCTAAATTTGGATCCCTATGATGCCATGTTTCAGCTATTTTTTTCCTTAACTCAGGAAGTCCAGCAGTGGTAGTATATTTGTTTCTACCTTCTTCCATAGCCCTAGAAAATGCCTTAATTGCTAGAGGTGGTGGTTGGAAATCGGGTTCACCTAAACCGAATTGAATTGCATCATCACCAGCGAGATCAAACATCCTTCTAACTCCAGTTGGACGAATGCTATTTGCTCTGTCTGAGAAACGTACCATGACCTGCGGACATATACACCAAGATATGAATGGAATGCATTGTAGACTTCAATATTCGATAATCTCTGCATCCATAGTTGTCAAATCTTCTGAATACGGAGGATTTAAAAAATCAGAAAATTTCTTGATATTTGTAAAACGTAATAACAGAAATATCGATAATGGTACTATGCCAATAATTGCAATCAAAACATAAACTAAACTAGAAAAATCATATGAAGATGAGATTTCACCTTCACCTTCGAATTGCAGCACTACAGGAAGAGATTGTTGATTAGATGAAAATGCTACAACTTCCAGGGTATGTTCTTCGTTAGAGAATTTTCCTTGGTCCAATTCTATATACCATTCGAAGGGTGTTATTGGCCCTACTTGAATTACAGATGAATTGAAACTAACTGATATCCATTCTCCGCCATCAACCCTGAAGTTAATCGATTCTACAGAACCCGAAGTACTCCAGGAATGCCCCTCTAATTTCACATTATCTGAATCATTAAATGAAATTAGATGATTTTGAATACCTGGGTCAATTAATTGAGTTGTTCCAGTCTCTTTGAGGTGCAAGGCCAACGAAGTTGCAGCATATGCATCAATCATTCCAAAACCAAAGTCCCTATTCCAATATGGATCGACCTCGGGAAGACTGGGTTCTCCGCGTCTTTCTGCAGTATGCTTCAAGATTTCTTTGAGTTGCATTGTTGTAAGATTTTCATTAGCTTCCCAAACAAGTGCCATCACTCCTGAAACAGAAGGTGTGGCATAAGATGTCCCTGAACCACGACCAGTGTAGGAGTTATCTGATGCGTCATTAAACAAATTCGAACATCCTCCACTAGTTACACATCCTTCCGCTTGAATAATATTTGATCCAGGTGCACTAATTTCAGGTTTTAGTTCATTCAGGGGGTTTCCATCACCATTATCTTTCCTTGGCCCTCGTGATGAATAACCGGCAATTGTATCATCTTCTCGGTTTACAGTATTTTGATCATCTGTAGCCCCTACTGTAACTGACAAATCAGATGAACCCATTCCCGAAAGACCGTCATTATTGGGCCCATCATTACCCGCTGCAACTGAAACTATAATCCCTTCATTCATTGCTTCATCTAAGATACGACTATGCATGTCAGAACCATCTGAACCACCATTTTCATGACTTGTTATCCCCCAAGACAAAGATATGATATCAATACCATGATACTCTTCAGTAAACCCGGGCCAAGCATCATCATGATGGTCTATAACCCACTGAAGACCGTTCATGGCGGACTCATAAAATTGCTGTTCTAACAGATAATTCTCAAATGGTCCTGCTCCAACATCGGTACCAATTCTAATATCTATCAGAGTAGCATCAGGGGCTGCTCCATAGAATTCTGATTGACTTCCATCGGCTTCAATTCCTGTAGCACTAGCCATTCCCATACATGCAGTACCATGTTGATTTGCATCATCTGGATCGAAAGAGCCATCATCCTCCCTGAGAGGATTTGATAGAAGACATGTGGGGTCAGAATGTACGTAACATACTGCATCATAGCCTGCAACAAATTTATCACTCAGTCCAGGATGCTCATTATCGACTCCGGTATCAACTAATGCGATATTCATGCCATTACCACTGACTCCTAAGTCCCAGGCTCCAAGGGTGTATTCTGAGGAATTTTTAGCCTTAACAGCGGGAGTTTGAATATCACCATAAAATACTACTGAACCATATCTTTCAACCATAACTATCCCATCTAGATTAGAGATTTGTTCAATCATTTCTACATTGATACCCCCGATTAACAAAGCATCAACTGAAGGTAATTCTAGATTGACATTTATTCCCAAAGATGAAAGCGAATCGATGTCAGATTCTTTCACATCTCTAGAATAAGAGAGACCAAGATTAACTATTCCAGTTTCTTCAGCTAAAGAATCATGGATTCTATCTCTATTTGAATCTAAGGAAGTGGTTTCCCACCATGGTATCGAGTTAGACCAAGGAATTGGTTGCTGGAATGGAACCATAGATGTATGTTCTGAATTTATTATTTGGAAATCATAGGAATTATAGCCTTTGCCATTTCCTTCAGCAATACTTCCGGATAATGGTGTCAGGAGTAGCATTACACCTAGAATTGCGAGGACACCTCTTCCCATGAACTGGGCACAATGTAGTATGCTTCAAACCTACGCTCAACGGTTCAGGTATAATTAAGATATAGAGGATAAAATGGTGGGGGCACTGGGATTTGAACCCAGATCAGCGGGTATCTTCCGCCTAGCGTGCACCTAGTAATTGCACGCTCTCGGGTTGCGACAGGTCAGTGCTCCAGTTGGTCATCAATACCATCAGATCACTTTTCGTCGTCATTCCCGTGCAACTGGAGCCCGCTGTACTACCAGGTTATACTATACCCCCAAGGGTGTCTCTTGGAGATACATCACTCTTATGATGGTCTCGGTGCTGAATGTTCAAAAAAATCTAACCTATCATTAAAGGTCCGGCTATAATACTGAGAAATAACCAAAATCCGAGTATCGTACATGTTAAACCCCACGCTCTAGGCCTTAAACCAACGCTCAATGAACCTAAAATACGCGTGAAATCCCCAATCAACGCAAGAATTGTCCTGAAAATTATCACTACTAAACCTGCAAAGAACATGTAGCCCAAGAAAAATACAATACAAATAATAATTCCTAAAAATCCAGATCTTGCAACTGCACCGATTGCTTGAGGAATGGTACTAGGGGCTCTCAGCCACAACAGCCAAGCTACCCAAATTCCTAAGTAAACGTCATCTAAGAAATTATTACTATTCCACCAATCACGATATGATTCCGGTAATTTAGAGTATAAAATTCCACTAACAAATTCCACTTCTTTGATTCCTCCACTTAACAACATTGAGAGACCGTGATAAATTAGTATCGAACTAAGTAATATTTCAATATAAATCCAATACGAACCTAGCCCAATTATCGAGAACAAGGATACAGGAAATGCCCATAATGCAAAACCGACACTCGAAGCATACAATGTAAGTACTAAACTTGCTCCAGGTATGAGTGGTGAACTTGGTAACTCATACCTATTCCCTCTTGGCATTGCTAAAACAATTAGAGGGAGAAAAGTTGTACCAAATATAAGTGCAATTAAGTCTAATGGTAAATTACCAGAACCAACATAAGAAGATTTTACTGAATCTTCAATTGATTGCGAAGACATAGAACCCGGCTTCCAAGATGAAATAAAACCTGCAGAATCAATAACAAATACTGAATCAGAAGCTCTACTTGGGAAAGACTTGCCAGTTGACGATTCTGAATCATCAATTAATACTGGCCAACTCCCATTAATTCGATTAACAAAATCATCCAAATCAAGACTGTTCACCCCTTCACCAGTAGCAATTTGAACAAAGGCCACATCATCACCAACCACTTTTTGGGCCAAATCAAAATCAACTCTTTGAGTCTCAGCATTAGGAGAACTTGGAGTGAAAAGTCCGATTACAATAGCATCGTAATTTGATAATAAATCACTAAAATCTACCTTCTCTGAGCCTCCACCGTGTTCGTAAAGTGAGAATGATGGAGATGCTCCCTCAAATCTTGGTTCCTCAAGATCGATGTCTGGTAAGTCCAATGCAAGTCCAAGAGTGGTTAACGCAAGTAATAAAATAACTGCATATGCAGGCAAAGGAAGTAGTGCTTCTTTCATAGAAATACCAACCCACAGGATGATGCTTAAAGGTATTAAAATCGCAGCCCATTTACCATTTAGCAGAGCAGGTTCAGGTTTCAAAACTTCAAATCTAAGAACACCTATTAAATCACAGGTTTCTGCAGGATCTTGGTCGGATAATTTATAGCAACTATCAATCATATATTTACCCGGTGTGAGTCTATTCTGGGAAGACCAAGTTAGAACCGTTCTATTTAATTCATCAATTCTAACTCCATGTGGAGACTCAAAGTGATCTAACCGATTTTCTTCGTCCGCATTCCCATGGATCATTTCTCTCCATTCAACTGGCCCAATTACCTCCAAAACCTGAGATATATAGAGATCATTACCCCAGGGTGAGTTAGGAGTAAACTCCACTCGAATTATTCCATTAGGATCTACCGTCTGATCTAATTCAGGGTATATCATTTCACCATTAAATTCTATTCCTGTAATCGCATCATACGTATCCCACCATAGGACTCCTGTTTGAGCACAATCGTGAATTACGTCAATTTGAATACTTACTAAATCACCTTTCATTAGAGTGACATTAACATTATTTGCATCAATAAAAAATTCATGGGCTAGTGTAAATGACTCTTCCATGACAATTGAATTTGTCAAAGCATCGGAAAGAATTTGATTACTGCCTAAAGAAAGTGAGACCGAAAATTTAGTTTCAGAACCCAATGGAGAACCGGGCACCACATTAGTGAATCTACATCCATCATTCGCTACATCTAATGATGCGAATAAATGAACAGTAATATTGCCACTAAAGATTAAATCTTCAGTTATTGGTGCTGTTTGGATATTAATCAGATTAGTTGGACCTGCAGTTTTTTGGAAATCAATTGAACCAATAGGTTGACCTGTTAAAGAACTCCAATTATTATCAAGGAAGGGAGAATTTGCTTCACCTTTTAGAAACAGTCGATGACTCTCTGGTTTTTCCCACTCAATTCCGGGGCCATCAGGTTCTATAATCTGTGCAGAAGAGATACTGATTATGGACAAGAAAAATAATGAAATTATCGATAATGATAACATCACTGGCCTAGACATCCTGACACCCGTACACATGCCAACACCTATTATTACTCAAAGCCAACGCTAATCTGTTCATAGGAATTGATGATAAGAAAATATCGCCATTAATGAACCAGAGAGTGTTGCAAGAAAATTGACACTATGCTTTCCGAGATATCCTCGATTCTCCAATAAAGCACCTAATAGCGAGTCTATTTGGCATCCTAGCCATCCAATAATTGTCAATAAAATGAATAAAGTAAATTCTGGAATAGTTGAGTTTTCTGGAGAGAAAACCATGCCGATAAAAGATATCAAAATAGCACCAAATAATGCTGCTACTGTCCCTGTAGGCGACATGCCTCCATTGGTCCCAGCAGGAACCGACTTAAGGGTTGTAATACTTCTAGTCCTTACGTCTAATGAGCCAATTTCAGAAGCCAAGGTATCTGATAGCGCTACTGAAATACTGGCTATAGCGGCAAAATAAATCCATTCTTCACCAGGTGAAATGAAATTATACAGGGCGATTATTGAGACCGCACCCCCATTTGCTAATACATTTCTCCAACCCCTAAGGCCCTCATTAGCCTCTTCTACTGAAAGTAATTTCTTCTCTTCCAGTTTCCATTTTGTAGCTAAAGATCCTATGACTAAGAATGATAGAAGGGTGATTAACCAGGTCCAATGACCTAATAATGAGACGGTAAGGCCCGTTATTGTCGCTGCAAACAAACCTGAGTTGTCTAATAAATCTCTGACTCTTGATAACAGTAACAATGTCAGAACTAGACCTACAGAAATTATTTCCTCCTGACCTATTTCCATGGCAAATCTATCTTCTGCGAAGAAGGAGAGGTCATGAAAGATTCGGATAGACAATTTGAAAATTATGAATAATCAGTATCTGAAATAGTATTTATTCCCCTCATAAGCAAAAATGAAATGAAAAGAACAGTAATTACCAAGAAAAAAATCCATAATAAAGAAAGTAAAATAATTATATCCTCGTTCAAACCGATTGATTTACCGAATTCTGACAAAATCGTTTCTGAGCCGTTCCAAAGAGCATGTCCAAAAATAGCAATAAAGAGTCCAGTAATTATTGACTTAGGAGGAATAATCTTTATTTTATTACTAATTTTTGAAACATTAACTAATTTATTCTCATTCTTTGGAGATTTTGGTTCGGACAATTTCCACAAATTAAGATTTTTTGAATCAATCAAAGAGGTAAAAATTTGCTCAGAATTATCTTCAGATACTTTCCATAAAATAGAATTATTAGGATTCTGAGCATCTTCAAGTGCGGTCAGCATGGTATATTCAGGACCGTCAAATCCAGAGATATCTCCATCCATATCGACATCAATCCCTATACTCTCTATAATGTCCATTGATTTGATAGAGATTTTTTTTGTGTAAAATATTATTTTTGCTTTATTATTATGATTACTTAGCCACCACCCCAGAGTAGCACCACTGAATGAGGTCCAAACTGCATGGCCTGGAATTGAACCAATCCCTCTAATCAAAGACGTTAGAAATAATGCTGTAAATCCACCTCCACTGTAAGACATTATGAGATATAAGAAATTTTCAGTAATTGCAAACCCTAAACCGACCGTAAAACCAACTTGAAAGCCTGTTTTAGGCCCTTTAATGTAAGAGAAAAAACATAGCACTGCTAAAAACTTGAATAATTCTTCCCCTATTGGAGCACTAAATGTGTAAATAATAAATTCTTCTGTTCCACTAGACCAAGATGCTGGAACTAAAGCCGGAGTTAGCCAGCTATTGACCAAAATTGCAGGAATGCCTGCAGCCATCCCAGCTATTAGCCATGACTCTGCATCCCTCAATCGAGTAGGTATTCCTATCCATGAATTGGATGATGCCCACCATGCATATACAGGTATGGAAAAAAGAATCAGGGTCATTGGTAAAGCCAGGACTAAGGAAATCATTAGACCAAAATCTCCACCTAGGATCTCTAAAATTGCAACTATAAAAGATATACAGAGGCATAAAACGAAGACGCTCCAAATCCAAAAAGATGGAGGAGTGTCGATAATTGAATCATCTCTAACCAAAAATCTATTCATTCTTGTTGGCATAGGAGACTGGATTGAACCTCCCTCCGGAATAGGGTGTGCATAAGTTCCATTTTCATGGGTTGTCAGAAGACGGACCTCAACAAGTTTAGGTCGATGTAGAAAAATCAACACACCAATACACGGAAAAGTTACAAAACTGCAACCAATAACATATAGCGGCTCACCATTGAGGATTCCAATTAATTGAGCCGAAAAGGATTGCACAAGAAACATCATTACAAGAGAATTCGCGACAAGGAAAAAATATCTTCTAAATGGCCTACTAACTCTAGATAATTGAAAATCATCAGGTGCTTTTGTCAGAGGTGATGGATCTAAAAGGCGTAGTTTTCTGCCTTGATTATCAATCACAATTCTATCCAATATTTCCACCTATTAAGCCGCTCAGATCGCCCATCACTCGCTACACCCAAGGTATACGGTGCGGTTCTTCATCACTGCGACAGTATATCGGAAGAGCAATAGCATATTGGGGTTGCGATTAGAATCAAGCAATTGCTCCACAAGAACCGCAATAAATCTCTTTTCTATTGTTATCTTTCTGCATACTCCATTCACCACATGCTGGACAGGGGGGAAGGCCTCTTTCACTGGGAGGAACTAAAGGACCACGTCGGGGTCTCTTTTTAGGGGGACGAAACCAACCTTTCTTCGGTTTTCTCACCTTGGGCACCATATCACCAGAAGTACCTGAGGCTAGATTATTGAATATTGTTACTACACCGACTATATGATTTACTGTACTACCATTCCAGACCATGGAAGTAACGGTATTGGGAGCAGGGGTTTCAGGCCTTACTACTGGCATAAGACTTCTAGAATCAGGATTTGATGTAAAAATTGTAACTGAAAAAATGAGTCCAGAAACTGTCTCAGATGTTGCAGCAGCATGGTGGTATCCATTTCTTGCAGAGCCTGTAGAAAAAACAAATAAATGGTCATCGATTACATTTTATGAGCTATTGAAGCTAAAGAATGAAGAAAATGTAGATTGTATAACATTACGTCTAGGAAGAGAGTACTTGAAAGAAAAATGTGAATTACCAGGTTGGAGTTCGGAAATACCACATTTCAGAGTTCTCGAGAAAAATGAATTAATTAGTGGTTACAAATTTGGATGGGAAATCGAAGCCCCTGTAATAGAAATGAATCATTATATGCCTTGGTTACTCTCTAAATATGAAGAATTGGGAGGCTGTTATGAGTTTAAGAAATATTCTTCATTACATGAGGTGCCAGGAGAATTAATAGTGAATTGTTGTGGACTGGGAGGAAAGGAATTATGCAATGACGATAATCTAAGGCCGGTAAGAGGACAAGTAATTTACATTAAACAAGACCCTGGTTTTGGAAGATTTGATCAGAAACCTGAGACTTTGACTTATACAATCCCTAGGAGAGATGTGACTGTTCTTGGAGGAACCGCCCAGAAAGATGATTGGGAAGAAAATATCAGACCTGAAGATTCTGAATATATTCTTACCAAATGTGAAGAGCTATGGCCGGAACTTGATAGAGAAAAAATAGTGGGAGAGGCTGTTGGATTGAGACCGTCTAGGCACGAAGTCAGGCTAGAGAAAGAAGAATTATTTGGAAAAAATATAATCCATAACTATGGCCATGGAGGCGCAGGAGTGACTCTTTCATGGGGCTGTGCCGATGAAGTAGTTAGACTAATCAGTACGCAGATTTAGTAGTACTAATAACCACAGCTCCGATTTTGTATGGATCTCCATTGGATGAAGGCCTTCTATCTTCTAATCGACCCTTCCAACCATCTTCGATTGTACCTATCGGAATACGGATTGAAGCACCTCTATCGGATACACCATAGGAGAACTCATGTATAGATTGAGTCTCATGAAGACCCGTAAGTCTCTGCTCATTGTGTGCTCCATATACATCGATGTGCTTCTTGATATTTTGACCAAATGCTTCACAAATACTGGTCATTAAGTCCTCTCCACCTTCATCTCGCATTCTTGAATCACTGAAGTTTACGTGCATCCCTGAACCATTCCAATCTGTTGCTCCCAGAGGTTTAGGGTGCCATTCGATTGCTAGACCGTATTTTTCTGCATTTCTTTCGGCAAGATATCTTGAAACCCAGATTTGATCTCCAGCTTCCTTAGCACCCTTAGCAAAAATTTGGTATTCCCATTGGCCAACTGCAACTTCAGCATTTATCCCCTCAACGTTTAATCCTGCGTCAATACACATGTCAAGATGGGCTTCAATAATATCTCTTCCAAAAGTATTCATTGCACCGACTGAACAATAAAATTGGCCTTGAGGTGTTTGATCCCTAGGGAATCCATAGGGAAGATTAGTTTCAGGATCCCAAAGAAAATATTCTTGTTCATAACCGAACCAAAAGTCATCATCGTCTTCTTCGATTGTCGCTCTTCCATTTGAAGCGTGTGGAGTACCATCGGCATTCAATACCTCGCACATTACTAGGTAACCATTGATTCTATCTGGATCTTGACAAATATAAACAGGTTTGAGAAGGCAGTCAGAATCTCCACCTTCTGCTTGCTTAGTCGACGAACCATCAAATGACCACATAGGACATTCTTCTACGGTTCCGCCGAAATCAGTTCTAATCATTGTCTTGCTTCTCATACTCTGTGTTGGTTCATAACCATCTAGCCATATGTATTCCAGTTTTGCTTTATCCACCATAAACGCTCGTCCAACGGCTAGGTTTATTATTTGTTCGATTGATGAAATATTGACCTTCATATATCATTAAATAACAATATATTTGAGTAATTTTGAACACTTGTATAAAAAATAGTATTTTTCTTATACTTAATTTATTATATTTGTTCAGTATCTTATAAGAAAATAATACAAATGAATATTCGTAAATTGATCAGATATAAAGAATCGATACATGTACAATATCCAAGCGATATTGAAAATATCTTGAGATGGTGGACGAGCCGAGATTTGAACTCGGGGCCTCTTCTTAGCCAAAGAAGCGCGCTTCCAGGCTGCGCCACACGCCCAGTAAGCATCCGACTTACGACGCCCATTTAAGGGAAATGGAGCAGGCAAGGGTATGAATGGAGCCACGGGAGACCGATTGGGGGAAAATCAATTGCCGTCACAACCGAAATTTCCGGATGAAATGATTGAGTTACTAAAACAGAAATTAAGTAAAAATGAAGCTCCATTCCTAAAATTTCTAGGTAAAAATTTGACAATGTCTTGGATAGAAGAAGATGATTCAAGACTGGGGATGACTAGGTTCGAGTATAATGCTAATGAGTTATTCCGAAGAAGAAAATTAAGATTATCATGTGGACCTGTAACTATAGGATTAAATCCTATATTAAATAGAGATATCTCGCTGTATAACCACACCTTGGCTCATGAACTCCTTCATGCATCAGGGTTACTAGATCATGGAGATATTCATGCAAATTTGGTTAGAGAAATTGCACCCCCTCCAAAACTGAGTGAATCATTAGTATTGCAAGAAATGCGGGAGAGAGTTCTAGAAAAATTACCAGAAAGGCAATGGATATGTGGTGATTGTGGTTATACTTGGGAAAGGAAAAGAGTTTCCATGCCAGCTAGATGCCCCAAATGTGCCAAGCCATTCAAATCATGAGGCAACAATCATAATATGACATACTGATACGGTAACTTGTGGAAATACCCAGAAGCATATCAGAGATTGAAAGTTTACTAAAATTAATTGTCGAAGAATCATACCCCACTCTTGGCGCGATAATTGCAATTTCAATTTACTCAGTATTTGTATTTATTTTTTACAGGGCATTGGCTAAAAGAGATTTAATTACTCTAAATCTTAATCAATATTCAGATAGTCTATCTGGAAGATTGAAAGGATATTCTAGAACAATGATTTTTGTTGTACAATTTATTGTTGTTGTGCCTATATTAATTACATTCTGGACTCTAGTATTAGCAATAATCTTGACATTGCTTTCTCCAGATGCGGACCATACCAGAAATGCTCTAATTGCGACATCTGTAGTCGGGGCTGTAAGAATTCTCTCTTACTGGACAGAAGATTTGTCAAGAGATGTAGCAAAAATGCTACCATTTGGTGTTTTAGGTGTATTCCTTGTAGGGGATGCACAAGTTCAAATTTCAGAAATTGAGGAGTTATTTAACGGCCTAAATGAAATTGCAACTTCCTTCGTCAGTAGTCTATTCTTAATAACAATATTAGAAATTATTCTTAGATGCTCTGCAGCAATCATTAGTATTTTTGCTTTGAGAAGAAGAAACCTTCGAAATAAGAAGGAAATTGCAAAAAAAACTGGAAGATCTGTCAAAGACATCCGTACCGATATATTGGATGATGGAGAAATAAATTACAGCGCTGGAGACGATGTCAATCAAATGCAAGAGGTGTTAGAAGACGCTGTAGGTAGCCTCCTTGAGGAAGACATTTGATGTGTAGGGTTCATCAAAGAGATACTTCCGCGTCAGCCCACGGGCGATTGGTGTAGTCTGGATATCATATCGGCCTTCTAAGCCGATGACATGGGTTCGAATCCTGTATCGCCCACCACTAAAGATTATTTTTCCCTGGCACGAAGTTAGTCCTTACAATACAAATCGCTCATATAGGGGCAGTAGGTCGGCGGGCTGCATGAAGCGAGGTTCACGTGCCTGGAAGAAGCAAGGAAACCAACGCTGGAAATGGCGGAAGAAGAAACTTCGTCGCCGAAAAGCATCTAGGAAGAGAGCAAAACAGTGATTTTCTCATTCCATACTCATTTACTAATCTAAATGAAATTAGTTTAGATTTTAGAAACTAAATCAATCAGAGCAAAGTGAGGATCTTTTACTTTCGTCACACCGCTTGCTAAAAGCACTCCTGAAGTCCCTAGACTTATTGCCATGGAAACATCATCTCCGTTTTTTACTCCAGCACCACAAAGAATTCCCACACTCTGACTTACTTCACGGATGGCAATCGCAGTACCACTAACAATTTCTGGATCTGCAGTGGTAACAGAAATCTCTCCTCCAATAAGTTCGGGAGGCTCGACAGCCACAAAATCTGGCTCCAGAGCTGATAATGCTCTGGCTTCTTCAATATCGGCAGCACAAGCACAAACAGTGAAATTCTCTGGAATAGTGTCTAATAGCATAGCAATATGTTCTATTGATACTTTATGTTCTGCATGGTTAATCAGAGTACCACTGGCACCTCTAGCCTTTGCAGTCTCAGGATGTAACCAGCCAGTATTAGAACCAAAGCCGATTGGATCTAAATGTTGAGTCCATACTTCAAGATTAGGTGCGGCTGAAACAACGGAAGATAAATCAAAAGCAGAAACCACAGCAACCATTCTGGCATCTGTTTCTATTTGCTGCATTATCTTAGCTAATTCTTCTGCTGCAACTCCATGTGCTTCTTGATAAGTCTTGAAATTGACAACGATTAGGGCGTCATTCATGATACTGCGATGTATGATGATGATATGATGATGACGGAGGGATTAGACAATTTCGTTATGACCTATGACCCTATCAGAAATTTCAGAACTGCTATTGATTGTAGAAGATTGTCCTATCAAACACCTTGTTAGCTTACAATTATCCCCAATTACCGCACCCGAAAGAATTACGCAATCTATTATTTCACAACTCTCCCCTATCATAACTCCACTAGATATTGATGAGCCTGAAATCTGAGACAATGAATGGAAATCTCTGTCGTAGAACCAATTATCCCCCTCCGAAAAGCCAATCGTAAATCTCTGATTAGAAATACAAACTTGTGTCGCTTCAATGAATGAAAGAGGAGTTCCGGCATCGACAAAATAACCTTTGAATTCTAAGCCCGCCATTTTACCAGTTTTTGCAATCTCTGGAAATACAGTTCTTTCCATACTATGTCTCTCTGATGAAAGAGATGCAAGAACCTCTCTTTCAATAAGATAGCATCCGGCATTAATTAGATTAGAGAACTCTGTCCCTGGCTCTGGTTTTTCTTGGAACTTAGTTATCATACCAGATTTATCTAATCCACATACTCCAAATCTACTAGGGTCATCAACATGCCATAGAGATAGAGTTGCTAAAGCGTTCTTTTCATTGTGATGATTCAATAAATCACTTACATTAACACTTGAAACCAAATCTCCATTTAAGATTAACACTGGCCCTTCTCCTTTCAGATGTTGATACGATTTTGAAATCGCTCCTCCAGTCCCTAAGGGCTCATCTTCTATTGAAATTATAACTTCGAAAGGTAGTTCTGATGAATCAAAGAAAGTTTGCATTTCATCGACACTGTATCCAGCCGCAATAACTACTCTGTCAATCATGTCTAAAGGAACACATTCCACAACCCTTTCTAGTAGAGTTTTATCCAAAACCGGGAGTAATGGCTTGGCTCTACCTTCGGTCCAGGGCCTTAACCTCGTTCCAAAACCACCTGCCAGAACAACAACATCCATGCCATAGCGGAATTGACTGTAGATTTCAGCACTTCGTGCTCAAGATTTGAACATCGTTAGGCGCATCGTTCAAAGAGCCTCTTCCACTCGCGAGTATGAGAGACATGAATATTCACGAGTATCAAGGTAAGGCTCTGTTCAAAAATGCAGGAGTCAAAGTACAGGATGGAGTACATTGTAAAACGGTAGATGAAGCCCTGAATGCTTATGACTCATTGAGCTCAAAAGTAGTAGCTGTGAAATCACAAATTCATGCCGGAGGCAGAGGTAAAGGCATCCTCTACGACGCTGAAACGAATGACTTAGTAATGGAAGGAGGAGTGAAAATTGCCAAATCTAAGGCTGATGTTGAGATTTTTGCAAAGAATATAATCGGTAGAAGACTTGTTACCAAGCAGACCGGAAGTAGTGGAAAAATTGTAAATAATTTATACATTGAGGCCGGGTGCTCAATTGCACATGAATACTACTTAGCCCTTCTAGTTGATAGAGAAGCAAAATCAATACTCATCATGGCATCGACAGAAGGTGGAGTAGATATTGAAGAAGTTGCGGAAAATACTCCTGAAGCAATTCACAAAATTTGGACTCACCCTGTACATGGATTGGACAAAAATGATGCTTCCAAGATGGCAGATAACTTAGGGCTTGAGGGGTTTTCAAAACAAGAATTAGTTTCAATGCTAATGTCTCTAGCAAAAATGTTTGTTGAAAAAGACTGCTCTATGATCGAAATAAATCCACTGGTGAAGTCTGAATCGGGAGATATGATAGCATTAGATGCAAAGGTTAGTTTTGACGACAATGCATCATTCAGGCACTCTTGGAGAGATGAAATGAGAGATTTTTCCGAAGAGGAAGAAGTTGAAACTAGAGCTCATAATCACGGACTTTCATATGTCAAACTAGATGGCAATATTGGTTGTTTAGTTAATGGTGCTGGTCTTGCAATGGCTTCTATGGATGTGATAAAACTGTACGGAGGAGAGCCAGCAAATTTTCTTGATATTGGAGGAGGAGCAACTAGAGATTCAATAACCACTGCTTTTGGAATAATACTTGAGGATGAAAATGTGGAGGGAATATTGGTAAATATTTTCGGTGGAATTATTCAATGCGATATGGTAGCCAGAAGTGTTATTGAAGCATCTAATGAGCTTGGATTAGAGGTTCCGTTAGTAGTTAGATTCTCTGGAACCAATCACCAAAAAGGAAAGGAAGTACTAGATAATTGTGATTTGAATGTCCATACAGCAGACACACTTGCTGAAGGCGCTGAAAAGATTGTCAGTCTAACAAGAGGTGAACAGTAATATGTCGATTTGGATTCATGAAGAAAGTAGGGTTCTTATTCAGGGAATAACAGGAAAACAGGGTACATTTCATGGAACGAAGATGGATGAATACAACACCAATGTAGTTGGTGGAGTTACTCCTGGAAAAGGAGGACAATTTGTCGAATTACCAAACAAAAAGGTCCCTGTATTCAATACAGTAGCCGAAGCTCTCGAAAAAACCGAGGCAGATGTTAGTGTAATTTATGTTCCTGCAAAGTTTGCTGCTGCGGCAATAATAGAAGCTGCAGATGCATTCCATGGCAAAGGTGGAGGGTTAGTTGTCTGTATAACAGAAGGCATTCCCATTTTGGATATGATTAAAGCCGTAGCAAGGGTAAATAGTTATTCAAATGTTAGACTAATAGGTCCAAATTGCCCTGGAATAATTACTCCGGGTGAATCAGGAGGATGTAAAGTTGGCATAATGCCAGGCTTCATACATGCAAAAGGTAGAATCGGTATCGTATCTAAGTCGGGAACTCTAACCTACGAGGCAGTGGCTCAGACAATGAGTGTTGGAGAAGGACAATCGACTTGTGTAGGAATTGGAGGAGATCCAGTAAATGGTACTGGATTCATTGATTGTCTTGAAGCATTTGAAAACGATCCGCAAACAGTAGCAGTAGTCATGATTGGAGAAATAGGGGGCTCGGCTGAAGAAGAAGCTGCAGATTGGGCATCGAAAAATATGACAAAACCAATTGTTGGCTTTGTTGCAGGTTCTACTGCACCACCTGGTAAAAGGATGGGGCATGCAGGAGCAATAATTTCTGGAGGAAAAGGGACAGCTGCAGAGAAATTTAAAGCTTTTGAAAATGCTGGAATTTATGTTGCTAGAGATCCTTCTGAAATTGGAAATGTACTGGTAACGGCATTGAAAGATACAGGATTAAGATAAATCCGGATGCGAGAGACTTAGATGTATGACGCATTCACATACTCATGGATATGGGCAACCCAACAGATGGTGAGTCTGAGGAAAAAATAGATATCCTACTAAAAGGAACTTCAAGATCATTTTACCTAAGTTTGAAAGTTCTGCCTAAAAAAATTCGTAAACAAATCGGTTTGGGATATATACTTCCTCGATTATCGGACACCATTGCTGACTCCAAGGTGGGCGATAATAAGATATTACTCAAATTACTGAAGCAATATAACCAAAGAATACAAGATAAAAATAGCCCCCTACCAGATTTCTCTGATTTAGCAGCAATACAAGAAGATGCTGCGGAAGCAAGATTACTCAACGATGCAGTGATACCAATTAATTATTTGGAAAAATCTGAAACATTGACTGAATCGGACAGGAAGGAAATAAGGAAATTACTTGATATAATAATTAGTGGACAAATATTAGATTTAGAAAGATTCACTGATGCATCAGGAGACAAGATTGTTGCATTAACCAATGACAATGAATTAGATGACTACACTTATCGAGTTGCAGGTAGTGTAGGTGAATTTTGGACTCATATGTCGTTGAATCATCTACTCTCGATTACGGATGATAAAAAAGATATATTATTCGAAAGGGCTGTAAATTTCGGTAAATCTTTACAATTAATCAATATTTTGAGAGATTTGCCTGAGGATTTACGGATGGGGAGATGTTACATCCCAAATCAAGCACTTCACGATATTGGAATGAGTGCCGAGGAATTACTTGAATCAGATAATATTGAAAGGTTTAGGCCATTATTTGATTCATATCTAGACTTGGCTGAAAATTATCTTGATGATGCTGTTGAATATATCAAAATGTTACCAAAGAGACAATTTAGACTGCGCCTGTCATGCCTATTACCTGTGCTGATAGGGCAGAGAACATTACAACTACTACGTGAAGAAAATATTCTAGACTCTGAAAATAGAATTAAGGTTATGAGAGATGAGATTAAGAAAATAATGAGAAGAGCCTTTTTGTTATCGATAACTGGAACTAATCCTAAAAAAATAAAAAAATGATGATTCAAAGTTTGTACATTCCTGCGTGAAGTTCAAGTGTAAATCAACAGGGGTGGAGTTCGAAATAGCATGTCGGGAAGACAGATTAGTGATTCGGAACCAGAGGTGGTGTATGACCTAGGTAACACTATTTCACTAATTGGAGAAGAAAATAATTCGATACCAATTGAAAAAGTTCGTAATGCAGTTAATGTAACTAAAGAAGCCGTACATGCAATTAGTATCACAGCCTTAGAAACTTTGAGAGAAAGTGCATTATTCATGGGAGTAATTGGTTCTAGAGGTGAATTAGTTAATCCATTTTCTCATATCGATGCAGCATTATGGTCGGAAAATAGGCTACCTGAAGATATTATTCAGTCTGCATATGACTATTGTGAAGAATTGACAAGAAGGGAAGCAGGAAATTTTTACCATTCATTCAAATACCTTCCAGAACAGGAAAGAAGGTCGATTATGGCCTATTATGCATTCTGCCGAAGGGCTGACGACATAGCAGATGGAGACTATGTAGATTATTTCCCTGGCGGTTCGGAAAATAATCAAGAATCCATAGATTATAGAACTAAAATCGAGAGATTAATTGATGGAGTTCCTGTATTAGACAGGTCATCTTACAACGACAAAATGTCTCAATTATTTTACTACAGGAAGAAATTATCTACTGCATATGGAAACTTAACATCGACTGACCCTATATTCATAGCATTGAAAGATACTGTGAATAAATATGGTATTTCAAGACAATTACTAGACGATATGATTAGTGGAATGGAAGAAGATTTCCACAGAAATAGGTATGAAACCTTTGAAGATCTGTATTCTTATTGTTATAAAGTTGCTTCAACGGTAGGTCTTGTATGTATCGAGATATATGGGTATGACGATAAAAAAGCTAGAGAATATGCTGAATCATGGGGAATTTATATGCAATTAACAAATATTCTAAGAGATGTTGCAGAAGATATTGAAAGAGATAGGATATATCTTCCAATTGAAGACTTAAGGAGATTTGGGATATCAGAGCAAGACCTGAAAAATAGAAAAGAAATTCTAAATCATCCTGGATGGAAACCATTCGTAAAAGAATATATCAAAAGAGCAGATAAGTATAGGGAAAGAGGAATGAAATTATTCCCTCTCTTAGATAAATCCAGTAGATATTCACCTGCAGCAATGACTACTTTTTATCACTCAATTATGAAGAAGATAGAGAAAAATGATGGAGATGTGTTTTCCGAAAGAACACAATTGTCAAAAACTGAAAAGATTGGTCTAGCAGCGTACATATACGTAAGATTTCGTTTCTTTGCATTATGAATAAAAATGGCCAAAATTAGGCCAAATGATAGAAGATATATTGAGTGAAATACTTGGGAGATGAAAACATGAGGGTTGCAGTACTTCTTGAAGACAGGTGTAGCCCAGAAAAATGTAATGCTGAGTGCTGGGTTTTTTGCCCTCCTGTAAGAAATGGAATTGAATGTATTATCCTCGATGATGACAGTGGAAAACCAATAATCTCTGAACCACTGTGTATTGGTTGTGGAATTTGTGTAAATAAATGCCCATTTGACTCTCTAATAATTACAAATTTACCTGAGGAATTAGAAGGAGAGATGACTCATCGATATGATCAAAATGGATTTCGATTATTCAGGCTTCCTGCACCAAGAGAAAAGCAAGTTGTCGGGATATTAGGCCCTAATGGAATGGGGAAATCTACGGCGATAAATCTACTATCAGGTTCAATACAACCGAACTTAGGCGACTGGACAATTAATTCTGCTGAATGGAAAGATATTATCGAGTCATTTCCGAGAGGAGAGTTGAGAGATTATCTGCAATTAGTTGCTGATGATGGAGTGAGAATTGCTGTGAAACCACAATATATCGATAAATTACCTAAAATATTTGATGGGAAAGCTAGAGAATTACTAGAAAAAGTTGATGAAAGAGGTGAATTGAATGATTATTCTACATTACTAGCGATAGATCATATCTTAGATAGAAATATCGGACAACTTTCAGGTGGTGAGTTACAAAGGGTTGCAATATGTGCTACAATGTTGAAAGAGGCTGAAGTTTATTTCTTTGACGAGCCTTCATCTTACCTAGATATTCATGAAAGAATGAGGATGGTTAAGATAATCCAAAATTTAGCAGAGAAAGGAAAGAGAGTAATTGTCGTTGAACATGACTTAGCTATTCTTGATGTTCTATGTGATTTACTACACATAGTCTATGGAGAGAGAGCTGCTTTTGGGATATTCACTCCAGCACGCTCGACTAGGAGTGCAATAAACGCATATCTAGAAGGTTTCTTGAATGAAGAAAATGTTAGAATTAGAGATAAGCCAATACAATTCTTAAGAGGCAGAGTTAGAGGTGAGGAAGTAGGTTTACCGATTCTAAAATGGGGAGACATGGAAAAAACTCTGGGTAACTTTCACCTAAAGACAGGTGAAGGAATGGTCAGAAGCGCGGAAGTTGTTGGTGTAGTAGGGCCAAATGCAACCGGAAAGACTACCATGGTGAAAATGATTGCAGGAGAAATGGAGCCAGACCAGGGCTGGTGTACAATGGAAGCTGTAGTATCGTACAAGCCTCAACATGTGAATACCGATTTCGAAGGAACTGTCGAGGACTGGTTAAACACGGAATTGGGACATAAATGGAGGACAGGTGAGTTCCATACCCAAGTAGTTAGGCCTTTGCAAGTTGATCAATTATTGGAGTTAAGGGCGAAGAAACTTTCAGGGGGGGAATTACAAGCTGTCAGTATAGTAATTTGTTTAGGTAAAGATGCTGACCTTTATCTTCTGGATGAGCCAAGTGCTCATCTTGATGCGAATGCTAGGATGGAGGCTGCTAAAGCTATCAGAAGAACCATGGAAAGTAATGAAAAAGCCGCTATGGTAATTGATCATGACATTTATTTTATTGATATTGTTAGTGACTCATTATTGGTTTTCGATGGTGAAGGAGGGAAAACTGGCAATGCAGTAGGTCCGCTAAATCTTAGAAAAGGCATGAATAAATTCCTAAAAGATGTCAATGTGACATTTAGAAGAGATCATGAGTCACATAGGCCACGTATCAATAAACCAGATAGTCGTAAAGATAGAGAGCAGAAAATTGCTGGTGAATACTTCTATCTTGAGTGACCAGGACCATTGGATTCTTGAAGGATGATTGAAACCAAGTATCATGACCGACGAGGTGGATGAAGTCACTGAGAATGTTTCCGAGGAAGAAAAATCGGAAGAAAGTGAGATTATTGACCCAATGAAAACCCTTGAAGAAAAAATTCAAGAGCTAGAAAAAGAAAAGCAATATTCCACTGCAGAAATAGTGAACCTTAGGCAGAGATATGCAAGAGAGAGAAATACATTGGTTAAATTTTCAAGCATGAATCTAGCATCGAAAATTCTACCAGTTCTTGATAATTTGGAGAAAGCAATTTCAATTGAAGATAATGAATCGGAAAAATTTATTGAAGGCGTTAATATGACGCTAAAATCATTGAGAAGTACATTAGAAAATGAGGGTGTACAAAAGATTGAGGCACTGGACAAATTATTCGATCCTTCATTCATGGAGGCCATAGCTGTGATACCCACCCCAGAAGGGAAAGAATCTGGTTCTGTAGTTGAAATTGTAGAAGAGGGGTATATGTTTCATGATCGTGTTTTAAGGCCTGTGAAAGTTATAGTTTCGGATAACTAATATTGATAGCCTTTCTTTAACTCGTCATTCTATGAATAGGATAATCGTCGTATTGTTGTGTGTCTCGATGGTACTCTCTGGATGCACAGGAACAAATGAAGAAATTGTCGAAGAGTTTTTTGATAATTTGGGTTGTACTGATGTTAATGCTGTGAATTACGATGAGAATGCTACTGTAAATGATGACAGTTGTATTTTTGAAGAACCAGAAGATATTCTTCAGATTACGCATGTTGATGGATGTGATAATACTAACTCAATTCACTGTATGCTACCTTTTCCATCTGACGTATTTCTAGTAGATGAATCGAACACAGTTACGGGTAAAAGAATACATTATTCTTCCAATACAATACCAGGCTCTGGTACCGTCAATCCAATAGAAATTCCTATTTTGAACCAAATGGATGGGGCGAGTCCGAATACACAAATAATGACAGCATTTACGATAGAACCTGATGTTTCTGATTTAGCCGGTCAGTATAGCATTGCAAAGAGTCTTGAAAGTGGGCACTCAACAGTTCTAATGAACAAGTTAACAGGAGAATTAATCCCACATTGGGTTGAGCTAGACATAAGATCCGAGATCGACCAACCAACAATACTTCACATTAGGACGATTAAAGCCTTACAACATAATACCCCTTATGTTGTAATAATTTCAGGATTAGTAGACCAAAATGGAGAGCTGGTTCCGACTCCTGATGGATTTGCTGCATTGAGAGATCAGATTACTACTTCATCACCAGACATAGAAAATAGGAGAGCTGAATTTCAAAACTTATTTTCTTGGATTGAATCAAACACAGATATCTCGATTAATCAATTACAAACCGCTTGGAGTTTTCATACATCATCTACTGAATCTATGATAGGACCAATTATTTCTATGAGAAATGATGCATTAGAAAGAACTGGAGATGGAATAAGCTGTACCATAGAAAATAATGAAATGAAAACAAAAGATGGGAACATTAGTCATTGGTTAATCACTGGAACTTTTACCGCTCCTCAATACACAGAATCTTTCTTCCCACCAGCACTTATCCGAAGAGCTTCGGTGGAGGACAGAACGCCTGTTTTCGTTGAAAATAGAGAAATACCATTTTGGTTAGTTATTCCATACTCAGCAGTAACAACACAAGAGCCAGCGGATATGATAATCTGGGGTCATGGTTTCCTTGGAAATGGTAACACCGACGGACTTAGTGGTTGGGCAAATGAAAATAATGCGGCAATGCTAGGAACAAGTTTCTATGGATGGGCTGATGATGATTTCGCTAGCATTGAATATGCAGTTCTGAATATGCACTACTTTCAACATCAAGCTGAAAGGCTTGAACAAGCGATGATTAATCAGGTTGTAATGATTAAAACTTTCATGGGAATCTGCTCAGATTTGCCTGAATTCTACTATGAAGATGGAAATGAAAAATTAATTGATACCACAAATCCAACATACACTGGTTACTCAAATGGAGCATTGAGAGGACCATCGATTATCGGGCTATCGCCAGATTTGAATAGAGGAGTTTTGTGGGCTGGTGGTTCATCATTTTCACATATAATTGAGAGATGTACGCAATATGATAAATTCTATTTTGTTTTTGCCAGCGAATATGGATATGATAATCAATTAGACAGGGCAGTAGCTATGTCAATAATGCAATCTCTATGGGATTCTACTGAAACTGACACATTTTTAAGTTTAAGAAAAGAAGGTTATGGTGACCAAATTGAACCGTTTGAATTAATGACGTTATTTTCAATTTCAGATTTACAAATTTCAAATATTTCATCCGCCAGAATGATGAGGACTGGAGATATTGCCTTACTAAATTCGTCAACAATTAGTCCTTATGGGCTCACAATCGTTGGAGAGGGTCATTCAGGCTCGGTAGGAGTCTTCTTTGACGGAGGATATTTACAAGCCCCCGTAGGAAATGAGTATGGAGAAGAGCCACATCCGGCACATGATGCTATTGGAGTGCTTCCAATTGCGAGAGAAATGGCATTTAACTATCTTTCAGAAGGAACAGTTATTGATACATGCGAAGGATATTGTGAATTCAGCCCGGACGATTTAGTATAGATTATCCAACTGGTTCACCACCTTCACCCAAGAAGGCCAATCTTTTGAGTGAGTCATTAGAAATTAAATAATCGACAACTGATTGGGGCAGAGATTCACCCAATACCATTCTTATTGCCTCTTCATCATTTATTGTTGAGAGCATCCTAGCAGTTTCACGAACCCTCCAACCTTCAAATCTACTTCTATCAACCAAAGGCGTTGATACGGTAATCCATCCAGAATCTTGGTATAATTTACATGAAGAATCATCACTACTAAAGAATACGCCGGAATGACCATGATAGGCCTCAGCATGACTCACCCAATTAGGAGGATCGTCAATATCTGGGATTGATACAATTTTAGCATCAATATTTTCTTCATTACGCAACCATGAATAAATCATCTCCGCTCTCTCGTTATATGACCAAGGATTCTGTAATGTTTGGGGACGGTTAGAAGAACCTATAGCTATAACTAAATTTAAGTTAGGATAATTTTCAGAGCGATAATCTTCAGCTGATTTTATCATTGCTGCATGACCCTTATGAAATGGTTGAAAACGCCCTAAAACGACAAAACTATCATCCATAGAGTCGAGAGGTGGTGGAGGAATTAAAGGCAATTTAGTCATCGTTCACCGTACCCCCTTCATACAAAAAATTTCCATTCAGCGTCCAAGATTCATACTCTAGATATTCACGACCTATCAGTAAACCAACATCCTCAGAATCAAAATTATTTAGAAAAATATGTAATAATTCACTAGAGTTACTATGAGAGTTCATGGTCGGTAAAATACGTGGGTCTTCCGAGGGTTCCATCGTTTCTCCTAATTCCTCCCTCCTTTTCATCCAATCAAGAACAACAGATTCCGAATAAGATTTCTTATCGGTTTTTGATAAACATGAATGGAAATTATTCCATAATGAAAAATTCAGGAAATCATTAGTATTCGAAATAGTATAATTTAACGAAGGTTCAACGTATAGAAAAAGACGAGCTTCCCAACAACGCCACTCAGAAAAGGAACACCATTTCGCTAGTAAGATAGATATCTCTGCCTTATCCGAGTGACTGATTTCCTGAGAATATATGGATTCAGATAAAATTGTATCTAGATTATTATCATACCATTCCATTATGTCGCCTTCTAAATCAACTTCAAAATCTCGATGGAATCTAGAATCTAATTTCGGACGATATGTTCTTAGAGAACCATCCTGTACTTTTTCAAATAATTCTTTGAGAGGCATAGAAACTAATTTTTGGAAATTAGGAAGATGGATTAAGTTCAGAATCACGTCTGCCATCTCCGCACCCCGGGTCTAGGCAGAGAGAAGTGTACAATGAACTATCGGTTAGGCATTCAATTGAAGAATAGATGACTAGGCCAGTGACACGAGCATCGGTTGCGATAGGGGGTTAAGTCATGGCTACAATCGATGAACAAATCAAATCTCTGGAAGAAGAAATTGGGAAAACACAAAAAAATAAGGCTACAAATGCACATATTGGTAAATTAAAGGCTAAAATTGCAGCATTAAGAGCTCGTAAAGAAAAGGCTCAGGCTCACGCGAAAGCGAGTGGAGGAGGGCCTGGATTTGAAGTGAAAAAATCAGGAGATGCTTCTGTTGCTCTAGTGGGGTTTCCTAGTGTAGGAAAATCAAGTCTTATTTCTCAGTTGACAGAAGTAGAGTCAGAAGTAGGTAATTTCGCATTTACTACACTAACTTGTATTCCTGGTTTAATGGAACATAAAGGTGCCAAAATACAAATTCTAGACTTACCTGGTTTGATTAAGGGTGCAGCGGAAGGTAAAGGAAGAGGAAAAGAAATACTCAATGTAATCAGAGGAGCAGATATGGTTCTATATGTTCTTGATCCCTTTCAAGAATCCCATTTCGATATATTGGATTTAGAATTATGGAGATCAGGAATGAGGTTGAATCAGGATAAACCACAGGTTTTCATCACTAGGTCAAACAAAGGAGGAATTGTAGTAAGGTCTACTGTAAAACAAACAAATTTGACTCATGAAGAAATTCAAGAAATTGTAAGAAGTTTTGGAATCGTTTCTGCGACTGTGACTCTTAGAACTGATGTGACAGATGACCATATTGTAGATACATTAGCAGGAAATAGAGTTTACAGTAATGCAGTGGTAGTAATCAATAAAGTTGACCTAGCAAATGAAGATGATATACAAAGAACAATGGAAATGATACCTCATGGATGGCCCGTTTTGGAAGTATCTGCAAAAACTGGAATTGGTATAGAAAATATGAAAGATTTTGTTTTTGATAATCTACACTTCATGTCTGTTTATCTTAAGCCACAAGGGCAAGAAGCGGATTTAATTGAGCCTTTAATAATCAAAGATACATCGACTGTTAGAGATGTTTGTGTGAAATTACACAGAGATTTTGTTCGAAAATTCAGATATGCAAGAGTTAATGGCCCAAGTGGTAAATTTGAATGGCAAAGAGTCGGTTTGGATCATAGACTGAAAGATGGTGACATTCTCTCAATAATTCTCAGGAGATAGAAAAACCATCAAGCGATGTATTCAGTAAGTAAACGCCCACGCAGCAGCATGAATGGCAGCCAGAGGGACATTATCCCAATGGCCGAATTTGTGAATTTGATTAAATATCTAAAAAAAAGATTAACATTATTAGTAGGAATGTTCATCTTAGGATTGGGAATAGGTTATCCAATTTCTGGAGATATAATTAGCTGGTTTTTACAAGCTAATGGATATCTTCCAGATGATGTAGAATTAATTATTATTCAACCGATGGAAGTGATTTTACTAAGACTAAGAATCGCTACACAAATCGGAATTGGACTGGTTCTTGCAACATTAATCATTGATCTATCTTGGAATGGAAAAAAACTCATCAATAAATCTAATAAAAATGAAAATGGCTTATATTCTACAAAAATAATGAGATTATCATTAGTTCTCTTTTCATCAATCGGACTAGGAATAATTGGAGCAATTTATGCCCATAATGTTCTCATACCGATGCTCCTTGATTTCTTGGCTAAAGATGCTAGTGCTGTCGGTATAACAAATACTTGGCAACTACAATCATGGTTAGGATTTGTAACAGGTCTTTTCTTTGCTTCAGTAATCAGTTTTCAAACACCCTTAGCAGTATTATTACTTCTTCGAACTGGAATAATTAGTAGAGATTTTGTAACGGATAATAGAGGTTTAATCTGGTTTTCCGCTTTATTGTTAGGTGCAGTATTATCCCCACCAGATCCAGTTTCGATGTTTTTAGTAGGGGGGCCAATGGTTATCTTATTGGAGATTTCATTATTAGTTGATAGAATTAGCAAATAATCAATTATCTAATCCTCTGTTTTTAGCGTCTTCAGCTTGTGCATCAGCACGACCTTGTTCTAAGTCAACCATTCTCATCATAACCGCGCCAATTAGAATTAGCATTGCAATAGATAAGATACCTACTCTACTGTCGAACATTACAGTCATCAATCCATACAGCAATGGCCCGATAAATGCAGCAACCTTCCCAAAGAAGCCAAAGAAGCCAAAGAATTCAGCGCTTCGAGTTTCAGGTACCATTTGACCAAACATACTCCTTGCCAAACCTTGAGACCCACCTAGTAATGTCCCCATAGCACACCCTAGAAGTAGGAATTGTAAACCAACTGTGAGTCCAAGTGGTTCCCAAACATTGTCACGAACAGTACTTGGAATGGCATCAAGTTTCCCATCGCCTAAATTAGTTGGATGATCAATTCCCACATTATTTGTTTCTTGTCCATCGATGAAAATTGCACTTATTGAAAATCTAGTATCATCAAATGAGTTAATTAATTGAGATATTGTTTCTTCAGATAAAGTACCTAAATTTACAATAATTGGTGAACCATCATCATCAAAACCAGACCATTTGTAAATCACTGAATCAGTGTAGTCATCATCAATCTCAACAATTCCTAGAGCATATAGATTCTCATAAGCCCATTCTTGTTCATCACCACTCTCTTGTTGTGCAATAGGAAAATCTCCTAAGTTTGCATGAGGTGTGTAAAGCCATTCACCGTCTGAACTTTCTTCAATTTGAATTTGGTACTCTGAATGTTGAGAATATTCCAAAGGTGCGAAGGAAAGTGCTGCAAAACATAAGACTACCCATCCAACTAGAGAGACATTCAATGCAGATTTAGTTCCCACTTTGTTTGCTAATCTGGTGAACGCCAATGCTGATGGCCAAGCAACAAATTGTATAGCAAGAATTGTTACAATCAAATCAACAGTAGTAATGCCTAGAACTGTGGAGCCAAATACACCACCTAGTGCTGTCACGCTGTTGATACCGTCGATAAAGAAGAAATATGCTAGCATGTAGATGAATAATGTCCTGAATTTTTCTATTTCACCTAGAGTTTTTCTGATTTCAGAGATTGCTAATTTTGCTGATGACATGAAGTCTAAAGATGGCATCTCATTTTCTATTGGAGGTTCAGGCACCAATTTGAAAGTCACCAATGCAAAACCATACCACCAAATTCCAGATGATGCCATAACAAAAGGGATTACCCATTCTCCAGTCAAAGTCAAAACCATTCCAAGGTGAACAAGAAGAAGAAGTCCACCTCCAAGATAACCATATGCAAATGCTAAATTTGAAATTCTGTCCATTTCATCATCAGTACCCATGTGAGGTAGTAAAGCATTGTAGAAAACACCAGCACCATTAAGTCCCACATTAGCCAACATGAAGAACACCATTAGCCATAACCATTGGGCCTCAATTGGTAAGATTGGTGCAAATGCTAGAAGGAAAGTAGATCCGGCACCGACATATGTTAGAATACGCAGCCACCACATCTTTATTCTTCTTCTATCTGCTATTACGCCAAGAGATGGACTAATAATAGCAATAAATAGGGTTCCAATTGCCACTGCAAATGACCATACCGCATCTCCTTGCATCTCAATTGAACCAATTGTAGTTGTTAATCCATTAGCTTTCAAGAAGAGATAAGCATACCATGCAGGCAGTACTGCCACAGTAACAGATGTTTCAAATGCTGATTTAGCCCAATCATAAAATGCGTATCCTCTTACTTCTTGCGGGTTCGATTCTCGGTCTAACTCTACTGTCTCTGACATGGTAATACCTAAGTTGCGGTTGACTTTTTGACTATTTAGCATTGGGGCGGATTAGTCTTGGAAAAAACGCTTAATTAATTATTAGATATATAGCGCAACGTACATGAATAAGGGCGGAGAAGACTGGATCCGCCCTAGAGAAAACACCGTAGAAGCTTTGGTTTATGGTATGAAAGAATGCGATGGAGTAGAATTGGATCTAAGACTTTCTGAAGATGATAGATTAGTCCTCCATCATGATTCCAAAACTGAGTTTGGAGATTATCCTGAATGCTTGACATTGG